>Ga0172377_10002140_pt1 | contig 20230 bp, 20 predicted proteins | sample Pumphouse3metaG_FD_119749 | JGI IMG/M metagenome (GOLD analysis project Ga0172377, IMG submission 119749) | Leachate microbial communities from a municipal landfill in Southern Ontario, Canada - Pumphouse #3 metaG | ecosystem: Engineered > Solid waste > Landfill > Unclassified | place: Canada...
CCCATGTATTGAACGTAACGCGGTCGGCGCGGTTACCGCATACAATGCCTGCCTGCTGGCTTCGATTTGCGATCCGCATAAACAGAAAATCGGGTTTGACGAAGTTTTGGCGGTAATGCTGGAGACCGGACAGGATATGTGTGTCAAGTACAAGGAAACCTCCAAGGGCGGATTAGGTGTGTGTAAAGTCTGCTAAGTCACTTTGTTTTTCACATCGAGAGATGTGGCTCTGAAATAATCAGTTCATGTATCAGTATTTTCCCGCATTGCGGGATATCCGGTTACGATCAGATCTTGACCTGCCTGAAAAGTTTTAGTATTGAATAATTCGACCGCATCGGCAAGCGATGAAGGATTTTTTCCGCCGACCACCGGGCGGCTGTCGCGTCCGCCGAGAATTTTCATCGCGATATGAAATTCAATTTTATCAACTTCACCGGCATTCAACAATGAAGCGGCTAATTCGCCGCCGCCTTCAACCAGGATCGAAACGGTTTTTTCGGAACCCAGGCGACGGAAGTCAGCATCCCAGTTTGTACCGTTCAATACTTCGGGTGTTACGCCGTCCGCAAGAGTTTTTGCCGCTTCGGCAACGGTCATGGATTTGGAAACGACCAGGCGGCGCGGCTGGCGTGGCCAATTTTGAGGTTCACGGACTTTTAGGGCAGGGTGGTCCTGGCGGGCGGTGCCGGCGCCGATCATAATGGCATCGGCCCATTGCCGAAGATGCTGAACGCGTTGTCGAGCTTGTTCGCCGGTAATCCATTGTGAAGTTCCTGAATGCGTGGCAATTTTGCCGTCCAGAGTCATGGCCATTTTCAGCAGAACAAACGGTTTGCCGGTGGTTATCCATTTAAAAAACGCTTCATTGATGACTGCGCATTCTTCGCGCAGGATATTTTCAAACACCTGAATTCCGGCTTCGTGCAGAATGGTTATTGCCGCTCCTCGATGTTTGGGATTGGGGTCTAAGGCTCCGACAAAAACACTTTTGATCCCTGCTTTTTTAATTGCTTCAGTGCAGGGGGGCGTTCGTCCGTAGCTGCTGCACGGTTCCAGGGTAACGTACAAATCTGCGCCGGAAGCGTTTGAGCCGGCGTCATTGATGGCATTGACTTCGGCATGAGCTTCACCAGCTTTGGCATGATAACCGCTGCCGACAATTTCGCCGTTTTTAACGATGATTGCGCCCACCATCGGGTTCGGACTGGTTTTGCCCCAGCCTTTTTCTGCGCATTCCAGTGCTTTACGCATTAATTCCTGATCGTTCATGTAAATATCCTTACTTATCGCGGATTATTGACGCGGGGAACTATTGAGCCGAGCCAAGTGGTTATCGCCCATGCCGCGGGGGTGCTCATGATTTTTACTTCATGACCGAATCCCCAGCTATCGGAATAGCTGATTTCCATAGTTTTGGGATTATATCCGGTAATCAGGCGCATATGTGCGCCCATTGCTTGTGGAGCATTTTTTTCCTTAACCAATCCGAGAATGACGCACCAAACCAACGGGGTACCCGCGTCGATATTTTTTTCGATATTGTCACAGAATTTTTTATATGCAATACGTTCACCGTCAACCCGGCTTTGAATGAATATTTCACTTTTCATTTCTCTCATTAAAGCGCTGATATTATAACCGCTGGCGTTGTTTCTGGTTATCAAATATTTCTTTTGTTTTATTTCGTTTCCGTTGGCTTTTCTGGCGGCCCGGTTATAGTCTTTAATCATAACCTGAAAATCGTGAAGGTTTTCATAAGAACGGTTTATATACAGTTGCTGCATGGAAATGCCGAGTTTGCTGTCGGCCTTTTTGACCGCCGCCAACATGTTGTCTAAAGCAGTACCACGATAATCGGTTTTGGCAAGTTGCGCCAGCTGGTGCTGATCGAATTCAGAACCGTAGTACTGGAGAATACGTTCCAGCACTGCGACGACGCAATAACCTTTTTCGCCTTGGTTAACCATAGGGATTTCCAAATAGCGGAGACCATTTTCATTTACTTTCAGGCGTTGCTTCAGCTCATTTGAGTCATTGATGCCGGTTTTCATGGCTTGTTTGGCGGAATCAATTTGGGACTTGCTAATGACGAGAGTCAGATATTCGCAGAATGATTTTTTGCCGGATTCGCCGATGCTCCATTTTAATTGATAAAATCGGTCGCTACTGTCCCAGCGCAGTATCTCAGTTTTGTTTCTGCCGATCTTAGTTTTTTCACTGACCGGTTGAATTTCCGGATGCATCTCTTTGATAATTGCGGTTATAATCCGAATCGCATGTTCAAGGTTGTCAGTACCCCATGAACCGCCGTCGCCACGATTGAAAATTGACAGGGTGATTTCAGATAATTTTTGATTGTCGAGCGCGATCAGTGCTTCGTAAACGGTCATACCGCCGAACTTCAATATCCCGCGACGGTTTGACAAGGCATAGCGGACTTCTTTTTGGGATTTGTCGTTAAAATAGAATTCAGCCTTTTTCCGGGTTTCATTCTGTAATTTGGAATAATCAATTTCCCAAAGCGACGGATTTGTGGATTTGAGCAGTTGGGTAAATTCGTAGTCGCAATACGCGATTGAACAGCACATCAAAAGCAACAAAATGATGTGTCGCGCGGCTATCGGACGTTTTGCAATTGGCTCCATAATACGCATTTGAGTATCCTTATGTATTTCTGCGATTATTTATTTTATGCACAAGGTTATTGTTGGTCGAGACAAATTTCTGCGGCACGATTAGAAGCCCCTTGAAGGTCACCTCTGATCATTTCGGTTACACGTTTCATGTCGTCTTCGACTTCCTGCCGCCGTTCACCGCCCGGGAGAATTCGTTCGAGTGCGGGAACAAGATTTTGGGGTTTAACTTTGTACTGAAAAAATTCTTCGAATACTTTTTTATCTGCGATAACGTTGACCATAGTGAAGAAGCCGCGGAATAATTTGATCATCCAACCGAGAATCAGAAGGCTTATCGGGTTAAGTTTATAAACTACCACTAAGGGCAGACCGGATAATGCACATTCTACGGTAACGGTGCCGGAGGCGGCAAGTCCGGTACCGGCGCGTTGCTGCCAGTAAGGTGTATCGCCACAGGTAAGTTTAATTTCCGGCATGTCAGGATGCGATTTGCGAAATTTTTCGATAATATCGGCACAATGCCTGAAGATTTTTTCGCGCGGTGCTGAAAGAATAAATTTCAGATTCGGTCGTCGGCAGTTGAGTTCAAGAACTGTTTCCAGCATGGGGACCAACAGGCGGTTGATTTCCATTGAGCGGCTGCCGGGTAACAGCAGTACGGTTTCATTATCTCGAACGATAGAGGCATCGTTGCGTTCGTTAATAATTTCCACCAGCGGATGTCCGACGAATTCAACGTCCAGCTTGGTGGAAGCATAAACTTCGGGCTCAAAAGGAAAAATCACCATCATTTTGTCGCAATATTCGGCCAGCTTTGGAATACGATGTTTGCCCCAACTCCAAACCTGCGGACTGACATACCAGATCACTTTGTGACCACGTTTGTGAAGTTGTTTGGCAAAACGCAGATTGAAACCGGGATAGTCGATCAGCACAATCGCGTCCGGGCGTTCTTCAGCCGCTTTATTGAGTAAGAATCTGAAAATTTTAATAATTTTCCCGATGATTTTCAAGACTTCGATCAGTCCGACTACTCCAAGTTCAGTGGCATCGACCAGAATATCGACACCAGCCTCTTTCATACGCGGTCCGCCCATGCCGGCGACGCGCAGATGTTCGCCACGCGCAACCGCAATTTTCTGCATTTCCTTGCAAAGCATTGCGCCGTACATGTCGCCGGACGATTCGCCGGATATTATCCAGATATTGCGTTTGTTCATAATATCAATGGTGTGAAAAGATACGTTCAGATGCGTGATATAAAGCAACGCCAAGTTCGTTGGCGCGTTTGATGACATCGGCATCCTTTAATGAGCCTGATGGTGCGATAATGGCGCTGATACCGGCGGCGGCGGCGGTTTCTACACCATCCGCGAAAGGAAAGAAGCCGTCACTGGCCATAACCGACCCTTTCAGACTGCTGCTGCCCTTATATTTGGCATTGAATTTGGCAATGGCTTGTTCGATGGCGCCAACCCGATCCTGTTCACCGGTTCCCACTGAGAGAGTCTGACCGTCTTTAGCGATAACTACGCCGTTGGAACGGACGCTGATATTGACATACCATGCAAACAATAAATCTTCCAGTTGCTGAGCAGTGGCTTCAATATTGGAAACAACATGACCGCAGGACTTATTTTCGCCGGTAGCCGGTCTCAAATCAGCAATGCTTCGCAGATTGGTCAGCAAAGGCTCGGCAACCACCAGTGAGCCGTCGGCAAGCACCTTGACGGTTTTATCCGCACTGTCGCCGACAAATTTGGGCAACAGTGACAGATCGCCGCACTGAACAACTCGGATATGGCGATTGAGTTTATAGTTTTCCTGATCGTTGAAAATTTTCATTGCTTCGGGTGTTGCTCCGGGAGCGACCACACATTCATTAAAAGTGCTCATGATTTCTTGAGCGGTTGGCGCATCAATTTCCACGTTAAATGCGATCACACTGCCAAAGGCGGCTCGCGCGTCACAGTCGCGCGCTTTAACATAAACATCATGAAGCGATTCACCGATACATGAAATAGCCGCGCCGCTGGGGTTGACATGTTTCATAACAGCACAAGCCGGGCGGTGAAAAAATTTTACTATATTCAGTGCATATGAAATATCTTCGAGGTTGGTTTGGGAAAGTCCGCTTTTACCGTCTTTAAGGATTTTCATTTCGCCGATAGGGGTAACTCGCCCGGCCGGTCGGTAAAACGCAGCCGGTTGATGGGGATTGGTGCCATAACGCAGATCACAGACTTTGATATATTCCTGCCCGTTAAAAATCGCGCTTTCCGCAAATTCGCCGATGTTTTTCGAAAGATAAGTATCACGACTCAATTGGTTGGTCATATTTGAAATCCTTATTCACCATGTTTATATTAGTTGCTTGAATTTGTTTAAAGTATAACTCTTTAGACTATTTCGCAAATTGGAAAAAATAATTTATCAGGGAATGACTGTGCGGGGATTTTTTATTACTTTTGAAGGGCCGGAAGGCGCAGGAAAAACCACACAGTTGAAGCTGCTGGAACCCTGGCTGAAACAGCATGAGCGGCAGTGTCTGATTACCAGAGAACCCGGCGGTACACCGTTGGCTGAAATAATTCGTAAAACCGTTAAGCATCACAATTCTGAAGAACCGGTTTTCAATCAGACCGAGCTGTTGCTTTTTGCCGCCAGCCGGGCTCAACATGTCAATTATCGTATTCGTCCCGCATTGGAAGCGGGGATGTTCGTGCTTTGCGACCGTTTTACCGATTCGACAATGGCATATCAGGGTTACGCGCGCCATGGTGATATCGAATTCATCAGACATCTCAATGCTTTTTGTATCGGCGAATGCATTCCCGATTTGACGGTTCTACTTGATCTTGATCCCGAAAATGGGCGTCTGCGGACTGCGAAACGTGCTGAAACGCAAGGTGTTCATGATCGTCTGGAAATAGAGAATATCGAATTCCACCGTAGAGTGCGCGAAGGTTATCTGGAACTGGCAGCGCAAGAGCCGCAACGGTTTGCAGTGGTGCCCGCCGATCAGTCGCCTGAGTTAATTCACAACATGATTACCAGTATTTTTCGTGACAGGTTCAAGATATGAATTTCAATGATTTCGAACAAAAATACCCGGCTTTAATGACTTGTCTCAAACGCGCGCGCAAGGAACGTCGGCTGGCCCATGCTTATCTGTTGCATGGCGATACCCCGCAGATCCGCAATGATTTTGCGGTAGCGCTGGCGCAACTCTCATCCTGTCTCCAACCAAAATCTGATGGTGCGCCTTGCGGAGTCTGTCAGGTATGCGATCAGTTGTGTCGTGGAGTTTATTCGGAGTATTATACGCTCACACCGGTTGGGAAAAAATTACAGATTCAGGTCGGTGACCGCACCAATCCTGAACCCAATACTGTACGTTGGTTTGAGGAACAGTTCTATTTCACCAGCATTGCCGGGGGTGGTCGTAAAATTGGCGTAATTTTTGACGCTGACCGCATGAATACTGAATCACAGAATGCTTTTTTGAAAACACTTGAGGAACCACCGCCTGATTCATTTTTTATTGTCGCCACTGGGAACCCTGCGGCTTTGCTGCCGACTACACGTTCGCGCTGTCATGGCATTATGGTGCTTGAAAATCATTGTGAATTTAACTTTATCGGCGCTCCTGAATTGTTCGCTACTTTACATAAGTTGCAATTCTCATCTTCGCGCGACCTAGTGGCTGCTGAACAGGCGGCCGGGCAGATTATCATGCTGTCGCGACAGCTCGAAAACCAGGCTGACTCTGAAGTCTCCGCAATTTGGGCAACGCGTATCGAGCAGGCGGAAGAAATGGATTCTGCGTTTAAAAAACGTTTGGACAAGCATGTGGAATCAGGAGTTGCCGGAGAGTATGTCAGGATTCGCAACTATTTCATGTCGGCAATTCATACCTGGTTTGCGCAAGTTTATCAACTTTCCTGTGGTGTGCCGCAGGAATTTCTGGCAAATCCAGAAGTTTTCGATAATCTGACATTGCCGGATATCTCAGAGGAGAAAGCCGCCGGTTGCCTGGAAGAAGCTGAAAAATTACTTTATAATTTGCGCTTTATGGTCAGTGAAGAGCTGGCGATACGTTCTTTCTGCATGAATGTGGCAATGAAACACTGATTCAGGAAGATTAAGTCAAATCATCCAGCGGGAATTTTCAGATCAATTTCGTAACCAGCTCATCAAGACCGTTCATAATATACTGCGGGCTATAAGCAAAACGTTGTACATCATCAATTTTGGTTACTCCGCTTAATACCAGTACAGTATCCACCTCGGCTTCCACTCCGGCAATAATATCAGTATCCATTCGGTCGCCGATGATTACCGTTTCGCGGCTGGCGGCATCAAGGCGTTTTACCGCTCTGCGCATCATCAGCGGATTAGGTTTGCCGACAAAATAAGCTTTGGTACCGGTGGCTAATTCAATCGGTGCAATTAATGATCCGGTTGCAGGGACGATGCCATGTTCGGAAGGGCCGGTGAGATCGGGATTGGCTCCGATCAGTCGCGCTCCCTTCTGGTTGATCAGATGCACTGCTTTTTCTATCCGTTCAAAACTATAAGTACGAGTTTCGCCGACAACCACATAATCAGGATTATTATCGTTCATGGAGATGCCGCGCTCATAAAGCGCATTGTAAAGACCGGCTTCGCCAATGACAAAAACCGTGCAACCCGGGCGTTGCCGGGAGAGAAAATCTGCGGTGGCCAGCGCACTGGTATAAAAATGTTCTTCAGCCACGTCAATGCCGAGTCGGGAGAGTTTTTCGCGTAGTTCACGCGGAGTTCGTTCGCTGCTGTTGGTTAGGAAAAGAAACCTTTTCTGGTGTTCGTTAAGCCAATTTACAAATTCCAAAGTCCCCGGCAAAAGACGGTTACCATGATATATGACTCCGTCCATGTCGGAAATGAAAGCGGTTTTGTTTTTCAATTCATTCATCAATAATATTTGCTCCTGTGTTTTTGAGTTAAAAAGAATATAAATTCAAAAACATCTTCTGCCAGTATGACATGGAAAATCTAACGTGATTCTAACTATTTCCAGCAGTCGCCAACTTGTGCGGTTTTGAGCCATTTTTCAAGTTCTGCAGCGCGTGGTTCGCCTTCCGCAGGAGCCCAGTCGGCAACGTCTTCGGTACCAGGTTTGACATAGGGGCCCGGTTTAATTTCCAGACCGATGGTGCCGTGTTCCATTACCGTGAAACCATGCCAAGTTTCCGGTTTACTTTCAACAAAACACGGTGTGGAGCCGGCTTTCAGTTCAATTTTTTGTACTATTTTGCCTTCTTTATCGAACTCGAAAATAAACATGCGGCCGCGGATAATACCAAACAACTCCCATTTAGGCGGATTGAGGTGACGGTGCGGCCTGATATAGGTACCGGGTTCCGGCGCGATCAGCAGGCGATGGGTCGGATCATCCATTGAAGAATGTAGATTGTGGTGAACTCTTTTGCGTTCTGACGCCACCGCTCTGGCGGTCATCTCATCAAGCAGCACGTTGTCGATAGCTTTCATTTGTTCCCCGTTTTGTGCTACGCTCCACAGAAGCGTTTCAAGTTCAATTGGTATTCAGTTAAGTACGAAATACGCAGGTGAATAGAAAAATGGCATCCCCTACGGGATTCGAACCCGTGTTGCCGGGATGAAAACCCGGTGTCCTAGGCCTCTAGACGAAAGGGACGCAAGTCGATGTCATTTTTAACAGAGCACTTATAATACAACAAATTTTTTGAAGTTCAAATCAAAAGCCAGATTATTATCAGAAATTTTGGCTAAAAACTTTGCTGAAACAGCTGAAGCAGACGCTTGATCTAAGCTATTTGCCGGTCTAAAATTTGCGCGCGCATAATGCGCGCGCAAATTTTAAAAACAGATTCCGGTTAATTATTCGACCTGAAAAGGCTGTTTAATCATTGGGTTGCGGTAATGATAATGTCATTATGTTCCGAGCAGGCATAAATCGCAATATGGCGATTAGTGAAAGAATAAAGATTTTACACCGACAAATCATTGATTGTTTCAAAATAAGCAATGGAATGCTATGTTATATGTTAATTGCAAAAGCTGTTAACGCGTCAATATCAAGTTTTTTAAATTATTGAACCACTTGATATACTGGACAATTTTTAAATATCAGCCAAACTTAGGTAAATTTATGTTGAGAAAAAAAATTTCCGTGGTGTGTTTTTCATTATTTTTGTTTGCAGGAATAACATATGCCGAAGAAGAAAATGAACTCGGGAGAAATGAATCAGACTTAGATTTCTCTCAAATTATCGTTGGTAACGATCCTATTGAGCCGGTAAACCGTTTTTTGAGCGGGGCTGAAAGTATTTTTATGCGTTGGGTCTTCCGTCCTGTCGGTTATGTTTACGGCTCAATAGTGCCGCGTCCGGTGATTAAATCATTTAACAACTTCACCTCCAATGTTGCTTTTCCCGCTCCGATGCTCAGTTCGTTTTTGCAAGCCAAATTTGCAGACGGGGGCATTGTTTTTTCCCGCTTCATGATAAATACCATTATGACTGCCGGCTTTTTTGATCCTGCCGATTACTGGTTTAATATGAAACCGGTAAGAGAAGATTTCGGACAGGCTTTTGCATCCTGGGGAATTGGGCGTGGATTTTATGTCGGGGTTCCGTCCATGTACGGAAATAATGTTCGCGATACTGTCGGTATGATATTTGATACCGCTCTTGACCCCAAAACTTATATTTATGGCGGGCAGTATTTCTCCTTTGTGAATCGTGTTATGTCAGATTATCATGCTTACGATCAGGCATCACTGGAAAATTGGGATGCATATTATCTTTTTCGTGATTTCGGATCAATGGCAAGAGATATCAAAGTTCGTGACTGGGACAAGCCCCAAACGATTATTCGAGATGAAATCAAGCTCAAAGGCGCTTCGGTGTCCCCGGCTGTATTACCTGTCAGACAATGTAGCAATGAGTTGAAACCTCGATATGAGCCGATGCCACGCTATGAATCACAAGGTGCACCTACCGACACTTTACGCATACTGTTATTTCAGGTTCAAGCTCACAATAGTGATCTTTGGCCAAGATTGTCATTATGGAATACTACCGATTTAGTACATCAATTTGACAATCGTTCAGTAGCGGTTATTGCTGAACGTCCCCAACTGAAATATCGTTATCTCCAACAGAAAAATGAAAAAAATGCGCCATTGGTAATTTTAGTTCCCGGGTTTGGCAGCTCTTATATCGGCACAACCTCCAGTGCATTGGCGGAGATGCTCTGGGAGAATGGCTATTCTGTGGTCATAATGAGCTCACCATTCAGTTGGGAATTTGTTCAGTCTGCCGGGACAACCATGGCTCCCGGTTTCCCGCCTGATGATGCGGCTGACCTGCGGCATGCAATACAAAAAATCATTGAAGATTTGGAAAATAATTATGAAATCCGACCTGCAGCCAAAGTTTTAGCCGGTTATTCTATGGGCGGAATTTATTCATTGTTTGTGGCTGCGCAGGAAGAACGCAATAATTCTTTGGGAATTGACAAGTATCTGGCGATAAACCCTCCGGTAAATTTGGTTTCTGGAATATGTCAGCTGGATGAATATTATGATACATGGAAAAAATGGGGCAGAGAACTCGCATATGAACGTGTTTTAATGTCTGTGGCCAAACATTACGGTCTTTGGAATGACAGCTTCCAGTGGCATGGCTATTCGCCGTTGGCTGGTGATCATAAACAATATTTAATGCATATCGAAAATGATGAAGCAAAACTTTTGATCGGCTATAGCTTTAAACGCTCCTTGGTTGAAGTGATGGCTGCTTTGCTGTCGCGCAATGACGCTTTGCCGGAAGCAGTTAATTACGGCTGGTTCAATCGTCAAGAACTTTATAATATGCTAGCCGGAATGAACTTTAAAAATTATGCTGAACAAATTATGCTTAAACAATTTAACCGCAATAACCAGTCTGATTATTCTTTAAAGCAGTTTTCAGCTTTAGCTGACCTTCACGCCATTGAAACCAGCCTGGCTGCCAATAACAAAATCCGCATCATACATTCTGCGGATGATTTTCTGGTTAAAGATTCTGAACGTAAATGGCTGGCAAAAACATTCGGAGAGCGTATTGTTTTTCTGCAATACGGCGCTCATCTTGGGAACTTGTATTGCAAAACCATGCACGATTACATTTTGCAAGCTATCGCTCATGGAAATAGCATGCCGTATATTGATTCTCCGGAAGAGATATTCAGCAAATAAGTTAAATTTCAAGCTTCCAGTAAAACTATTGCCGTGGCTGCGATGCCTTCGCCGCGACCGCAATAGCCGAGTCCTTCAGTCGTTGTGGCCTTGATGGAGATACGATTCGGCCCACAATCCAGAACATTGGTCAGTTTTGAACGCATCTGGTCAATGTATGGCGCTATTTTGGGGGCTTCGGCAATTATTGTCAAATCAAGATTAACAAGCTGATAAGCTGAAATATTCTTGTCATTGATAACTGCTTCCAAAAGTTTCATACTGTCGGCATCTTTGTATTTCGGATCATTGTCCGGAAACCATTTTCCGATATCACCGAGCGCAAGTGCTCCAAGAAAAGCATCAATCAGGGCGTGAACTGCGACATCGGCATCGCTATGTCCCTGCAATCCTGAACAATGAGGTATTTCCACCCCGCATAAAATCAGTTTGCGTCCTTGAGTCAGTCGGTGAACATCAAATCCTTGTCCAATCCTTAGCATGCTTAATATCCCCGATTGGTTTTATAGTCTTTAACAATAGTGTGAATCTCTTCCTGAGAAATAAGATTCCGGCTGTAAAGTTCTGTCAACGCGTGTTCCATTGTAACCATACCATCTTTATAACTGGTTTCAATTACCCCTTTTAAACTGCTGGTTTTGCCTTCGCGTATCAACGTCTGGACAGCTGATGTTCCGAGCATAATTTCAAATGCGGCAATGCGTTTGGTTCCGTCTTTGCTCGACAATAAACGCTGTGCTACGACTCCTAACAATGAACCGGCCAGCTGAATTTTAATTTGGTTTTGCTGGTGTGCGGGGAAAGAATCCACTATACGGTCGATACTTTGCGGGGCATTGTTGGTATGCAGGGTAGCAAGAACCAGGTGCCCGGTTTCAGCTGCGGTTAATGCGGTGGCAATGGTTTCCGGATCACGCATTTCGCCAACTAGAATAACATCAGGATCCTGGCGCAAGACAAACTTGAGCGCATTGGCGAAACTGAGCGTATCAGAATTTATTTCGCGCTGTTCGATAACTGCTTTTTTGTTGACATGAACATATTCGATTGGATCTTCGATGGTCACAATATGACAGGCGGTTTTAGTATTGATCTGGTCAATCAGGCATGCTTGAGTGGTACTCTTGCCATGTCCGGTCGGCCCGGTAATTAAAATCAATCCCTGCTTCTGCTTGATTAGATTAAGCAGTTGAGGCGGTAATGACAGTTCCTCCGGAGAAGGTATCGAATTCGGGATAACCCTGAATGCGGCGCCGATACAGCCGCGCTGGTAGAAGCCGTTAACCCGAAAACGGTAATTGCGTTCTTCATGGTCTGAACGGGTCTTAATTCTGGTGGTCAATGCAAAATCAAGTTCGCGCTGTTCTTCAAATTCCAGCCGTTGACGTTCAGTAATAATGCTGAAAAACAGCCGTCTGGTATCTTTTGCGGTTAGCGGCGGTAAGTCCAAGTGTACCAGTTCACCATTAATGCGTAAAATTGGCGAGGTACCGGTGGTGATTAACAGGTCACTGGCAGAGTTTGCCGCAGCAGAATGGAGAAGACGCTTCATATTTAACGTTTCACTGTCAGTATCTTCACCGCCAAAAGATGTTCTGAAAGTATCTATTCCTGACTCCATGTCGCTGGTCAGCAACAAAAATTCTTCCCGATGCGCAGCGGCGGCAACGCCCGCATTATGACTGATTTTCCCTTCTTTGAGCAAAGCCAGAATTGCTCGGTCAAATGTCACCATTCCGTCGCCGCCGTGTTTTATCGCCTGTTCCAGGTCGGAAAAATTGCGTTCCGCCACCAGACTTCTCACTAACGGAGATGCCAGCATGATTTCAACGGCGGGAATCATGCTTTCCCCGGATAAGGACGGCAACAGTCTTTGAGCAATTACGGCCTGAAGCGCCAGTGCCAGATCATCCGCTGCCTGGCTTCTGAGGTGTTCGGGAAATGTATTGATGATACGCTCCAGAGACTGAACTACATCTGAGGTATGAACCGTTGAAATAACCAGATGTCCGGTCAGCGCGGCAGTAATCGCAGTTTGCATGGTACCCTGATCACGCATTTCCCCAATAACAATAACGTCCGGGCTTTCCCTGACTACATTGGTTAATGCTTCATTAAAACCGGCAGTATCGACTCCGATTTCTCGTTGACTTATCCAGGATTTTAAATCATTATGAATATATTCAATCGGATCTTCGATGGTGACAATGTGTTTTTGGAATTGGTTGTTGATATGATTTATCATGGCTGACATGGTGGTAGATTTGCCACTGCCGGAAGAACCGGCAATCAAAATCAGACCACGCGGACATTCTGCTAATTCTTTCAGTAATGGCGGCAAGTTCAAATCTTCAAAAGATAGCGAAGACCCCAATGGAATTGGACGCGCGACCAAGGCGCTCTGCTCTTGACTGCGATAAAAGTTGATGCGGAAACGCATCTTGCCGGATTGAAGTGTGTATCCGGCATCGCAACTGCCGTCAATGCGGTATTTATCCTGCAAATCTGCGCGCAGAATTTGATTTCTGAATATACTGATTTCCTCTTCGTGCTGCGGAGATTTTTCAACCCCGGGAATTGAGATGATAATACCTTGGCGACGATATCGCGGGGATTTACCGGCAGCAATAAAAAGATCGGAAGCCTGATCATCAAATGTTTTTTGGAGCAACCCGGCAATAGTGTTCATAAAAATCTCCGGAGCGTGAATTGAAATAAGATTATTAGAGTAATAAAGTAACCGGAATTACCCACAATTCAAATTGTAAGGATTTTGAATGAAAATCATTGTTAAAATAAAAATGTTGGAAGGATGTTCTGATCTTGCACCTCGCAAAGCACACCATGATGATGCTGCTTATGATTTACGCGCTCGTATTGATGTTGAACTTCCATGCGCTGCCAGTACCTTGGTGCCGACTGGATTGTTTATCGAACTGCCGGTTGGCTATGAAGCGCAAGTGCGTCCCCGGAGCGGTCTTGCGCTCAAACACAATCTTACCCTTACTAATACTCCGGGAACGATTGATGCCGGTTATCGCGGCGAAGTCGGGGTGATAATGTTCAACTTGGGGCATGAACCGTTTATTATTCATCGCGGCGACCGTATTGCCCAGATGGTGATATCAAAACTGCCTGATGTTGAACTGGTTGAAGTTGATGACTTAAGTGATACGCTTCGCGGCGGCGGCGGCTTTGGCAGCACTGGAAAAAAGTAGAAACCTGCAATTTTCAGTTATGATCCAGTATGCTCCAGCGGTAAAAATTAACCCGACAAGTAAACCACGGATTTTTTGATTTTGACGGGTCTTCGATGAGAACTTTTCCCTGACCGGGATCCGCGGATATCCATTCTTCTTTGCCGAGAAATACCATAACATGAACGCCGCATTCTGTGATCGCAAGATCACCAGGAATTAATTGTGATTTTGGTGCTGTTAACACTGTCCCGGAGAGATTAAGCGGTCTGACATATTCACGATATCCTGATGCCAATGCTTTTGCAGAAACATCAAACCACCAGTTTTCTAGAGAATAGCGAAACATCTGGAAATTACCGGTAAGACCATGACGGAACATTGCGGTTCTAATTGCTTTACGAGGTAGACCCGAACAATCAATGCCGAAACAATTTTCGCCGCCCCAAATATAGCGGCAACCTTCATAGCGTCGCAATTCACGAATGTATGAATTATGCAATTCTGGCACATGAGATGCGCCCGGAATAAATGCTAGCGAAACTATGAATAATGATGAGAACGCCAATAAGGCGATTCTGAGCCAGCGTAGCCGCCAAATCGAACGGATTATCAAGCTCCAGGCCAGCAAAATGCCAAAGAGCAGTAAAAGGCGTGTTCCAATAATATTGACTGGATAAAGCAATGCTGATAATATAATCAGAATAATAAGCAAAAAACTGAGTTTATTAAATATTTTAGAAATCTTCAAATTAACACCTGATGATGGATATTGACTGTGGAAGATATCACTTTATCTGATGTCATGGTTATCTGTCTGTACCCGGTTATTTTTTTATTACGTCAATGACAAGATATCGCGGACATTCGAGCCGATCCAGAGAGTGGCATTAAAACCGAAACTTGAAATACGGTCAATAAACAGAAAAATTAAAATAATCAAAGATAATCCGATTCCGGTTTTAAGTTCGTTGGTGCCAGATTGTATTTTGGGTAAAAAGTATGAAACGACGTGCCAGCCGTCAAAACCTGGTACCGGGATCATATTAATCACAAACAATACCATATTGATACCGCCGCAAATCAAAAACAGCAAATGGACACTGGGATTAGCAATGAAAGCGGCGTTTATTCCTATGGCCAGCCCGGATAAAACAAATAATGCCAAGTTGACCGAAGGCCCGGCAAAAGAGACCAGGGCATTACTCCAGCGGTGACGCATGCGGTTCGGATTTACCGGAACCATGCCCCAGGCAAGTCCGATGAAAACCAGCATCACCAATGAAAGCAATTTCATTTGGCGAAATGGGTTCAAGGTCAAATGACCTGCATCCGCGGCCGTACTGTCGCCTTGCTTGAGCGCGACCCAGGCATGCATGAATTCATGACAGCAGATTGAAAATACTACTACCCAGATCTGCATAAAAAAAAGTGACGGGTTTTCCCACAAATGACGAATAAACATATTTTTTCAATCCAATTTGACCGGCCAATATTGAAAGGCCGGAGTTTCGTAAGGGTGCGCGTGGCGCACGGCATCAATGACAATATTCAGCAGCTCACCGGGACAGATCATTTCCAGCTTTATTTCTTCAACTTGTTCCAGTTTATCATGACTGCCGATATATGGCGCGCTGCCGGGAAGTGGACGAAATTGACCGGTGCCGGTGGTCTGCCAGCAACAGCATTCATAGTTCCCCAGTTTGCCGGCTCCTGCTTCAAAGGCGGCCTGTTTGACCGATTCGGCATAATCGGCGGGAACATAAATTTCCAGTTTGCAGTATTCCATAATTAACGCAATCCCACTGCCTGCCGCGCTTTTGACATCGTTTTTTCTGCTTCTGCTGAAGCTTTTTTCGCTCCTTTTTGGAGAATTTCGCGGACGGTATCGGGGTTGGCAATGAGTTCATTGCGACGTTTGCGCATCGGCTCGAAATAATTCCACATGGATTCAAATAATGCCTGTTTGGCATGTCCGTAGCCATATCCTCCGGTACGGTATTTATCATTCATTTCCTCAACCTGTTCTGGGTTGGCAAATAATTTATAGAGTCCTACAATACTGCATTTATCGGGATCCTTGGAGTCATTAAGTCCTTTGGAGTCAGTGACTATCGACATCACAACCTTGCGAATCTCCTTTTCCGTTCCGAAAATCGGAATGGTGTTATCATAGCTTTTTGACATTTTCTGTCCGTCAATGCCGGGAATTACTGCCACCGATTCCGGAATATAACCGTCCGGGATGGTAAAAATTTCACCGAAACGGTCATTAAATTTGATAGCCAGATCACGCGTGATTTCCAGGTGTTGTTTCTGATCCTTGCCGACCGGAACCAGGTTTGACTGATAAATCAGGATGTCGGCAGCCATCAGCACCGGATATGAAAACAAACCGTTGCTGGCATCGAATCCTTTGGCAATCTTGTCCTTATAGCTGTGAGCTCTTTGGAGCAGACCGAGCGGGCAAACCGCATTCAGCAACCAGGTCAGCTCGCAAACTTGTGGAACTTCGGACTGGCGGAAAAAACAAGTTTTTTCCACGTCAAGTCCACATGCCAAGAAATCGATTGCTACTTCTGTTACGCGTTCGCGCAGTTGTTCCGGTTTCGGAAGCGTAGTCAGTGAATGATAGTCGGCGATAAATAGAAAAGTCTCGCCTTGCTTCTGAAGTTCGACAGCCTGTTTCATCATTCCGAAATAGTTGCCGATATGAAGTCTGCCGGACGGTTGAATGCCGGATAATATTCTCATTTTAAAATCCTCATCAATGATTAAATTTAAAAAATAGCTGTTCCATGGGTTATTTCAACTCAATGAATATTGATTTCCGAACGAAAAAGGGTAATTTAGTTTTTTATCTTTTTATGCGGAGAAATGATGTGATTGCAAGATGCAATAAACGGATTATCACACTCTTTACAATTTTCTTCAAAATATCGGCAGTGACTGTTGGCGGCGGCTTGGCGATGCTGCCGGTAATTGTCGATGAATTTGTAAAAAAACGTGACTGGTTAAGCGATGAAGAAATGATTGATATAACGGCGGCGGTACAGTCAATGCCAGGCATTATTGCCATTAACATGGCAGTTATGACCGGTTTTCGTACTGCCGGTTTTCGTGGTGCGTTTATGGCTTCCTTCGGGGTGGTTTTGCCGCCTTTTCTGGCGATCATCGCCATTGCGACGGGATTTCAGATGTTTAGGGACAATCCTGTTATTGAAAAGATGTTTATCGGAATTAATTCCGCCGTTTGTGCGTTAATGTTGATTTCTGTGGTGAGTCTTGTCAAAAGTACAGTCAAAGGCCGATTCGGGATAGCAGTGGCGGTGATCGGATTTGCGGCCATGACCTTGGGAGCTGTAAATGTAATCTGGCTGGTGGTCGGGGCGGCGGCGGTCGGTTTGATTTTTTGTACTTTATCGTTGAACCAATCTGTAAAACCGGATGAAAGGGCAGGGGAATGATTCATATTTTATTCTTGTTTTATCTTTTTGCCAAAATCGGTATTTTTACTTTCGGTGGCGGCTATGCGATGATTCCGCTGTTTCAATACGAGTTGGTTGTCAATCACCAGTTTATCGATGCGGAAGAATTTGCCGCGATGGTCGCACTGGCGCAGTTGACTCCGGGCCCGGTTGGATTGAATGCCGCAACTTACATCGGTTTTCAGCAAGGCGGAGTATTAGGCGCGCTGGCCGGCACTGCCGGCATTATGGTTCCCTCACTTACAGTGGGGCTGTCTGCCGCCGTATTCATGCATAACTTTCGAGAAAACCGGTTTTTAAAAATGGCACTTTTCGGTATCAGACCCGCAATGCTCGGCTTGATCGCCGCCGCCGTGATTTTCTTTGCGGAAATTTCCATATTCACTGCACCGCTGAGTAATTTATGGACGGTTGACGGCGCTTTCGGAGTACGGATTCCCGCCTTAATGATTTTTTGCGTGGTATTGGCTGTGCGGACCTGGAAAAAAGTAAATATTATCTGGCTGTTGCTCGGTTCGGCAATAGCCGGAGCTTTGATATTGTGAAAACTGAATTGTTTTGAAATAAATTGGAGGAGAAAGTAAAAATGGCATTTCTGCAGTGTTCGTTTCATTCAGATGTCCTTGGAATGGGCTGTCAGATGAACGTGATTGTTCCGCAAATAGCGAAAACTGAGATCGGTATCACCAGTGCAAAAAGTAAAAGAAAAAAATATAAATTGCTTTATTTGTTGCATGGTTGCAGTGACGACCATACGATCTGGGGTCGCAGAACATCCATCGAACGTTATGTTGCCGGCCAGGATCTGGTGGTGGTTATGCCTTGTGTTCATCGCAGTTACTACACTGATATGAAAGAAGGCGGTAAATACTGGACTTTTATCAGCGCGGAACTGCCTGCCATTGTCGAAGATATGTTTCCAGTCAGCACGAAGCGTGAAGATACTTTTGTCGCCGGTTTATCAATGGGCGGATACGGAACATTGAAGTTACTGTTCAATCAGCCTGAACGTTTTGCGGGCGGCGCAGCGTTGTCCGCAGTGACTTATATGGATATCATCCGCGGATGGCGTCCTGATGAATGGCGGCAGATTTTCGGAACCCCAAAACAGTTTGCCGGCACGATAAATGATCTCGAAACGGCGGCGGCGAAATTGGCGAAATCCGGAGTTGCCGTTCCAAAAATCTTTCAATGTTGCGGAACTGAAGATTTTCTTTATCAGGATAATCTTAAATTCCGCGACTACTTGAAATCGTTGAAGCTGGCTGCGGAATACCGGGAGTATCCGGGAGAACATAATTGGTATTTCTGGGATGCTCATATTGTCGAGGCATTGCGGGCTATCGGAGCAATCGCTTAAACTTGGCGCGCGCATAATGCGCGCTTGAAGTTCAAACCCGGAATAATCTTAAAAACAACGGTTGCAGAAAGTTTTACAGACTACTATTTAATAAATTGACAAATCGGCTTGAAATGACATCAACTCAATTTATATGTATTAGTGTAAATTGTTCGCAAAAATTACAGACTTTTAAAGTTTGTTGGCAACATCTAAAAATGGAGTCGGTATGACAAAAAAAGCGGTTCTGGAGCCTGATTTCAATACGCTCAGCTTTGAAGACGCGCTTGAAAAACTGGAGGATCTGGTCGGACAAATGGAAGAAGGAAATTTGCCGCTGGATAAAATGCTCTCATGTTTCGAGCAAGGAATGAAATTAACCGCATTCTGTCGTAAAAAACTTGAGAAACTTGAAAAAAGGATAGAAATATTAACTAGCGATGATGGTCGTGCCGGTGAATGGGCGGAGTTTGATGAAAGTTCCGCCAGACGTCAAACGTCAGCGCCGTCATCTCAGCCGCCTGAAGCAAGTTCGCAAGACACACTTTTCTAACTCCGGAGCATTTTATGTTTATCTGGTTGCCTCAAAGTTGCCCAGCGACGTTGAATGACCTGGTTATTCCGCCAAATCTTGCGGTTTGGGTCTTTGCGCCGCATCCCGACGATTTCGATGCCGTTGCCGTTACCCTGAAGTTATTTTTCAATGCCAACTGCCGTATTTACCTGACCGTGGCTTCCTCCGGAGCCGCCAAGGTAGAAGATTCTTTTTGTTCACCACCGTTTGTCCAGGAAAAAGCTTTGGCACGTGAGCGCGAACAGACCCTCAGTTGTGCTTATTTCGGATTGCCTTCGCGCCGGATTCATTTTCTGCGGCTGGCCGAAGATAAAAATGGCCTGATCAGTGATAATACCGACAACTTTGTCAAAGTAATGAATTTCTTTTTGCGGACCGCTCCCGATGTTGTTGTGATGCCGCACGGCAATGACGAAAATCCAGATCATGCTCTGATGTATGCCTTTTTGACCCGCTTGGGCGGTGTCGGGAAGAAAAAATTTGCGGCCTTGCTCAATCGCGATCCGAAAACCGTTGCCATGCGTGAAGACCTTTATACTTATTTTGATGAAGATGAGGCCGCCGAAAAAGGCACGCTGTTGCGTTTTCATCAGTCGCAGCAGCAACGCAATTTAAATACCCGCGGAATCGGATTCGATCAGCGAATATTGAATCTCAACCGGGAAATTGCTGAAAAACATCTGGGGCAGGGCAGATATGCCGAAGTCTTTGAATTGGAATTTTTTCC
>Ga0172377_10002143_pt1 | contig 20224 bp, 15 predicted proteins | sample Pumphouse3metaG_FD_119749 | JGI IMG/M metagenome (GOLD analysis project Ga0172377, IMG submission 119749) | Leachate microbial communities from a municipal landfill in Southern Ontario, Canada - Pumphouse #3 metaG | ecosystem: Engineered > Solid waste > Landfill > Unclassified | place: Canada...
CAAAAAGCCGCTCCACTGCCGCAAGCCCGCCGTCCCAATCTGCAAATTTAAGAGCGCGTTCAAACTCAAGCACGGAGGCCAGGGCGGATTTGCGGTCATCAAGGGAGGGGTCGTGAGGGCGCCATGGGGAGAACCATGCATCTCTTCCCGCCTTTCTTCCGCCCCCCGCACAAGCCGTCTCAATCTTTATGCAAGATTCCATATCCAAAGAGAGGTACCCTGATTTAAGGAGCGGGAGGACGTGCTCTCTCTGCCACCCCTCCTCCACAACCTTAAGGGAGAGCACCAGCGCCCTTGCAAGCGGGCTTTCTGCCAGCGGCCTCTTACCTTCAGAAAACGGAATGGAAGAACGTTTAAAGACAGATTTTATTCGTCTGCGGTAGGAATCCGCCCCGCGGGTTACTATGCCAAAATCCCCGTACTCATAGCCCTCTTTGCGTACCAGCTTAAGAATGGTTTGGGCAACAAGCTCTACCTCGGAATCCGGGTCTGCGCCGGCAAGAGTTATTATTCTTCCATCCGGCTCCTGCTTCTTTGCGTTTTTACAAAAGAGATACTGCTCCATATGCCCAAGCGATATCCCCTGCCGCTCCGGGTGTCTGGGAAGGTGCTCGCGGCGCACTCCGGGCAGCCCCATAAGAAAGTTAAAATCCTGCTCTACGCCGGAAAATACCTGAGGGCGCTCCTCCTCCCAATCCAGCGTAATTACAAGGTTTTCACAGCGTTCGGCCAAAAGTTTTATGAACCCTTTTTGGACAGGGGTTAAACCCAAAAAACCGTCAAGCACCACCAGTTTGTATTTATCAAGGAGGGATGCCTGCCCCTGGGCGGCCAGAAACGCCCTCCACATAAGCCCTTCCCTATCATGAAGGTTGTGGCGGACAAGCTCTTCCTGATAGCCCGCATAAAGGGAGGCAAAATCCCTTATCTTTTGCAACGAACTCTGCGAAAGCCCTTTTGCAGATTTTGCGGCGGATAACAGGTCTTCCGGGGTGGCGGCGGCAAGTTTAAGGGCATCTATGGCAGACCCCAGGGCCTCCGTAAAGTTGGGGGAATCCATCACGCCTGCAAAGAAACCCTCTGCGGAGTTTTGCACAATCTCTTGCAGAATAAGCCTCTTCTGGACATCGCTTATAAGGCGGCGGCGGGGAACCCGGGCATCTGCAAGCACATCTCCGGCAAACCGGAAGAACGTGCATACCGGGTCTCCCAGAAACCCGGGGAATTTGTGGTCTGAAAGAAGAAGGCGTCTAAGGCCGTCACATTGGCTCACCGTGGGCACAAGAAAGCGCACGGACTGCTCATGCTCCATGGTGGAAAACTGCTTAAAAATGCGTAGCGCGCGCCCGGTTTTTCCGCTTCCTGCCGGGCCTGTTATAAGCCTTACCGCCATACGTATATCCTTTCAGGGCAAGCTTTATCTTCCCCATAAGGAGTATACGATTCTATAAGATACCCGTCAAGCAGGCAGGCTTTGGTGGGGTGCAGGCGTTTCAGGCTCAATACGGCCAAAACGAGGGGCCTCAACCCCCGGGAAGATACTTCGGTCGCAGAGTGCCTTGGCACGTCGCTGCCGAAGCCTTGTTAAAACATCATAACTTTTTTAGTCGAGTACTTGCATGCCTGCGTGAGTTCTTGCCGCACCCGGGTTAAGGTGATATACTTGCAGATAACCATGCTTACTTCTACATTTATCCACGTTCCCGGAATAGGGTATGCCACAGAACAGAAAATCTGGGATATGGGCGTGCAGAACTGGTGGAACTACCTTGAAAACCACCGGAGCCTCCCTCTGCCGGAGGGTAGAAAGGCCCTTATACTCCCCCGCGTGGAGGAATCCATAACACGCCTGCAAGAGCGAAACCATAGATTCTTTGCCAAGTGCCTCCCGGCAAAGGATCACTGGCGGGCGCTCAGCGAGTTTGGAGATGAGGTCGCCTATCTGGATATAGAGACAAGCGGGTGCTCCCATGAAGATTACATCACCGTTATAGGCCTCTACGACGGAACGGAGATGCAAACCTTTGTGCGCGGCATAAACCTTGAAGAGTTTCCGGAGGCAATATCCCGGTTCAAGGTATACGTAACCTTCTTCGGCACCGGTTTTGACCTGCCATTCATCCGGCGCACATTCCCCCAAACCCCCATAGATGCCCTGCACGTAGACCTTTGCTTCCTTTTAAAGAGAGTAGGGCTCTCCGGCGGACTTAAAAAGATAGAGCATCAGCTTGGAATATGCCGGTGTCCGGAGGCAGAGGGGATGGACGGACTGGATGCAGTGCGCCTATGGCATGAGTGGAGAAGGGGCAGCCGGGACGCCCTGGAACGAATCCTGCTCTATAATAAGGAAGACGTGGTAAACATGAAGGAACTCCTCCAGTTTGGATGCAGAGAGCTTCTAAAATCCATGTCCAATACAAAAGAGATGGCGCAAGAATTTCTCCTTTAAGGTTTCCCCCTGAAAATACTGCGTTAAAAGCTTGACATCGGTTAATTATACTGTATAATACAAGTTAAGAGAGCATTTCTTCTTTGCTAAGGCATACTGTTTGCTATACCAAAATCGCAAGACAAAAATGGATAGAATCCGTTCATATATAGGATAACAGACTAAAACAATATGGCAGTATCACCATTTTTGCAGTATCATCTGTCTGTGGCGGCAAGAAAATCAACAGGAGTATAACTTTTATGCCGGATAAGAGCGATCTTTGCAAAAGCGCATTGCTGGCTTGTGATTGGCTGGTTGATACAGCGCAAGTGAAGGACAATACGCTTACTATAGAAAAGAACAGCTTGGACTTTAAATACGCATCCTGGGCAGGCGCCATGCGCGGCGAATACAGCGTGGCAGATAAAAGCTGGGACTTTTTCTGTCCGGTATGGCATACGGGCCAAGCAATCAAGGCCCTGTTGACAGCATCTGATTTGTTGGGCGAGATGAAGTATCTCAAGGCTGCATCTGATGGCGTAGATTTTATAACTGCCAACCAGGTTTGGGATAAATCTTCGCCGGATCACGGATTGATAACGGCATATGAGGATTTTTCTGATATGCCTAATACTTCCGCTATTCTTGAATGTATGGACGGCCTAATACTGCAGGCAGAGAGGGAAGATTCAGAAGACCTCTGGCAGCGCATAATTGCAGCCGGAGAGTTAATGGTAGACAGGCTGTACATGCCGGGAACAGGACATTTCAGGGATGTTTACAACCCGGAAATTCACTCAGCTTTGCTGCCTAACCCGTATACAACCAAAAATGATATAGGTGGGCGTCCGCTTTTAGATGACGGCATTTGGCTTAAGCTCTATATTAAAACCCATGATCAGAAGTTTCTGGATGTTCATATGGCTGTGGCGGAGGCGCTTGTAAAAGAGCAGAATCCCCCTGGCAACTGGGCGGATTATGCGCCCTGTAATGCAAAAGCTGGCTGCTTCCATCCCCGGCACACCTATTGGTGGTCTCTGCCGTTAATAGACACTTATGCATTTACTGGCAGAAAAGAGTTTCTGGATGTTGCCATTGCCTCTGGGGAGTTCTGCCTCTCTGCCATGCGCAGTGACGGTGGCTGGATAAGGGGGCTTTATCTGGATGCAGGTACAGGCTGCCTTAAAACGGAAAGCTTTGGACATGCCACATCAGGTTCCGCCTGCGCTGCCATACTGTTCATGGAATTGTTTAAACATACTGACGATCCCAAATGGCTTCAGGCAGCAGAGAAGGCCATTTCATTCTGCAGAAGAATGCAGTTTACGGACACGGAAGATATTAATCTCAGGGGAGCGATTCTGGAGAGAGTGCTGCCCCCCGACGGCACCGACCGGTCGCCTTACCATATACGAGATTTAGGAACAATATTCTACATAATGGCCGCTGCCAAGTATATTGACCTTGTTGAGGGCCGGTGCAAGATGCAGCCGGTAGAAGTTTCGGCGATGGTAGAGAGATAAAGAGTTAAGAACATGAGCAATTACACGGTGAAAAGAACAAGTCTTACAGATATAGCCCGGCTGGCCAACGTCTCCAAGCCGGTAGTCTACACGGTTCTGAAGAATCGTGAGAACACCAATATAGGAGTGAGCCAGGAGACCAGAGAGAGAATTTTGAAGATAGCCTCTGAGCTGGGATACGTGGCGGCAAAGAGCGCCAAGGAACTCTTTACCGGAAGGAGCGATAACATTGGAGTTATCATACATGTTCTTGCTCCATATGCGGTTGAGATTCTGAGCTTTCTGGAAAAAGAAGCACACAAAAGGCATTTGGAGATAACACCGTATATTACAGAATGCAACCCCTTGCTTGAAGAGCAGTATCTGGAGCAGGCACGTGACGGCAGGGTTGACGGTATTATTGCCGTGTCTACCATAGCTGGAAGCATAGATAGATACAGGAAGTACATGGCGCATCCTTACAATCTGGTAATACTGCACCGTGCAAGTGCCCCTACACCGGGTGTCTCCACCGTCTATTTTGACGGCCGGACTGCAGGAGAACTTGCCGCACAACATCTGGTAGAAATTGGGCGGAGAAGATTGGCATTCTTTGGAGGCACGGCGCAATCAAGCAGGGCCAGGGGTTTTGTTGCGGGCTGTGAGAAGGCCGGGCTGCCGGAGCCGCTGATATTCACGGGCGAAGCGTACGCCACGGATTTTCAACAGGGGAGAGCGCTGGCGCGGGATTTCCTGCATATAAGACCATTGCCTGATGGAGTCTTCTGCTCAAACGACCAATTAGGCGTGGCACTGCTTACGCAATCTAATGATGCCGGGCTGAGCATCCCTGATGATATGGCTATAGTTGGTTGTGATAACAGTGAAATTTGTTTATATACAACGCCCGCTTTATCAAGCATTGATACCGGCAATAGCTTACTTGCCAGTAAATCGCTGGAAGTCTTATTGAGGTTGCTGCAGGATAGGCCTGATGCGCCGGTTTATGACAATGTGCCTGTATCGCTGGTAGCGCGGGGTAGCACTTCAGGCAAATAACCAAGAAGGGATTTTTTACCATGAAGGTGGTTGAATGCAGGGGCACTCACCGGGAGATAGGTGAGGCCATGGGAGAGGCCTTGCGCTCGGAGATAGCCTTTCATATTGAAAGATTTGTCCGCCCTTACTGGGAGAGACTGCATCCTCAGATAGGACAATTCATTCGGACCAACAGAAAATACATCCCGCGGATAATGGAGCAGTTGGATGGGATGGCAAAGGGCGCCAACCTTCCACCCGATGAAATATATGCCTTGAACCTGCCTGTAGGAGTAGCCTCATTAACCTTTGAGGAAGAATGCAGCAACGTAATTATGACAGGCGGTACCAATGGCCCGCTCTGGGGCAAGAATAACGATGGAGGTTGTCCTCCAGGTGAAGATAGACGGCCTGTATGCGCTCTTAAGATATATCCTGATGATGGGGTGCCTGCCATCTGTTTCACATTTTGCGGCTGGCTCTCCGGCGGTGATATGATAAATGCCGAAGGTGTGGCCGTGGGGCATTCATCGGTGGGCAGCCGGTTTGCGCAAAGCCCCTACAATGTCTCTGCACTTCACTGGCTTTACCAGGGTATGCTTGAGGCCAAAAGCGCAATTGATTATGCGCGGCATATTACATCCCTGCCACTCTACGGCAAGGGGTTCTCCCAGGTTACCGTGGACAAAGACGGACGGATGTTTTCCGGTGAAATCTGCTGCCCGCTAACCCAGATAAGATGGCCGGAGCCGGGTGATGCCGGTATGGATTGCGTAAACCACTATCAGTTGCCGGCTCTTAAAGATGTGACTATGCGAACGGAAGCAGGGCTCAAAAATTCTATTGGCAGGAACGACTATCTGCAGAACGAATTACAGCAGGCAGATGGAAGCCTTGAGCATATGCAACATATCCTTACGTATCACGGCGAATATTCCATCTGCCGTCATGGAGGCAAAGATTTAAGCCATACCGAATACTCAATGATCGGAATCCCGGCGGAAGGCAGGGTTCTTTATCAATATGGTTACCCCTGTAAAGAAACGTATAAGGAAATAGCTCTATAACACTCTCCTTGGATGCTCAGCATCCACAGGCGGCTATATTGCGTAACGGAAGGCTTCATGGAGACACGTGGTTCGCAATGAAGTACCAGCCCGTTGCAAACCGTATTATAGTAGGTTATGCTCTTATCTGCTGGAACTTTATTCAGCACGGGTTTTGAAATGCACTCTAAGTATTCGTTGTGGGAGGAGAAAACCATGACACCAAGAGAACGTTACAGCGCAATAATGAATTTTGAGCACCCGGACAAACCGTTCATATGGACGTTCCCCATTCGGAAGGCAACAATGGATGAGTGGCTAAAACAGGGACATCCTAAAGAGATTAGGACTGAAGAATTGCTTAACTATAGCTGGTTCGAAAGCCTGCCTCTTGCAACATCCCACTATCCGCAGTTTGAGAAGATCGTAGTTGAGGAAAAAGACGGCCATGTCACATACTACGATGAGGAAGGCGCACTTAGAACAGATGGAATAGATGCGCAGGGCAGCGGCTTTGTCACCAGAAAGTGGTTGAAATTCCCTGTGAAAAACTGCAATGACTTCATCAAAATGAAAGAACGGTACAACCCTGATGATATGGGACGCAGAGGCAGTGATTTTGACAAAGCAGTCCGGCGGACTCATACTTCTGCATATCCTTACATGCTCACAATCCAGGGATTCTACTGGACAATGAGGCAATGGTTTGGCTTTGAAAAACTTTCAATGGCCTTCTATGATATGCCAGATTTGATTGACGAGATGCTCGATTTCATCCTGGATTTCAATGTACGGTTGATACGGAAGCACCTTGCCGGCACCAGGATAGATAACCTGATGATAAATGAGGATATGGCGTATAAAACAGCATCCATGGTCTCGCCCGCAACAGTCAAAGAAAAGTTTGTGCCAAGGTACAAAGAACTTGTTCAGGAAGCAAAAAGAACCTGTGCAGATAAGGTATTTGTGGATTGTGACGGCCATATATCAGAGCTCATCCCTCTTTGGATTGAATCAGGTATAGAAGGCTGCAGCCCTGTTGAGATAGCCTCTGAACAGAATATAGTGGAATATGCCCGCAAGTACCCCGAGTTCAGGTTCCTTGGCGGCATAGACAAACGTCGCCTCAGCAACGGTAAAAAAGAAGTAGATTGTGAGGTCACGGCAAAAACCATAGAACTCTATGCCAGAGGAGGATGGATACCTGCTGTAGATCATGCAGTCCCACCTGATGTTCCGTTTGAAAACTTCAAGTACATGATAAAGCTTTTAAAAGAGCTCTGGTAATCTATTATTTTTGAGATATCCGCGAGGAAGAAAGTCCGGTGTGCTTTTTATACGAAGGGAACTGGCGGATTTACGTATTAGGGAGAACCCATATCCGCCGATCTGTCCCGGGGTGATACTGTAAAGTTCTCCGCAATGTAGCCACGCCCGGTGTCGGAGATTCCTACTACCGCTCGCTCCGCACAGTATTGCATGGAGATGGTGTAGATTTTTCGACCATTGCAGGCATACTTCACGACGTTTGAGCAACTTTCTGAGATGATGATTGATACCAGGCCGATATCTTCATCTGTTACAAGGATAGGCGCAATAAACACAGCTACATCGCATCTGCAGAGTACATAAAAAACTCGAAGCGAACCCGGTATTTGGCTGTTTACAACGATGGCTTCAGGGGCGATGATCTCTAACCGGCTATCAATATTACAGAAAGAGATATAACCTACAGTGCCTGCTAAGGCAGAGAGCGTAGAATTTTTACAAGCACTGATTTATAAAAGAGCAGCAACAAACAACATCTTAAAGTCGTAAAAAGAAATAGCGTGCCAGACTGTTGTTTACCGGGCAGGCATAGTGGTATAATAACTGGCAGAAATAAAAGCGGAGGATTACCGTGACGGAATTTGAGCAGGATGATGCAGCGCCAAAGGCAGGGCGCGACCAGTACATCTCTACCAACTACAGCAACAAAATTGTCTGCGGGATTTGCGGCGCCCCGCTTAGAAACGTCCCCGCAATGTATGAGAAGGTAGATATAGACTGGCGATGCGGCAAATGCCTTCGCAGGGATAAAGTAACCCGCGAGGAATCAGCCGAATAATCTTTGGGTAGAACCCCAAAAGCGGTTATGTTTAGCAAGAGGCGCAGTACTTTTCTTGTGCTGCGCCTCTGCTTATCCGCACCCCAACCACCTTACAAGCTATCCGGGTAGCGTCTAAATGCCGCTGCCTTAAGGAATACACCCCCTGCTTTATAAAAGTTGACGCTGTTTTATTATTGCGATATACTGCAACTATAGCCTTTGTGAGGGAGATATATAATGTGCAGAAGATGGCATAACCTACTACTTGCTGGTGCACTCATACTCTCTTTGTTACTGGCTCCCATGGTTGCGCAGGCGCAGCTTGAGAGCCTGCTCCTCTCTGCCGCCAGATCTCAGGCCGCAAAAGACACCGGGCCAAAAGACTGGAAAATGTACAAAGGCAATGCAGGGCACACCGGTTTTACAGGCGAACGCATATCATTCCCCTTAAAGCTTATCTGGAAGAACACACTTGAGGGCACGCCGGATAACCCTGCCTCCCCCGTGGTGGCAGACGGCGTGCTGTATGTTATTACCGGAGGCCGGCTCTACGCCCTTGATGCATCCTCCGGCACCATAAAGTGGCGCTACCCGGCGGCCGCTCCCCTTGATTCAGCCCTAAGAACCTCTCCCGCAGTTGGAGATGATCTTGTATATTTTGGGTCGGCCAGCGGAAAGCTCTACGCCGTAACAAAAGATAAAGGCCAGCAGGCATGGACTTTTGCCGCCAAAGGCGCAATCAACTCTTCCCCTGTAGTGGATGCAGGCACAGTCTACTTCGGCTCGGATGATAACAGCCTCTATGCCATAGATGCCCGCACAGGCGGGTTCAAATGGGGCGGCGCCTTCCGTACCCAGGACGATATAAGCTCCCCACCCTCAACCGGCGGCGGAAACGTCTACTTTCTATCAAACGATTCAAACCTCTATGCCGCCTCCGTTGCCGACGGCAGCATAATGTGGACCGCCAAAATAGGCATCACCCGCAGAAACGATACCCCGCTGGCGCTGGGAAGCACGGTCTACCTGGCATCCGTAAACAGAATATACGCTTACAGGGGGCTTGGAGGATCCATCGCCTGGTCATGCGAACTGCCGTGCGATGTGGCATCCATCCCCGCCGCAGGCACGGATGCGCTCTATTTTATGAGCACGGATAACCAGCTATACACCATAGGCCTTAATGGGGAACGGAAATGGAACAAACCGTTTAATATAGGCTCGCCGGTAACCGCCTCTCCGGTGATTGTAAATGATACCGTGGTGATAGTTGGAAAGAATGGGCTAATAATTGCCATAGACGCACAGACCGGGGAAGTAAAGTGGAAAAACACAGTTGCTCCCGCCCTGCCGGACCCTGCAAAGCCGGAGACCGTAGATTTTAGTTCCTCCCCGGCGGTCTCGCACGGAACACTCTTTGCAGTGGCGGACGATGGCAGCGTCTACGCCTTCCGCGGAGATGCCGGAGATTCCTCCGCGCCGCAGATAAGCCCCGTCTGGCCCAAAAGAAGCGGAATCGTGCCGGCAGCTCCGCCCATGGATATAATAGCAACCGTTGTTGACCCCGGAGCGGGCATCAAGCCGGAGAGCATAGCCATGACCCTGGATGGCAACAAGGTAGATTTTGATCAGCTTCCGGAACGAGGCATAATCTGGTATACCCTCCCGGCAGATGAAAACGCAAAACCGCTTTCAGACGGCCTGCACACCGTAACCGTAACCGCTACGGACTGGATGGGAAACAAAGCCGAACAGAAGTGGAGCTTCTTTGCAGACAGCAGAATTCAGCCCGCAAAAATAACCCCTTCCGCACAGGGCGAAGAAACAGGAATAATGCCTGGGATGGAAGCAGAGATGGGCATCCGCGCCCCGGCAATAAGCGGCAGGCGAACAAGAAGAGCCCCTCAAGCCGCCCCTGTACCGGCGGTACCGGCTTTTCCCTAATATTCAACCAATACTCCCAACAATTCCAAATACAAAATCAGAAGGGGTCGCCAAAAATCCGGCGGCCCTTTTATATGGCTAAATTTGATGCAACCTTACTCTTTAGGTGGATAAATATATTGACATGTTTACAGTATTCTGCTAAACTTTTTGCAAATAGTTGGAAAGGCGTCTGCATGGCTTGCAGGAGGGCAGGTTATGGCCGAAGCAGCAACAATAAATTATACACCTACGCCATCAGCCATAGATTCTGCAGAGGTAAAATGGTGGATACGCCTGGCACGCCTGGAATCGCCCAGAAGAGCTGTAGCGCTTGTAAAATGCTTCGGAAGCCCGCAGCGGCTCTTCTCTGCAAGCGAAAGCGCTCTTATAGAAAAAGCCAGGCTTAAGCCGGATGCAGTAAAAAAAATCAGGCAGATAGCAACAATGCCGGTAGATGGTTACCTGCGCGCGCTGGACAGGCTGGGCGCCGATGTTATAGCTTTTAACAATCCCCGCTACCCGCAAAATCTGATCAACATCTACGATCCGCCCGCCGTGCTCTTTGTGCGCGGAGAGATACGCCGGGACGACCGTTTTGGCGTGGCGGTTATAGGCACCCGGCTGGCATCAGAATACGGCAAGGCCACCTGCATTAAGATATGCCGGTCGCTTGCAGAACACCGCATTACAATTATAAGCGGCGGCGCCAGAGGCATAGATACCGCCGCCCATAGAGGAGCGCTCATTGCAGGCGGACGGACTATTGCAGTCCTAGGCACCGGGCTGGACGTCCCCTACCCCAAGGAAAACAGCAAGCTTCTGGACGAAATCTCAGAAAGCGGGGCTGTTGTATCGGAGTTCCTGCCGGGAACGCCCCCGGAAGGCTGGAGGTTCCCGGTTAGAAACCGTCTGGTAAGCGGGCTCTCCATGGGCGTGCTTGTAGTTGAAAGCAGACGCACGGGCGGAGCCATGATTACCGCAAACACAGCTGCAGATCAGGGGCGCGATGTGTGGGCCGTACCCGGGTCTGCCGGGCACCCAACAAGCGAAGGCCCCCACCAACTTATCCGCGACGGCGCAAAGCTTGTAGAAAAAGTAGAAGATATTCTTGAAGAGCTGGGAATAAACGCAAAAAAAACCGCATCTTACCAGGAAGAAGCTCCCCTTAACCTTACACCGGACCAGGCAATTATAATACATTCATTAAGCCTTGACCCCAAACCCGTAGATACCATTATAGCTGAATGCAAGCTCTCCCCCGCGCTTGCAACAAGCCAGCTCACCATGCTTGAGATGCTGGGCCTTATCCGCCGTGTGCCCGGAGGCGCCTACATCCGCTCCGCATAACCCCTTGGTGAATATTAACATTACAAAAGAAAGTACCGTTATGCCGGAAGAAGTTATATATAGAAACGCTACAAAGGCCGATCTTATAAGGATTGCAGAGATATTTATGGCGGCGTTCCCGGAGAGCATAAACCACTACGTAGGGCACTCCATAGCTCCATTACTGCTTGCAGATATCTTTGCCATCTGCCTGGATTCCGAACCAGGGGCGTTTTTTGTAGCAGAGACAGGTGGGCGGGTAGCCGGATATATCTTTGCCCCCGCATGCTTTGAAAGAATCCCCCGCACAGCCGTTTTGCACGGCCACATCTTCCGAATATTCCTTAAATGGGTCATGGGGAGATATAACCTGGGGTTAAGGCCGGTTAGAATTGCAATCAAAAACTGGATGCAGCTCCTTGCAGAATCCAGGCGGAAGGAGAGTGCATGCAATGCGCGCATCCTCTCTATTGCCGTAGACCCGGAGTACCAGGGGCGGCACATAGGATCCAAACTCCTTTTGACTGGACTAAACTATCTTAAATCCCTTAAAATAAAGCAGGTGCGCCTGGAGGTGCGGCCGGAGAACGCCCCGGCGGTGCATCTTTATGAAAAGTTTGGTTTTAAGACTAAAGGGCGCACGCATGATACCCAGGGGGATTGGCTGATTATGCTGAAGGATAACGTATGACTGTTAGAAGGCGCAAGCTGATTAAATTTATAATATACTTGGTTGCACTGGCGGCTCTTATCTCATTTGTGCGGTGGGTTGTCCTTGAACGTTCCCTTTATAATTTGAACCTGCGGGAGGAGGCGACCCTTAAAGATCTGCCGCCCATAGAAAAAGGGACAAAGGTTCTAATCTTTGCGCCGCATGAAGATGATGAAACTCTTGGGTGCGCGGGCCTTATTCAGCAGGCCATCTCTGCCGATGCGGAGGTTAAGCTGGTACTTATGACCAACGGAGAGTACCCGGAACTCTCTGTAATACTGTTTGAGGAGACACTTAAAACCGGGCCGGAGCAGTTTATCCGCCTGGGATACATGCGGCAGAGGGAGACCATTACTGCAATGAAGTACCTGGGGATTCCTGCCGAAAACATCACCTTTCTGGGATACCCCAACCAGTATCTGAACCAAATGTGGCTCCCTGCCCACTGGCTGCCGAACGCCCCCGTGCGTTCCCGCCGAACCCGCAGCACGCGTTCCCCTTACTCAAACTCCCTGACGCGCAAAGCCGTCTACTGCGGAGAGTCTCTTCTTAAAGATGTTGAAACCGTGCTGCTTGCCTATAAGCCGGATGTGGTGGTTACCCTGGATACAAACGATGTTCATGTAGATCACTGGCCCACGGGTACCTTTACAAGCTTTGCCTTAAGCGAACTTGCCGCCCGCGGAGAGGAGTTTGCCGGGAACTGCAGGGTATATACGTACCTTATACACAGAGACCACTGGCCCGTTCCAAGAAGATACCGGCCCCTCTCTCCGCTTCTGCCGCCCGCGGCACTTGTAAAAGCCAGGCAGACAGAATGGTTTGCCCTCCCGCTAAGTATTCTGGACACCATACACAAGCACAGGGCCACCCTGTTCTACCGGTCTCAGGGGGGGAATATATCCCCGCTGCTGCTCTCATTCAGCAGATCAGACGAACCCTTTGGGCATCTGCCGCCAAAGGGCTGGCCCGGAGAATCCAACGTAATCATGAAACCCGTTAGTTTTGAGCCTATTGCAGATTTGAGCGCAAGCGCAAGAAACCCCCAGGGAGATATAAATAAGGTCTGGTTAAGCAAAAAAGGCAGCCGCATGCAGCTGATTCTTGATATCAGAAAGAACCCCGGCAAGAATATTACTTTTCATGCAGCTGTGCACGCAGGCGGCGCATCACTTGCCGACAGATCAATTGCAGAGTATACCTGGCGGGGCAGGAAGCTTCATGGGATTATTATGCAGGGCGGCAAGCTTGTCAGGCTGCCTGCATCTGCTTTAAGCTCAAAAGTAGATGCGGACAGGATTATCTTTGAGGCCCCGTGGCCGGTTGGCAATAATGCCCGGTTCTTCCTGGTAAGGGCATGGTCTACAAAAGGGAAGCAGTTAGTAGACCAGACTGCAACCGTGGAGTTTAAGATAAACGCAGAAGAGACTTTTTAATCTGCAAAATACAACTGAATCCGGCGCATGATTAGAGCACAGCCGTTCTTCCCAAAGAATTAAAAAGGCCCCGGAGGAGTTACTCTCCGAAGCTGTATATGTATGCCGCGCGCCCGCCAAATCTGCGGCCGGTGTTATGCGGATTCCCGTATAAGAAGGCTGGATGTGAAGAGGATTCTCTTGTTAACCGGCCCGCCTTCCAGCATCTTCACCATGCAGTCTACGGCGGATCTCCCAATCTCTTCTGCGGGCTGGTACATTGTGGTAAGCGGAGGCGCGCTGTACTCTCCAAGTTCATCCCCGGAAAAACCTATCAGCGCAAAATCTTTGGGTATCTGGAAGCCGTGGTGCCTTATACAGGCTGCGGCGCCTACTGCAACATAATCGTTACCGCAGAGAAGAGCAGTGTATCCTCTCCCGGAAGAGAGCATCGCCTCTGCCGCTTTGTAACCGCCGTCCATCTGGTAGTTGGTGTAGAAGATATCTTCATCACAGGCTTCTATGCCGTGCTCCAAAAGCGCTGTTCTGTAGCCGCAAATACGCTCTTTTGAAGTGTAAGATTCAGGATACCCGGCAATAAAGGCCAGCCTGCCGTGCCCCTGTTTAACAAGATATTTTGCAGCCTGGTATCCGCCCTCTCTATCGTTGGTGCCCACAAAGACAAAATCATCTCCGTCGCCGGGAGAATCCATAAAGACGGTGGGGATGCGGCTGTTTTCAAGGTAGACCGCGGCATCTTCCGGCAGGCTGATACCGGCAATAAGAAGCCCGTCTACACGACGGCCAAAGAGCGATTGGATGTTTGAGAGTATGGATGGGCCGCCATCCGTGACCTGGGCCATGAGCACGTGGTAGCCCAGTGACCTTGATCTCTGCTCTACGGAGCTTATCATGCGGGCGAAGTAGCTTTGGGCGAGCGGCCTGGTAAGGAGTCCCAGTATGCGGCTCTTTCTGGCGCAGAGGGATCTGGCAACAAGGTCTGGAGTGTATCCAAGCTTGCGGCAGGCGTTTAAAACCCGCTCTTTAGTCTCTGCGCTTATGCTCCCTGATCCGGTAAGCGCACGCGTGACAGTCATGTGAGAGACGTTGGCAAACTTTGCAACGTCTGCTTTGGTTACTCGTCTGACCGGCATATTCATGGCATTATATTAACACCTGTGGCAAATAGACGCAACCGGCCCGGGCGTTTAATCCAGCCGCTCCGGGATAGAGGCAATATCTCCAAACAAGGGGAGGTAATCCCTCCAGACATCGTTTCTGGTGCCTTCAATATACTTGGTCAGGCTGATAAACGGCACGTACCGGGGTCTGCGCGGTTTTTTGGAGAGCACCATGCCCACCTGTTCCAACGTTTTATCCGCCTTCTTTGAATTGCATTTGCGGCAGCAGCACACAAGATTCTCCCAGGTGGTTCCGCCGCCAAGCCGCCTTGGCACTATGTGATCCAGCGTAAGGTCCCTAAAACGCTGTCCACAGTACTGGCAAGTATAATTATCCCGGGCGAATATGCTGCGGCGGGAGAGCCGGAGACTGGGAAGAGGCCGTTTCACATGGTGACGCAGACGCACTACGGACGGCGAAGCAAGCCTCTCGCTGGCTCCTCTTATGGCAGATGCATTTGCATGCAGCACATCTGCCTTGCCAAGAAAGATAAGAACAATGGCACGCCGCATATTGCAGATATTTAAGGGTTCATAATCATTATTAAGAACAAGGACATCCTGTCTCATTATTAAGCCTTCACAGCCTCCTTTCCTTGCATGGTGGAGATAGGCGCTAACAAAAAACCCGCTCTATGCACAGGGCACAGGCGGGCTTACGCACGGCAATTATGAGCATGGGGCTTACGCAATTTAAACAGACTGCTTAAGGGCAGCCCGTGCATAACCAGACTCCGGCCCCCCGGCGATCTTCCGCCGGAATATTCACTTTTAGGCTCATGCATCATGCGCATTCAAAACAGCTCCAACACAATATCTCTAAATCATTATATATATACGCAGGGGCATAGTCAAGCAAAATTCCACAGATACCTGCCGCAGATTCAATTTTGATGCCCGCACAAATAACGCCTCTGTGCGGGAACTGCCGGATGCTTGATTGCGTATAAATAAAGGATTGTGGATAAACGAAAGTGCTCTGTGCAGGCAGGCACATGCACCCGGATTTGGTGGATACACAGCTTATGCCGGCGTCCCTGCCGCTATTGACAATACTTTTGGAGACCCGTATACTCAAGTGTAGGGCCCGCTTTAGCGGGTTTTCCACAATTAATTCAAGTTTCTGGAGGCATCCTCATGGCTATAGCCGTGAAGACGGAACACCTAACCAAGACCTTCCAGCACATTATGCATAAAGAACCGGTAAACGCCGTATCCGACTTAAGCATAGAGGTGCAGGAGGGCGAGATCTTTGGATTCCTTGGGCCGAACGGAGCAGGCAAGACAACCACAATAAAAATTCTGCTGGGACTTGTCTACCCCACATCCGGCCAGGCGTGGATTCTAGACAAACCCGCCGGGGATATAGAGACAAAAAGACAGATCAGCTATCTTCCCGAGACCCCTTATTTCTACGATTATATGTCCGGCATAGAAGTTCTAGACTTTTACGCAAGCCTGTTTGGAATTGACGGCGCAAAAAAACGGAGCCGGATAGAAGAACTGCTTAAGATTGTCGGCCTCTACCAGGACCGGCATAAAAGGCTCAGCCAATATTCCAAGGGAATGCTGCAGAGAATAGGCATAGCGCAGGCGCTTGTAAATGATCCCAAGCTCCTCATCCTTGACGAGCCTACCACCGGCCTTGACCCCATAGCCCACTCAGAGATTCGCGACCTTATCCTTAAATTAAGGGATGAGGGAAAAACGGTCTTCCTAAGCTCCCACCAGCTCTCCGATGTAGAGATGGTCTGCAACCGCGTAGCCATTCTTAACCGCGGAACGCTGATTAAAACCGGCAGCCTTGACGAGCTGCTTCTGGCGGGCCAGTTTAAGATAGAGGCAGAGAACCTTGACAAGGCCATGATAGAGAAGCTTAAAGAAGTCTCCACCTACATTGACAGTAAGAGCAATGTGGTGATAATAGAAGTGGCGGACGGAGAGAAGGTTAACGCAGTAATAGATATGATTAGGCCTACAGGCGGACGCATAATCTCCATTCTCCCACAGCGCAGATCTTTGGAAGACCTCTTTGTAGAGATTATCAGGGAGGTAAACAAAAAATGACAATGCTCACTATAGCAAAAAATACCCTTGGCGAAGCCATGAGAAAGAAGATCCTTAACATATTCCTTCTTGTGGCGCTTGCCATGATAGCGTTTGCAGTCTCCTTTGCATCGTTCACCATGCGAGAGGAGCTCACCATAATAAAGAGCTTCGGGCTTGGCGTTATAGCAATTGCCGGCATGTTTATTACCGTCATGCTAGGGGTAAACCTTGTCCCCCAGGAAGTTGAAAGGCGCACCATATACACTATCCTTTCAAAGCCGGTACGCCGCTGGGAGTTTCTGCTTGGCAAATTCTTTGGGGCGCTTGCCACAATTCTGGTCAACCTGGCCTTTATGGCCGTTGTCTTCCTTGTAACCGTGGCGTGGAAGCACCAATGGCAGCCGGAATGGGCGCTGTTGAAGGGTGTTCTCATGATCTTCTTCCAGCTCTTTCTGTTAAGCTCTGTGGCGCTGGTCTTTTCCATCTTTACAACACCGGTAGTAAACTTCTTCCTTACCGCCGGCGTGTACATAGTGGGAAGCCTTTCAGACGTCACCCTGTCTATGAGCCACGGCGCAGATAAGAGCCCCATAGTCAAGGGTTTCTACTGGCTGGTACACTACCTTGTGCCAAACTTTGCAAACTTCTTTACGCAGAACCCGCTGATCCACCCGGAATCTGTAATAAAGAACGAGCTGCTATACTATGCGCAAAACATTATTTACGCCATTATCTATGCCTCCGTGCTTCTGATAATAGCAATTCTGGCGTTTGAACGAAAAGACATGTGAGGTGCAAAAGTGAAGCTTGGCACCAGAATCACACTTGCAATCATAGCGGTTATGCTGATCCCGCCCATTGTGGGCCTGCAAAAAGCAATTGATCCAGCAAGAAAACAGTTTCAGCCCGGCCGAGGAGTAGGCTCTGTTATGACAGATATGGGCAATAACCCGGTAGTGCTCCCCAGTCAGTTTGTGGCCGGCACTGTTATAGGCCTTCAGGAAGTAGTGGCAGGACTTCTGTGTGTTCGCACAGATGAATTCTTCCACTCCGGCAACTACGAGGCCATCATACCAATGGTTCGTATGATTACCTGGCTTGATCCGCACATGGTAGACGTCTATTCCGTAGGCGCCTGGCACCTGGACTACAACTTTGTAGACTCCGGGCAGCGGGCAGACCACCGGTATGTAGTCCCTGCCATCAAATTCCTGGAAGAAGGCATTGCAAACAACCCGTCTATCTTTGACCTGTACTTTGACCTGGCGTTTGTTCACTATTACCTGAAGATTGGTAATTTTGAAAAAGCAGAAGAGTACATGCGCCTGGCCGCAAAGCATAATCCGCCGTTTTACGTCTATAGAGAGATAGCACACGCGCTGGAAAAACAGGGCAGAGTAGATGATGCCATAAAACAGTGGCAGGAATGCATAAAAATAGGGCAGGAAGAACTTGCCCGCAACCCCAAGGATACGGGAGCCGTAACCCACATCCAGGTTTCAAAGAGAAACATGGACTCAACGCTTATCCGAAAGGTTGAGCGGGCAAACCTGGGGAGCCGTCCCACGGACATGGGATTTGATGCAAACTTCAAACGGCTGGGCCCCCGCCAGTTCCTTATCTCCGGCAAGATTAACGTACCGGACGGCGCAAGAGTATTTCTAACACTCACAGACTCAGATTACAAGGAACCAACCCTTAAGAACTTCTCATGGGATGTAGACACAGATGCAACCGCCCTCTGGGAGACGCAAATTCACGGAATAAGCATAAACAAGGGCAAGTTCCATAAAAAGTACGATCTTAGCAAAGATATAAAACAGTATCCCTTCAAAAAAGACAAGTACACGCTCACCCTGTGGTTTGATCCGCGCTGCGCCCCTATTTCAGCACAGGACATCACCGGCTGGAAGGGCGAGGGAATTACGGATAAACAATACCTGGACACCTCCATACCGGGAGTGAAGATGGTTAAAAAAGTAATCACCTTAAACCGGCAGGATATACTCTAAATACGGAATGACCAGTGTACAAGAGCGGGAGCATAAACACTCCCGCTCTTTTGTTTTTTATGCATACTCAGGCAGCTTTTACAAACGCGCCACAATTATCGTTCAACCCTTTCAATATCCGCTCCCAACTGTTATAATAGTAAGGTTTTGAGCAAGTTTGATCGTGCTAGACGGGGAACTAGCGGTGCCCTGCACCCGCAATCCGCTATAGCGGGGTTGAACTCCTGCTCGAGGTCTGGTGATCTAAGGTTTGGCCATCGTAAGCGGCGTTGATAGCCGGGCCCTGCAGAACGGCTGGGCTGCAAACCCCGTCAGGGCCGGAAGGAAGCAGCGGTAAGCAGTTTCACCCGTGTGCTGCACGGTCTCCTGGCTGGAGCAGGCTGCGAGAGGTATCACTTGGAGCATCTTATCGACAGCAGGTGCACGATCATTTAATTAAACTTGCCGGCTTAAAATACAGGCGGTAGAAATGCCTTACGTTTCGCTCTACAGAAAATACAGATCCCAGACATTTGAAGATGTCATGGGGCAGGACCATGTTATAAAGACTCTGCAAAACGCCATCCGGCTGGGCAAGGTTGCGCATGCGTACCTCTTCTGCGGAACAAGGGGCACCGGCAAAACAACCACCGCCCGGCTTCTGGCAAAGGCCATGAACTGTCAGAGCGGCCCCACGCCCACGCCGTGCAATACCTGCCCGTCGTGCAAAAGCGTGACGGAGGGTTCTGCAATGGATATTGTAGAACTGGATGCCGCCTCTCACAGAAGCATAAGGGATATTGAAGAGATACGGGAGAACGTAAAGTTCCCCCCAATGGAGCTTAGATACAAGGTCTTTATAATAGATGAGGCGCACCAGCTCTCAAGCGATGCAAAGGATGCCTTCCTTAAAACGCTGGAAGAGCCGCCTGCGCACGCAATATTCATTCTTGCAACAACAGAGCCGCAGAGCATTCCGGTAACAATACGGTCGCGCTGCCAGCAGTTCGATTTTAGGCGCGGCTCACTAAAAGACCTTAAAGACCGGCTGCGTTACGTTGCAGAAAACGAGGGCGCAGGCGCAGACGATGCCGCGCTGAATCTTATGGCAATAAACGCAGATGGGTCATGGCGTGACGGCCTGAGCCTGCTTGAACAGGTACTTGCATACACAGACGGCGCCATAACCGTAGAAGATGTAAACACGGTACTGGGAACAGTCACGCAAGACTTCCTGTTCCGCATAACGGATATTCTGGCGGAAGGAGACCAGGCCGGGGCCTTTGAAGCAGCGGCAGAAGCCGTAAACTCCGGCAAGGAGATGCAACAACTCCTGCGCTCCATGGCGGGGCACATGAGAAACCTGCTCTTTGCCCTTGTAACAAAAAACGCAGACGTACTTACAACAAGCACAGAATCGGCGGCGCAGATGCAAAAGCAGGCGGTAAAGTTTAGTAAAACAGCGCTCCTGCAAGGCGTCTCAATCTTTACAGAAGCAGAAAAAGAGACCCGGTACAG
>Ga0172377_10002144_pt1 | contig 20222 bp, 27 predicted proteins | sample Pumphouse3metaG_FD_119749 | JGI IMG/M metagenome (GOLD analysis project Ga0172377, IMG submission 119749) | Leachate microbial communities from a municipal landfill in Southern Ontario, Canada - Pumphouse #3 metaG | ecosystem: Engineered > Solid waste > Landfill > Unclassified | place: Canada...
AACTCCCTGTTTCCATAGGTGCGAGTCCTGCCAAATGGATTGCCAAACTTGCTACCGGTACCGCAAAGCCCTATGGAACCAAAGTGGTTTACAAAGAGGATATTAGAGCATTCGTGAACGATATCGCTATCGATGAATTCCCCGGAGTAGGAAGAGCGTTTTCCAAAAAGATGCAGATGTATGGGATAAGAACGATTGGTCATGCGTGGGACTCTCCGCATCTCTTTGCCTCCTGGGGACGGCAAGGGAGAGATCTCTATGCCAGACTCTCAGGAGAGGATCATGAGAGCGTGCAGGCGTCGCGAAGCCGTAAGGGGATCGGAATCTCAAGATCGATGGATCATCCCATCAAAGAGCGTTCTGAGCTCTTCCGACGAATTCATATCATGGTAAGACATTGGAGCCATACGATCATGAAACTGGGAGTTAATCCGACAACGTTTCATTTCTCACTCGGATATGAGAACTGGGGGAGTTCGAAGAAGCAATATACGATCTACCGCCTCTTTAACGAGAAGTTCATTCAAGCGTTCGCCTATGAGAAATTCAAAGAGCTTGATCTCTATCCCCATATTGCGGTTAAGTACATTGGAATGAGTGCTAGTAAGTTTATTCATCATGATCCTAAAACACTCGACATGCTTGAATATGCGGATGATACAAAGATGAGAAAACTGACCGATGCGCTGACAAAGATACGGGATAAGTATGGGATGGATATTGTGAGAGGGGGAGGGGAGTTGTAAATACTTCTAGCCCCTTTTGTCCTATTGATTTTTTAGAATTTCATCAATTTTTTTAAAATAGTCCATCAACTTGTCTTGATCGGCTTTATTGAGCTTGGAGATCTGTTTACCGCTGATTTTGCTGAGTGATTTCCATTTAGCTATCATATCGCCCTCCCCTGTGCTAGGGACTTTCCCTTCTTTATGTTCAGCAATCAGTTTCATCGCTTCACGTTTACTCATATTCTCATCAATAACTCTGCTCATCACAGCTTTAAGTGCTACTTCGTTCTTAGAGAGCTTTTGAAGTACCTGTGCGTTCGAAAAAGATAGTCTGCTAGCGCTGAGAGCTTCTTTGATCAATGGATGCATGGAGAGCATTGTAAGACGGTTTAATAAGCCGCTAATTTCAATTTTTCCTGTCTTTTTTAGAACTTCATTCATTTGAAGACGTTTTTCTTTCTCATCGTCACTCAATTGAATCGATCCAGCATCATGATTTTTAAAGCGAATAAGAAGTTTCTCGATACCTTCTTGGGTCTCATTAATTGCTACTTTAAGATAATCGATCAAGGCGAGAGTTTCATCATAAACACTGATATCTTCTCTTTGCATATTCTCTGTAGCCATAAGCAAGATTGCCATATCATCATCTACATTTTCCAAAATTATCGCTGGAATGGTTTCTTTACCAAGTATTTTATAGGCTTCAATACGGCGATATCCGATTATCCGCTCAAGCCCTTCCCCTACTCTTCGCAAAACGACTGGGTATATTAGTCCAACAGCTTCAATCGATTTAGAGAGTTCAACAATTGCCATTTTGTCATGCCATCTTCGGTCATGAAATTTCGGAGAGGCAATCGATGCAATAGGTACTTCTATTGTATTGCTTGTTTTGTTTTCAATACTTTCAGAAATGCTCTGACGTAGAGCCTCTGCTTCCTCAATTCTTTTTGAGGTTGTCTCAGCTGAAATATTTTTACGTGCAGGTAGTTTAGCCATCTTATCTCTCCCCTACTTCAAGTTTATTTGTTATTACTTTAGAGATGTTTTCCAATAAAAGTAAAATATCTCTCTTCCCAGTATCAAATCCTTCAATATAGTCTTGCAGAAAATAGCGGACAGATTGAGCATTTGAAAAGACAGTACGATCCGGAATCTCTTCCAAAAGAGTCGTTGGGATTTTTCCGATCGATGAGTATGTTTTTAACGATGTCATATAGCTACCCATAATCTCAGCTAAAGTCTCTTTGTCATCCCTGCGTTGTTTATTGTACATTGTTGGTAAGATGAAGAGATGTTTGTATGTTTTGTCATAATCTTCAAGTACATCATTGAGAACCTGTAAGAAGCCATTAGCACCTGCAATTGCATTTGTTTTAGTTTGTATTGCAACTATCAGTGCATCCGATGCGAGCAAAACGTTTCTAAATAGCGTTGATACAGATGGCAATGCATCAATGATGACAAAATCATAGTCGTCTTTAATTTTTTGCAGATACTTATTTAAAAGCATATCTTTACCGCCACTCACACTCTCAGCTGCTGCAACAATAGAATTACCAGGGGAGGGTATAAAATGAAGCTCATTAATTGCAACAATCGATTTGCCATTTTCATCTTTTAATATGCCTGTAATATCCAAAGGATCTATCGATGCACGTTCAAAAATTTTTACTATGCTTTCAGTCAGCATATACTCTTTAATGAATTCATTATCAAAATGATTGTTAAGATCCATGAGTTCAGTGAGTGTTGCTTGTCCATCGAAGTCTATTAATAAAACTTTATTGGTTTTTGCTAGTTCTCGTGCCAATGCCTGTGCGGTCGTCGTTTTTCCAACGCCACCTTTTTGATTTACAATTGAAATTACTGAACCCATTTAGTGCCTCTTTAAATTATCCATCCGGATGGATAGATGATTTTTTATCTCTGTAAAAAGTATACCATATAAATTAAGTATAGTGGAAATATTTCTAGATATGAACGCATTTACATTTAGTTTTAAATTATCCATCCGGATGGATAAATACTATCTATCTATACTTTCTAAATAATCAAATATATTATTAAACCCTGCTTTTTGCATTTCTGCCATCAATTCAATATTTGATTCACGTTTAATTCGCTTTTCGGTTTGCCATGGGGCTTCTTTCGATTGTGCTTCATATACACCTGATTCAATCTTTCTTGACACAAATGAATTAACTTCATGGGTAATCGCTTCCTCTGATTCTCCACGGTTTTGCATCATGCTCATTAATACTTTTATTTCTGGATCAGATTTTATTTTTTGTAGTAAACTTACTTGCTCTACATTACATACTTGTTCAATTTGTTCAAAATGCTTAATGAACTTGGTAGGAGTAGTAATATTTTTAAGCCAGAATAGGGCACTTTCATTTCCACTAGTTAAAAATTTAATAACATTTCCAACTGCTGCATTGCCATATTCTTCAATTAAATCATCTACAGCGCTTGACCATTTATCCTTGTTTTTTGCAATTGATCGGTTTCCAATCATATTCATGATGTTTTCAAGCTTCTCAAATAGATTCAATTCTGCTGGTTGTAATGTCGAGATATCATCTACTTGTATTTCAGTCACCACGTCAGCTTCAATTGCTGGGGATAAATCATCAAAATATTCAATCCCAAATACTTTGCAAAATTTCTCTTTATGCTCTGCACTATCAAATATAAAGCGTTCGGTAGATGTTAGATAAGGTTCAATAGTTGTTTTCATTGAGTCAAAATTATTTTCAGCTATAACAATAGACCTTTTCTCGGTCAATTTAAAGGTAATCGGTAATATTGAAGAAATATGATCTTTTTCTTCTTCATGGGATGTAAAAAATGATAGCGTAGGTCCCAAAAATCCTCTTGGAATCAAATAGCTACTACGAATATATTCTAGCGACTCAATTGCATTTGATCCAACAAATGATGTCTCATCACGCTCCATGATATTCATATATTTTCGATCATAGAAATATTTTTCCGCAAGTGTTTCATCTCTTTCTATAAGACCCTCAAGCTCTTCAGCATCTTCAAGGTTTTGAAGGTGCTCTTTTACCATTTCTTCTTTTGTCTTGTTGAGATAATTAAAACTTCCATCATTGATCATCCCTCTGACCTTCTCATATAAAGCTTTTAGCCCCCCTTGCGCTCGTTGTCCGGAAAGGGAGAGTAGGGCACAATAATACTCAAATGAATACAAAATGAAATCATCTATATCTTCATCTCTAATACCTTGTAGGATTTTTTTGTCATGGGTACTGATAACAAATTTAATAGTATCAATGGAACGACCCTTCTTTTTATCGACCTCCCAAGAAATCGATGTTCCAAGTTCACTATTGATTTTATCAAGTGATGGCGTCATTAAACGCTGTAAAAAGAGACGAAAGAGTTTATAGTTGGTATTAAATTTCTTTTGTAGGTATTCAAAAGTTAAATCTCTACCAGAGACAAAGATATTGCCAGAAATATAATCAACGAGTAGCTCATATAACCGTGTGGCGTTAGGTGTTTCCACTTTAAGATAGGAATCTAGGTGATATTTCAAGAAATTTTTATTTAAAAAGAGAACCATTGAAAGCATTTCTTTTTCAAGTTTAATCTCAATTGCTGCATTATCTCCATGGGAATATTCAGAGTAGGGGAATAAAACACCTGTAACTTCTTTGTCAACTATTTTTCCGGACTTTGTATCAAACTTTTTTTCTGACCAGTTATTAAAACGCTGCTGAATCTTTTTTACATCTTGATAGAGTCGATCTTTATGTCCACCACCGTGAACCTTCGCATAATCAAATATACTTTTTGCATCAAACTTAAACATCAATTCATCATCTGCTACAGATTCTTTGATTGTTATTCTCCATGCTTCTTTTTCTGCTAAACGATCTATACTTTTCTTTTTAAGCTCATAACTTTTTTCAGCTTCATCAGTAAGTCGATCTATCGGTTTAGATTTATCTTTTTTACGCACATCTTTTATATAATTATCAATATAAATATCTTTATACTCAGTAGAAAGTGCTGCGGTAAGTTGCTTGGAGGATAATTCAATCTGTTTTTGTCGTGCCATATCAAATAACTGATCTTGAACACCTTTAAGGATAGTGGCACTTAATCTTTCAACTGAGCCAGAATTTTTTGCATCGTCACGTAATACAACATCTGCACTAGCAAATTCTGTAGACTTACGGAAATATTCATCTTTCTCATTTTTACGAAATATGATCACTTTCTCATCAGCCATGAAAAACTACCCTCAAAAAGATTTTTTCTTTGTAAAGCAATCTATGTTCCACTAACGAAACAAGTTTTATTTACAAACGTAACAATAGTGCGGTTTATTTGAAACAATATTGCTTTTGACATGATACAACAAAGTAAGATTAGTAACAACTTATTTTGCATTCGATGGGAATAAAAGCATTTTGAGTTTCTTATTTTTATGTAATGTTAAGATAGTTAATAAATTTAATTGGTTAGGTAAAATCCCTCTAACACCCTACACTAGGGACTTTGTAGTCAATATTGTGTAACAATTCTGCCAATTAACCGTAACAATAATGCGTAGTAAGAGTAGTAACTCATTGTCTAAATGAGCACAAATAGCGTTCAAACGTAACAATGTTGTCAGTAAAGAACACAAGCATGTCAATTAACAAGCAAACGTAACATTGGCGCGACAATTAAACCGCAAACTTGTTACGTTTACTGCCAAAAGTAACAAACCTGAGCTAAAAAGTTCAATATATTATGCAAATATACTATTGTTTTATATTGTAATTTTCAAAATGATAGCTTTGAGCCTCAAACGTAACAAGTTTGTCAATTAAAATCGCAGAATTGTTACGTTTAGATTGCAAATATGGGTTAAATGTATAGAGTTCTTTGACAAGATTGTTACGTTTAAGATTTGTAGGGTTGTAAAGTAGATTATTATTAGAGCAGGGCAGGGGACTTCTCCCCTAGAGTTTAGCGATATACTCAGAAAGCGTATTCATATCGGCGTCATTAAGAGTTGCAGTCTGACCTTTCATGATAGCGCCCATACCTTTGGTATTGCGGGTTCCTGCTTTATAGGCTTTTAGAGCATCGAGTGTTTTAGTAGAACTCCATCCTGCGATTACTTCAGATTTGCCAAGAGCGGCCTTTTCACCTTTGGTTCCATGACATGCAGCACATTTGCTATAAAGGGCAGATCCATCTGCCGCACCTAGAATTGCAGTGAGTGTTAAAAGGGCAAGTAACGTTTTCATAATCATCCTCCTGTGAGAATCTTTAGATTCTCTTTTTATATAACAGCAGTATAAAAAAAGATCGTGGAGCCATCGTGAAAGTAAAGCTCAAGCAATTAAACGTAACAATCATGTCATGATTGATTATTCCTTCCCCCTCTACCGTCCCCCTGCAGAAGCTGAAAACATTATCATCCAAGCAACTTTGGGGTGCAGTCACAACCGATGCAGCTTTTGCACCATGTATAAAAGCAAACGCTATACTGTACGTCCATTAAATGAAGTACAGAGCGAGATTGAAGCACTTGCACACGCGTATCCGAACGCTAATAAAGTATTCCTAGCCGATGGAGACGCATTCGCACTTCCAACGGATCATCTCGCAAAGTTGTTACGTTTACTAAAAACATCTTTTCCAAGACTCTCACGGGTATCACTCTATGCTACGGCACAGAACTTTCTGGAAAAAAGTGTTGATGAGCTAAAAGAGCTTAGAGCAGGGGGGCTAAGTCTGGCGTACTTTGGGATCGAGACGGGTAACGATGAACTTTTGAGTAAAATCGATAAAGGGGTTAATGCGGATCAGATGATTGAAGCGCTACACCGTGCGAATGAAGCAGGGATAAAAATATCTGCTACCGTCATACTGGGAATAGGGGGGGGTAGAATATATCGGTGAACACATCCGCGATACGGTAAAACTTATCAATGCCGCACCGATCACGTATCTCTCAACCTTGCAGTTAGGATTGGAAGAGGAGGCAAAGGAGCGATTCCTAAAAGCATTTGATTCTTTTGCTTCATTAAATGACCTACAGATCCTCAACGAACAACGTGAATTGATCTCTCTCATCAATCCACCGCAAAAAATCATCTTCCGATCTAATCATGCTTCCAACGCACTGCATCTCTCTGGAACACTCCCTAAAGATCATGACCGATTATTATCTGAAATCGATGAAGCTCTAAAAGTAGGAGAGGGAGCTTTGGTTCCTCAACGGTTTCGAGGGTTTTAGTAGACGTAATTTTGAAATATTAAGAAGCCAAATCGTGCAAATACTCAATCATCTTGAAATACCCGATCAGCATCTCAAATATCATACGCCACACGATCTCAAATCCCATAAATAAAAACATGAACCCCATAATCAGCCGTGAGGTGGAAATGGGAAACGTTCGCATCAAAGCATCGGCTATTTTGAGGACCCATGTACGCTTGACCCAAAGTAGGGCAGGAATTATCAATGCACCCAGGTAATAAAAGGCAATCAGTACCGGAATCGAGATAAATGTGTCAAAGGTTAGAAAGTTCACTTGGATTTTTTATCCATTAAATCACATACACCGCTTTTTGAAATGGCTTCTTTGATTTGCTTACAGTGTTGGTTCTCGATATAGAGATAAAGCCACGATTCAACCCAATAAGGGATCTCTCGTCCCTCATTCCCCCAGTTGCTGATAGTACCACCGGTGGTTCCAAGAATTTCGGCAAACTCTTTCTTGGAAAGGCTGGCGGTTTTAAGAAGATCGTTAAAAGCGTATTTGTCCATTTTCTCTCTAATACATAGCTGTTTATAAAATTCTATCTAAATCACCTCAAATGTTTACTAAATGACTCAAAGAGTCTTATTTGTGAATTTAATTAGACTATTACTAATCAAACGTTTATTTCATCCAAATACTACAACTTCTGACTACCCACTTTGCAAAATGTCATAAATTTACATATAAGTAATAATAAGTGATTTAATATAATCATATAAGTATATAAAGCGTTGACATAATTTATATATGAGTATATAATTACTAAATAAATAAACGTATGTTTATTTTTACTCAAACAAAAAGGAGATTTCATGAGCCATGTGTGTTATAGCGATATCGATTTACTCATTGATGAAGAGAAAAGAGAGATCCTGATCAATCCTAAGGGGGAGCGTTTTTATTTTGTGGAGTGTGACGAGCAGCATAAAATTTTCCGTGACGCAATAATGCGGTATGACTCTGTTGAGGAGAGATATGAGATTGAAGGAGAGCAGACCCTCTACACTGAGCATAAAGGGATGGGGTTGGATTATGAAAAGCTTCTTTGCCTCCATCCTCAAGAGCTAATCCATAAAAAAAGCTTTTTCGGATTTACTTGGTACAACGTATGCGGTGTGTTAAAACGCGAAATTCGAAGTGTCTATTTGTGTCAGCACAAAGAGTATCGTATCCATGAGCGCTCTGCGGTGATCTCCCAATCTTGCGAGGAGCGATGAGATGCATCCTGAGATGTTGGTTACCGGTACAGGCGAAGTGTGGCTGTTGAGTGTATTGCTGCTCATAGGAGCTGGATTTATCCTCTATGGAAGAGGGGCTGAATTTGTTTTTGTCGGGATAGTGGTGATTGTGGGGGTATTTACCATTGCCTACACTAACCACACACGCTACCTAGGTGAGCGTTTTTTGATGGAGCAGTTTCATGAGGGGAGGGCATTGTCATGCGGTTTATGGAGAGGGGAGAGTGTTAGGGTCGATCGCTTAAGCGGGTGGAGATATGAGGAGGGGACTGGGTTTGTGAAAGGGGATGTGATCATTAATGATCCTGGAGTGTGTAGGGTGATTGAAAAATCTTTTCCAGAGCCCTCTAGTGTTCCCTACTGGATGGGCTTAGTCACACTCATAGGGGTGTTGATGACACTACGCGGAGTTAGAGTGGGCATTGAGGAGGAAAAATCCAATGGAAAATAATGTCATTTATCTTAGTGACGCGTCGTATGACCACCTCACCAAAGAGGCTGGAATAGGGGTAAAAAACCTCTATACGAACCAAAGCCATTCTGTATTTGTCCACGCCATAAATGTACACGAAGCCGAAGAGTTCGCCCTCATTGAAGCGATTACCCATGCGATCGAGCATCAACACCGTAACTGCGTATTTGTTTATGACAACATGGGGATTGACACGAAAAGCATCGGAGAGTTTTTTTCGAAGATGTTTGATCAAATACAGTTTTTGTGGATGAAACGCGACTATTTGAAGCAAGTTGATAAATTGGCGTGTAACGTCCGACTTAAACACGCTAAAAATGCCAACTGGACCAAACAGATACTCTCTTATGCCTCCCAGATCAGCGATGAAGAGCTGGTGAGCGCATTGATGCCGCTCACACGCGGTGAGACGTATGGATATCTATGTGCCATCAGCGGAACTGCACCAATGATGAAACCTTATCCCAACAACATCAAAGAGGTGAATGAGAAGATTATTGCCTTATTGCTCTTTGCCGGGAGCCAAAACCTCCATCGACTCCTCTCTGAGCGATTCAGACATATCCAATGCTACAAGCAAAAACTCTACGACGAACTTCTCAGAGGGAGCGGGTTTGATATGAGTTGGTTTGATACGGGCTTACAACAATGTTGCAATCATCGCGTTGCAGCATAAACATAAAAGGAGAAAAAGATGAGTCACTTTGATATGAATATGATGGCAATAATGGGACTGATACTCTTGGTAGGTGGAGTGAGCGTAACGTTTCTCAAAGAGATGATCGTCCCGATAGTTGGACTTTTTTTACTTTTAGTTATGGTCTGGGGAGACGATATCTGCAGCCGAAATGATCGGCTGAATTTTTATGGAGATCACTTTGATAGCGGAGGGGAGATTATCTGCAAAGATGATTCTGCCCATCCACTCCTCGTATCCCATACCCGAGGTTGGGAACATAAGGGATCGTATCTATTTAAAGGGAATCGTGGAGTAGATATACTCGATGATCAATGTGAGATCATTAATCAAAGCGAACCGCACTGCATAAGCGTTACAACACAGATCATTATCGGAACAAGCGCATTGATCGGGATAGTTGGGTGGATGGTCTGGATGTTTCGACGGCTAAACGAGAGCCACATAAAAATCAAAGCTCGTGAGGAACGTAAAGCTGCAATCGAAAAAGGAGCTGCTGCGATGGCGGAACTCTATAAAAACGATCCGGAACTCAAAGAGTGGAATGAGTTTGTAGGAGATCTGTTTGAGACACCCGAAGAGTATATGAAGGAGGCACACCATGAGCAAAAGAATGTCTAAATTTCTAACCTATTGGACACTGCTGGTGCTGGTTCAAATCTATGGACTGGCTATCTATCAATTCGGACAAACCTACGGATTCGATGATCAAATCAATCCCACATCTATCATCGCCGTTACATTAACCATTATTGGTCTGCTGGGTTTGGTCGGGCGATATCTGAACAACAAGGATATGAAACGGGGGTACTGTGAAAGTGGTATCACCCAAGAGCAGATCGATGCGTACCAAAAATCCAAAAATGTAGGTCATTTAATGGAAGATGGATCCAAAGTGAGTGCTATTAAAGATGCAAAATCAGGGAAACACGATTATGAAAATGACGATGATACGAAGCGTTAAGGGGAGGGTGCGGTATTACACCCTTGAATTGATCCCTAATCTCTTTGGGGAGTGGATGGTAGTTCGCACTTACGGCTCAATCAAAAAGATAAAGCCAACAGGTGTGATCCGTGAGATTTATGACAGTGCAGAAGCCGCCGCTGAGTCGATTCAATCATTGATAAATGCCAAACTAAAAAAGGGTTATACAAACCGATGCGCACCAATAAATGGATGAGTGCTTTGATCTTTTTTATCCCCGCACTTATTGCAGGGGTAGGGGTGCACAGTATTCAAGAATTTGGGGTGGCAATTTTTTTATTTGCAATCGCGTTTACGGCCGCCGCTATTATCTTTTATCCGCAGAGTGCATTTTCCAAAAGGGTATTGGATCTTTTTTAAACTGCTCTCAATAACCAATTATTTCAAAACAATTAAGGAGAAACGAAAATGAGTAATACTTGGATGGTTCTAAATATCATTGTACTATTGGGCTTGATAATTTATGTTATCCGCTATAAACGCTCTCCGAAAAAACAACACAATCAAAAGAAAGAGGGGCAGTTTCGTATCTACGAGGGCGAAGAAGAACCTCAGATGCGTCACTTTCGGCGAGGCAACTTCATTACCGCCCATCCGAATGACACTAATCGCTGCGGTGAAGCTTACGACGAGCATCAATGGCGTTTTACGATGCCGCATACGGCGGTTGATATGTTAATCGAGTGTTTTTCGCAAGATGAGGAAAAAGCATATCAGATGAAACGTGCCATTGAACTCTCAATCGAACATTATACGATTGAGATGGCGGATGATGCAGAGTGTTTAAAAATCATTGAAGAACGACTTGTCAATAATCCATAAAATGAAATTCATATTCGCATTTAGCGGCTATTTTTGATAGCTTTGATGATAGGATTCTGCAAGAGTATTTGTCTAAATGTATTATATTGTCTTCAATGTTGAAGGCTAAGAATTTTTCTCCATCCTTTTGTGAGATACTTGCATGAAAACCACCACCGTTTGTATATTTAAAACCATAACGTTTATTGATATTGAGCTGGCTTGCAACAAAGCAGTTCAGGAGTTCAATGAACTCCGGTAGGTGTTTGGCAAGTACGATAAGAATTCCATCACTTGTTTCAATATTTTGAAAATAATAAGTAGATTTGTATTCTTCAACGAGTTTAGATTCAGTAATTCTTCCATTTTTTACTTGTAAAGGATTATTGCGATTTTTGGATTCGCTCTCTATATTGATGATGGCAAAAAAATCTTTGTTGAGTTCAACTTTCATCTTTTAATTTCCTTTTGGTTTTATTGAGAATGTTTTGGGTTTTTGAGAGTTCGTTTTGGAGATGTTGACGCTCTTCCTGAAGCTGACGAATATAATCGTTTTGAGAAGCAATCAACGATTTTAGGTGATCGGATTGAGCGATAATGATGCGAGTTTGTTTATCAATTTCTTCGCGTTGGGTATGCAAACTTGATAATGTTTTCTCCGACTGATACTCCATGGATTTCTTAAAATTGTTGATCCACGAACGAATGTCATTAAATAAAGGTTCAGATCCTTCTTTGAAGGCTGTTGCCAAATCTTGTTTGAAATCTCGATTGATGAGAGAGAAATGGATCCACATCAAATAAGCAGCGAGAATTGAAAACAGTATTAAAATAAATGTCGAAAATTCCATTACATTTTTCCTTTTTGTTCAAGTAAATTACAGACACGCTGAATCGTTGCACGGCTGTAAGCTTTGCCTGTGTCTTTGTTATATACACCCCTTTTAGCCAACATTTTTGCCATCACTCCATAACCATACCCTTCTGCACGGAATTGTAAAAAGATAGCTCGGTATTTATTCACCAAAAAAGATACTGTATTGTTAGGAGAAGATTTGTTTGGAACGAAAGCAATATCTGTATTTTCGGAAAAAGTTTTGAGTGTATGGGTAATGGCTTGTTTGATTTGCATGCCGTTGGTTTGATTAATTCTTACACGTTGAAAAAGTGTAAGAATATCTTCATCACTAGGGGATTGATTTAAAAATTCCAAGAAATCATCGCAGAGCAAAAGAGTCCTTTTGGTGTATCTTATATTGTATCTATAATATATTAAATCTATCTCTTTAAATTGCCTAAGAAAGGCATTTAAAAGTGATAAAATGATTATACAATAAAAAATAAACGTGACGGATACAATGTATAAAAAATAATGCTATAATCAGACTTTCATTTTTCGTTATTCGACTTGTCGTAGTCAAGTGTTTCACATCTCCGAACGATGTGGATGGTAGTGCAGGGCTTATCCTTTTTACCCGGTAGTTGTCATCTAAAAAAAGTTAGAAAATAGGTTATTGCGTGCTTTCCACGTGCATTTTTGCAAAGTGAAGAATGGGGTCAAAACGATCCAAAAAGGTTAAGCTTCCTAAAAAAGCAAGAGGTGCTTATCTTATAAAAAAGGGTTTTCGTGCGCGGGAATCTTGATTATCAAATCGCTCAGATTTGGAAAAAAATCGATGGAATTGGAACTTCTAAAGCGGTATTTCGCTCTGCCAGTTCTCATAAAAATGTGAACGACACATTGCCGGTTTCGGATAAAGTTCATTCATTTGAGTACAAAGACGAAGTGCTTAGAACGGCACGTGATATTGGTCGTTTTGCATTCAAATATGGAGTGAAAGATTTATCGAAAATTTTATATGAGATTGTCGATAAATGGTTTCTTGAAAAAATTGATCGTGATGTGTCTCGGGACACTTTACGCAATTATCTTTCACATATTGTCAAAATTCAAATTGCGTTAGAAGCTATTGCATCAGATGAACAAGTTGCATACACTGGGTATACGAAAGAGGAACTTTCTTCAATTCATTCTATGCTCAAATCACTTAACAAAAATGGGTACATCAATCGGGCGTATTCTAATCCCGGGGCTGTTGTAAGCAACCTTGAAGGGAATGAATATTACGTCGGGCTTTTGCAATACCGATACGGATTGCGTGTCACAGAAGCGGCGCATATAAAACGTTCTCAAATTCAAGGCAATATTCTTACGATACAAGGTAAAGGCGGTTATTTTCAAACGAAAGAATTGACTTCAGAACTATCTGATGCCATAATTGAGAGAATGGTTGAGGGTGTGTTTAAAATCAATCAAAACAGCTACCGTAAAAATCTGGAAGAGTCTGCAAGAATTGAAGGGGAAACGTATCATGGGACACACGGTCTACGGTATAACTATGCGCAAAATCTTTATTTCAATCACTATAACGAAAACGTTGAGAACGGTATGAGCTATATTGATGCTCATAAAACGGCTTTGAAGCAAACTTCAGAAGAGATTGGGCACCATCGTGCTGAAATTACGATGCATTATCTTGGATGAGTTCATGGTGTTTTTTTATGAATTGAATTACATGCATGCTGATGAAGTGGTTGTTTTACGAAGACTTGGCTTTCAGCTGCAAGCAGTACCAGACAATGTGTGTCCGTTAGAAAGCCTAAGTGTTGAAATGATAGAGTGAATAAAGTTAAATAGCAATATGTAAATTCAATTGACGTTATATGATAAAGTACTTCGTGAGTTATGTGATGCACTAATCATTGATTCTATGCATCCTGAATATCCTCAGTTTATAATGTAATGTCCTTGAAATATCAAACAATAAAAACTGTTAGAGGCTCAATTTTTTGATCATTTTCTTTCGATGAGCAGATAGCGGATGCGACTATAATTTAGTCCTTAGGTTTTTGCTCACAAAATCCTGCAACTGCGCATCAACTTCGAAATCTTTACACAAAGTCTCAAAACGCCCAAATGAATCAATGACGCGATCAATGATTTCATTAGCCTTTGATTTCTTTAGACCGCAATGATTTGAAAAACGGTATAAATCTTCTCTTGAAAATTCATCCCGTTTTCCTGCGAGTGAAATTTGATGGGTTTTGGTCCACTTTCCTGTTGGATCATATGCGAAGGTCATATCAAACGCAGGAGATAGACTCCATTGTCCACTACGATCCATCTGAAATCCAAAGTTCTTCGCATGATCATCCTGATTTCTACCAACAATATTGAAGACAGCGCGTCGGAATAGTTCTTCAATCTCGCTGTAACCAAGATTCATATCACGCATACTCATCACGATCTGCTCATATGAATAAGCGCCCGTAGTGTCGCGATCGAAATGCTGCAATCCAGCCCATGACGAATAATGTTTTTTACGCAATCTACCATCAACAACCTCTCGATCAAATCGTTCAATCAAGAAGTGAAAATCTTGCTCATCATAGATGTAGTCCGTTTTGGGGATAGTGATACCGCAATCATTTGCGATCAATGAGTAAATATACTCAATTTTTGTCATCCCTTTGGGGTCTTTTTTATCTCTATCCGAGTTCTCTTTGGAGTCAAATTTTAAGAGCCAATAATTCATATCACCGCCAGCATCAACACTCCCGTCATATAATTTACCATGGATATCGCGAGCTACCAATGCTTTTGATCTCGCACCTCCGGCACTTGAACCCACTCGAATGATTGAGAGGGCATCTTGGTGCGTTGAAGCGCTTGCAAGCTCTTTTGAAAAACGATCATTTCGCATCAGAACCAATTCAGCTAATTCTGAAAGTAAATGGATGTCCAATTCCCCTCCATTCATAGCAATGCCGGTATTTTCTTCAGGTTCATATTCAAACGCACCCATACTTCTTTTGCCAATATAAGCTAAGCGATCTAGTGCGGTGATATCATTGGGTTGCTTTCCCTTGTCTGCAAAAAAATAATCGATTAATTGATTACCATATTTATCAGGCAGAGAATCGGCAAAAATGCCGGGTAATCCATGGAAAGTGTTGAAGCTGATATCACTGAATTCATGGAGCAATTTCTTGGAATTCATTACTATAGGGGAGAGTTCGAGCGGCATCGATGCAAAATCAGTGTCAAATTCAAAGGTAGCCGTGGTTTCGTCTTTGCTTTTGTATCCAAGGTATCCAACACTTCGACCCCAAAGTGATACTTTAATAATTAAGTTGCTCATTCATCCCCCCATGTGATCGGAGTTGTTTTTTTGGATTTAAAAATTCTTTTTTTAGGTGCTGTTATTTTGCTCTCACTTGGTCGAAAGGTATCGTTTGGTTCAAGGAGTAATCCCATGCGATCCAATTCTCCAAGGACACGAAGAATTTTGATGAAATTGAGCAGAGATGGTGAACTGCTACCATCAATCATCCGATTTATGGTTGATATACTTACACCACTTTTTTGAGCTAACTCTTCAATAGATAACTGATGCTCTCTACGCTTATAGTCAATCTGTTTGCCTAGTTCGCGCTGAACCTGATCGTCTGGTAGTAAAGTAAAACGCATTGAAAGCCTCTATGTTTCAAATATGACTTGTATTATATAGTATATTTATAATATATGTCAAATATGATATTTAATATTGTAAGTAAATTTGAGACATGCCGATCTTACAACTAAATTTTATTCAGATAGTTTATTACAGTGCCTCTATCTTCTTAATAATCTTCTCACGATGCTCGGCGAACAATTTTTCGATTGCAGAGTTAACCACTTCCTCTTTCGATCCGTATTCCCCAAATCCGATCATCGTATGGATACGCTCTTTGGATGTTTGATCCAGCTCTATAAATTCTTTATCAAACAGACGTTTGATTTCGAGCAAACTCTCAATTGCTGTTCCCAAACGTTCCCGCTCATTAATCCCTTTGTCTAAATCGAGTGAATTGGCGATTTTAGACAGTTCTTCGAGACTATTTCTCTCTAAAACGACTCTACGGTCTATTTTTTCGCTACTCATGTATTTATTTCCTTCTAATTAGACTTTATGGCTATATAATAGAAGTATAATAGCTATAAATGTGTATAGAGTCAATAATAATTACATTATACAAACTATAAATATTTATATAACATAGATAATACACTTTAGCCATATGTCGCGTTTGATTGCAATGTTGATACACAATATGGCTTCGTTTTAGTATTAATACTAAGATAATACAATATTATCTTAGTATAAAAAGGCTATTTCGCTATAATTTTTGAGATCAACGATGGATATTGAGATGAAATATGATTGCTGTATTGAAAACATAGAGATCATTTAATGGGATTTATGTATTGAATTAGATACTTATAGTCTCTTCAATGCCACAATATGTGAATATATAGTTAATAATCAATTTAATGAGTAAAGATTCAATATATTGTCATAAAACTAAAATGATATAAGTCATAAATAACACATTGACAATATGTATTTTATTGACTATAATCAAATTAACGACAATAAAGGAGTCAACATGACAAAGTCTATGAGTGTTCGGGATTTGACACGAAGCGGGTCGGCATTATTTGATTACGACTACATTGATATTGAAGATAAAAAAGCAAATGAATACAAAGGGGTTTTTGTACCACGTCAATATGCCGATGATGTTAAAAAATTCCTGGATGAAAAATTAGAACGCGAGCGAAACAATAGACTTAATGCCATTATGAGATTTAGTGGGATGTTTGATGGCGAAACAGAAGGCAAGTCGATTCAAGAGTTGAAGGCGCAAAAACAATGAAAGTATTTTTGGATTCAAATATCATACTAGATTTTTTAGATCATGCCAGACCAACACATGAGGATGCAAAACAAATTGTTCATCATCTAATCATGAACGATATTGAAACCTATCTGAGTGAAGATATGCTGACAACGATCTATTACATCAGTAAAGATAAAACAAAAGCGTTAGAGTTTTTTGAAACAATCTTGCAAATATGGAAAGCAGTGCCATTTGGATTAACCACCATTTTAGAGGCCATAGCTATTTGTAAAAATGAGAGTGGTAAAGATTTTGAGGATGTTGTTCAGTGTCTTGCTGCTAAAACGAATGGGTGCGGCGTTCTTGTTACGAATGACAAGCAGTTTGTACAATGTGGTATTGACATTATGAATTCAGCAGAGTTTTTAAAACGTATAGAGATGTAATATGTCCCCTCAACACTTCCAAGATGATTTAGCCGAATGGGATCTCTGTACCGGTAAAGGATTAGTAAGCGATCTCGATGCCTGGCGTGATCGCTACATTACTGAGAAAGTGGCTCAAGGGGTAAGTGATAAGACCCGAAAATCCTACGGAGAAGCACTGACCCCTCTTATCGAGTTTGCCCATCAGTATGATTCGATTATGGATCTGGATGGTTTATCGGCAAAGTTTGTCAATAACTACCTTATGTGGTATCAAGAACATCTCGCCTCTAAAGATCTCGAAGCTAAAAAGATATCGAATGAAGAGTATCATCAAGTCCTCTCTAACCGTAAAGCCAACCGGGGGAAAAACGACGCGAAGCTATCTATCGTTTATCGCTATGAGAAAAGTCTCTCCCACCGCTTGACAGTACTCAAACAGCTTCTCCTCTTTATCAGTGAAAATAATAAAGAGAACAAGGATTTCACTCCTATCTTTAAATACTTCACCAAGATCAAGGTCCAAAAACGGAGCACCGATTTCGTTACGGAAAATGAACTCGAAGAACTGATCGATTTTATGAAGCATTGGCCTGAAGTTTACAAGAAGCATTTTCCGAAAAGTTCAAAACGCTACGCTTACCGCAATGCTTTAATCGTATTGCTTTATTGTCTAAGCGGTGCACGTGCTGATGAAGTGATCTCTCTAAGAATGGAGCATATCAAAGAGTCCGAATACAAAGACGATCATGGTACTACCCATCTGTTTTATACGATCGCTTATCATACGACGAAAGGGGATAAATACCGTGAAGTGGTCGTGAGACGTGAAGAGATAGAACCGTTAGTAGAGTACATGAGAGCTATTCTGCCGGACTCATCTTATGTCCTCTCCAGTACCTATACCAACGGAACCTACACGAATAAGAAAATGCCCGATGTGGATATGTGGAAATTCACCACTTTTGCTCTAAAAGCGATCGGGGTGAATAAGAGCGGACGTCATATCATCCGCCGGGGTTATGCGACCAAAGAGCTCGCCGATGGAAAAGATTTAGCGATTGTGGCCATGGAGCTGGGGCACACGTCGACCAATACAACGTTTAGCGCCTATGTGAAGAATAATCCTGAGCTTATGATGCGCCAAAAGATCAAGTAAAAAACACTACACCTTCTGAAAATAGCGGGTTTCCCCGTTGACTTTGGCACTGAACCCATCGGAAGCAATATTGATGTGATGCATCATCAGATCGAAATGTTTGGAAGGGTTCTCATATACGTTCATTGCAATACTGTGATCAAAGTGGATACGGTAATCGGCATGAAGTGATTGAGAGGATTGCGGGTGTATGAATCTTGCTTTTGCTTCGGGCAAGAAATGGAGAATAAATCCTGTTTTAGAGCATTGAAACTGCTGATTGCACAATTGAGAATCAATACGCGGTGAAATCTTTTCTTGAGTGATGGCAGAACGATCAGATTGAATGATCTCTTCGCTCATTAACGGAGTCGTACCTAACAGGCCGGTAGTAATCAGAGCGGTGGCTAAAAATCGTTTGGATTTATCATGATATTTACTCAACTTTCGCACATAGATTTTGAAGTTTAATCTATCTACGAAAGCCCATAAATAGGCACTTTTAACTATAATTTTGTTCTCTACAACATCATTATAAAGGGCTTTTTTATGAGTCTTGATAATTCTATCGAACTTGCGGTAAGCAGTGTATTAAAGAATCCGATTTTAGGTGTACTTCGAGAGATCAATATTTCAAAAATACTCCTTCAAAGCAATTTTATCAAGCGTGATATTGGTTTTTCTCCGTTTCAAATAATCCTGCATTTCATCTATATGCTGGTAATGAACAAACGCCAGTCGGCGTTTGTGAAGCAAAGCGCTGATTCTTATGGCAAAGATGCCTACTATCGGTTTGTGAAAGATGCTCGCTATAACTGGCGCAAGCTGTTAATGCTGACTTCTATTGCCTTGATTCGTAAGATTAAACCTCTTCAAAAAGACGGTGATCACCGTCTTTTGATCATTGATGATACGGTTGAATCCAAACGTGGCAAGCTAATTGAAGGAAGTTGTCGTAGTATCTACAGCAACAAAGAGCACCGATGTGTTAATGGAATCAATATTGTCTCTCTCAACTATACCGATACCCATTCAACCTTTCAGCTTGACTTCTCACTTCGTTTGAATGATAGTCGACGTCGTGAAGTTGCAGACTTTACGAGCATATTACACCATAAAAGTAATGCGCATAAGCGTCGTATTGAGGGACTGAACGGTAAAAATATTATGGCTCTTGATATGGTGAAGCGTGCTGTGAATCAGGGGGTTGAAGCCGATTATTTGCTGGTTGATAGCTGGTACGCTAAACCCGACTTCATTGGGCACGCGGGTGAACTTGGTATGCCTGTGATTGCTCGTATTGCTAACAATATCCGTATTTGGAATTTCAATGGTGAGCATAAAACGCTCGATTCATTGCACCATGCTCTAAAAGCAGAGCGCCGTATTCATACAGGTCATTACGGAAAGATCCGCTATACCTATTTCGATGCGGTTGTTGAACACGTAAAACTTGGGAAAGTGAAGCTAGTGTTTTTACGCACTGCCAAAGAACTACTTGTTTTTATCTCAACCCATCTCGTCCTATCGGGAAAAGAAATTATCGACATCTATAAGAAACGGTGGAATATTGAACAAGGCTTCAAAGACTTACGGGAATACTTTGGGCTAGGACGCGAAGAGAATCGCCTCTACGAAGCGCTTATCGCTCGTATAACCCTCTCAATGTTCACCTATAACTTGCTCAGTTATATCAACCGAATCAAGCATGAACC
>Ga0172377_10002145_pt1 | contig 20218 bp, 32 predicted proteins | sample Pumphouse3metaG_FD_119749 | JGI IMG/M metagenome (GOLD analysis project Ga0172377, IMG submission 119749) | Leachate microbial communities from a municipal landfill in Southern Ontario, Canada - Pumphouse #3 metaG | ecosystem: Engineered > Solid waste > Landfill > Unclassified | place: Canada...
GATAACATTCAGATGACGATCACGTTAATTAACCCAATCGCTATGGACGAAGGTCTACGCTTCGCGATTCGTGAAGGTGGTCGTACAGTAGGTGCGGGTGTTGTTTCTAAGATTTTGAAATAACTAGGTTGATAAACTTCAATTTTTGAAGTAAAATTCGCAACCTTAATGAGCAGTAGGCTTTTGGTCTGCTGCTTTTATTTTTTATATAAAGCGAGAAGTGGTTATGGCAACACAAAATATTCGTATTCGCTTAAAAGCTTTTGATCATCGTTTAATTGATCAATCAGCACGCGAAATTACGGAAACTGCAAAAAGAACTGGGGCGCAAGTATTGGGTCCGATTCCTTTGCCGACACGTAAGGAGCGTTTCACAATCTTGATTTCGCCTCACGTTAATAAAGATGCGCGCGATCAGTATGAACTGAGAACGCACAAGCGTATGCTTGATATCGTTGATCCGACTGATAAAACTGTTGATGCGCTAATGAAGTTGGATTTAGCTGCTGGTGTGGATGTTCAGTTAGAGTTGCGTTGATTAAGAATGTCGCCATCAGTCGTAATGGCAGGATTTGATAATAAGAGGTATCAAAATGGGTATTGGTGTCGTGGGTAAAAAGATTGGAATGACACGGATCTTTAATGAAGAAGGTGTCTCCATACCGGTAACAGTTATAGAAGTTGCACCAAATCGCGTAACGCAGGTTAAAACTACCGCTACAGATGGTTATAACTCTGTTCAAGTCACAACGGGTGCTGTGCATGCTGGGCGTATAAACAAGCCTGAAGCAGGACATTTCGCAAAAGCGGGTGTTGAAGCTGGTCAAGGTTTGTGGGAGTTTCGCCTAAGTGAAGAGGAGTTGTCTACTTATGTTGTCGGGTCGGAGATAACTGTCGAGCAGTTGGCGGATGTTGTTTTGGTTGACGTAATAGGTCAGACAAAGGGTAAAGGGTTTCAAGGTGGCGTTAAGCGTCATAATTTCAGAACTCAAGATGCAACGCATGGTAACTCTGTATCCCATCGTGTTTTAGGTTCAATTGGTCAAAACCAAACGCCAGGTCGTGTTTTCAAAGGCAAGAAAATGGCGGGGCATTTAGGTGATGTTCGTCAAACGACACTAAATTTAGAAGTGGTACGTGTTGATGTACAGAATTCTTTACTTTTAGTGAAGGGTGCAGTTCCCGGTGCCAAAGGTGGAATGGTCGTTGTTCGTAAGGCAATCAAGTAAGGTGGGCACAATGGAATTAAAAATGATTGAATTAGCCACAGGAAATGAAGCCGGAAAGATGGCTGTTTCTGAGGCTGTATTTGGTGTCGATTTCAACGAATCACTTGTGCATCAAGTGGTTGTTGCATATATGGCGGGTGCGCGCTCTGGTACCAAAAAACAAAAAACTCGCTCTGAAGTTAGAGGTGGTGGCATTAAGCCGTGGAGACAAAAGGGTACTGGGCGTGCGCGTGCAGGTACAATCAGAAGCCCGCTTTGGGTAGGTGGCGGCCGTGCATTCCCAGGTCAGAACCGTGACTTTTCTCAGAAAGTAAACAAGAAAATGTATCGTGGAGCAATGCGCTCTATTCTGTCTGAATTAAATCGTAGTAATCGATTAATTGTCGTTGATGACTTTAAGGTTGATGCACCAAAAACTAAACAGTTAAAAGCCAAACTTGAAAAGTTGGGCTTAAAAGATGCTTTAATTGTTACCGAGGCATTTGATGAGTATCTGTATTTGTCTGCTCGCAATGTATACCATGTAGATGTTTCTGATGTATTGTCTATCGATCCTCTCAGCTTGGTCGGTTTTCAGAATGTTGTTGTAACTCAGGGCGCTATTAAGCAGTTAGAGGAGAAATTTGCATGAAAAGTGAACGTTTATTAAAGGTTCTTCTAGCTCCTCATGTGTCAGAGAAGAGTTCTAGTGTCGCAGAGTCTAATGGACAATACATTTTTAAAGTAGTTTCGGACGCAACAAAAACAGAAATTAAGCAAGCCATTGAGCATCTTTTTGATGTAAAGGTCGCTTCCGTAAATGTAATGAATCAAAAAGGGAAGCGTAAGCTGTTTAAGGGGAGACAGGGAGTAAGAAGCGGTAGTCGTAAAGCTATTGTTCGTCTCGTCTCAGGTCAAGAAATTGATTTTGTGTCTGGTGAGTAAGGAGTACGAACATGGCGATTATTAAGAAATCGAAACCGACTTCTCCAGGGCGTCGTTTTGTAGTTAAAATTGTTGAGCCTAGTCTTCACAAGGGTGAGCCATATGCGCCACTTTTGGAAAAGAAAACAAAAAATGGTGGGCGAAATAATAAAGGACGTATAACAGTTAGGCATCAAGGTGGTGGTCATAAACAACATTATCGTCTAGTGGATTTTAAACGCTCTAAAGATGGCATTCCTGCAAAGGTTGAACGTTTAGAGTATGACCCAAATCGAACTGCAAATATTGCACTTGTTTTGTATGCCGATGGTGAGCGTTCATATATTATCGCTCCGCGTAATCTGCAGGTTGGTGATGTTGTAGAGTCTGGTTCTGGTGTATCTATTAAGGTTGGAAATACATTGCCGATGCGCAATATTCCCGTGGGTACTGTTGTTCACAATGTTGAAATGCGTCCTGGAAAAGGGGCTCAGATTGCACGTAGTGCTGGAGCTTCTGTTCAAATTGCCGGTAAAGAAGGTGCTTATGTTTTAGTTAAGCTACGTTCTGGTGAAATGCGCAAGATTCATGTCGATTGTCGTGCAACCATTGGTGAGGTAGGTAATACAGAGCATAACTTGCGTAAGCTTGGAAAGGCTGGTGCCAAAAGATGGCGTGGAGTTCGTCCAACCGTTCGTGGTGTCGCAATGAACCCGGTAGACCACCCGCACGGTGGTGGTGAGGGTCGTACTTCTGGTGGGCGCCATCCTGTTACGCCTTGGGGTGTGCCAACTAAGGGCAAAAAGACTAGAAGCAACAAGCGTACATCAAATATGATCGTTCGCCGTAGAAATAGTAAATAAGGAAGGACATAATGCCACGTTCAGTTAAAAAAGGACCATTTGTTGATCATCACTTAGTTAAAAAAGTGATTGAGGCACAAGAATCTGGTAACAAGCGTCCAATCAAAACTTGGTCAAGACGCTCTATGATTCTTCCAGATATGATTGGCTTAACCATTGCAGTTCATAATGGAAAAGAGCATATTCCAGTTTTTATTTCTGAGAATATGGTTGGACATAAGCTAGGTGAGTTTTCGATGACTCGTACTTATCGCGGTCATGCAGCCGATAAAAAAGCCAAGCGTTAATTAGGAGAAATTAAATGCAAGTAAGTGCAACTCATAAATTCGCTCGCATCTCTCCGCAAAAGGCAAGATTAGTTGCTGATATGATTCGTGGTAAGGATGTAGAGTCGGCAGTAAATATTTTGGCTTTCACTAATAAGAAAGCTGCTGATTTAATTAAGAAAGTGCTTAATTCTGCTATAGCAAATGCAGAGAACAATGAAGGTGCCGATATTGATGACCTTAAAGTAACGTCGGTATTTGTTGACGAAGGTCCTTTGATGAAGCGTATGCGTGCGAGAGCAAAGGGTCGTGGTAATAGAATCGTTAAACGAATGAGTCATATTACTGTTACTGTAGGCGAGAAATAAGGAGAACCATCATGGGCCAAAAAGTACATCCTATAGGTATTCGTCTTGGTATAACAAAAGACTGGAATGCTCGTTGGTATGCGGATAGCAAAAACTACTCTAACTTTTTAGTTAGTGATATTGAAATTAGAAAAGAGTTAAATGAACAGTTAAAGCATGCCTCGGTGAGTAAAATTCACATTGAGCGTGTTGCTAATGGTATTCGTATTACAATTCATACTGCAAGACCTGGTGTGGTCATTGGTAAGAAGGGTGAGGATATTGAAAAGCTAAAACTGCTATTAGGTAAAAAAACTGGTTTGCCTGTAAATATCAATATAGAAGAAGTTAAGAAACCTGAGCTGGATTCTAAACTTGTTGCTGAAAGTATTGCTCAGCAGTTGGAAAAGCGTATTCAATTCAGACGAGCAATGAAACGAGCGGTCGGTAATGCGATGCGCTTGGGTGCACAAGGAATTAAAGTGGCTGTTGCTGGTCGTCTTAACGGCGCTGAAATTGCTCGGACTGAGTGGTACAGGGAAGGTCGTGTACCTTTACATACTTTAAGAGCAGATATCGATTATTCAACATTTGAGGCTGATACAACCTACGGTAAACTGGGTGTCAAAGTCTGGATTTTCCATGGAGAGAAGCTCGGTAAGTTTTCTCCAGCAACTGGCGAAGTTGATAAGCAACCAAAAGCTAAGAAAGGCCGTAAATAAAAGGAATTAAACCATGTTAATGCCTAAGCGTACCAAATTCAGAAAAGTTCAAAAGGGACGTAATCGTGGTTTGGCACAAAGTGGAAGCAAAGTAAGTTTTGGTGAGTATGGTTTAAAAGCAACCGAACGTGGTCGCTTAACCTCTCGCCAAATCGAATCCGCTCGTCGTGCTATGACGCGTCACATTAAAAGAGGTGGGAAAATTTGGATTCGTGTTTTCCCTGATAAGCCAATTACCAGTAAGCCATTAGAAGTTCGTATGGGTAAAGGTAAGGGTAGTGTAGAGTACTGGGTTGCACAAATTCAGCCGGGCCGCGTTTTATATGAAGTACAAGGTGTCAACGAGTTGTTGGCTCGTGAGGCATTCAGCCTTGCTGCAGCAAAGTTGCCATTTAAAACTCAGTTCGTAACTAGAACGGTGATGTAAATGAAAGCACAAGATTTAAGAAGCAAATCAACTGAAGAGTTGCAGCAAGAGTTAATGTCTGTACTAAAAGAGCAGTTCAATATTAGAATGCAACACGCAACTGGTCAGTTGTCTAATACTGCTCAATTGAAAGCTGTTAGACGTACTGTTGCTCGTATTAAGACCATCATGAATGAAAAGGTGAGTAAATAAATATGGGACAATCAGAGGCCAAAAAAGCACGCGAGTTATCAGGTGTTGTTGTTAGTTCCGCAATGGAAAGTTCAATTGTAGTATTAACAGAACGCTATATAAAGCATGCGAAGTATAAGAAGTACATTAAAAAGTCTACAAAAATCATGGCTCATGATGCTGGCAATATATGTTGCGTTGGTGATAGTGTCACTATTATGGAATGTAGACCAATATCCAAGCGTAAGTCTTGGACACTTGTAAAAATAAACGAGAAAGCAAAGATTTAGTTTCAATAAAATCATTTCTTTCTACCGTTGCTATGACCAAGCCAAAATGGAACTAGTCATGCAGCGGTTTTTGTGTTATGATTATTTTTTTCGCGGTTTTGTAGAATGGAGTACCGCTATGATTCAAATGCAAACAATTTTAGATGTTGCTGATAATAGTGGCGCTAAACGCGTGCAGTGTATAAAAGTGCTGGGCGGTTCAAAGCGTCGTTATGCCAGTGTTGGTGATATTATCAAGGTTTCTGTTAAAGAGGCAGCACCTCGTGGCAAAGTGAAGAAGGGTGATGTTTATGATGCGGTGGTCGTGCGCACGGCTAAAGGAGTGCGGCGTCAGGATGGTTCTTTAATTAAATTTGATGACAATGCCGCTGTTATTTTGAATAACAAAAAAGAACCAATTGGAACGCGTATTTTTGGACCAGTCACTCGCGAACTTCGTACCGAGAAATTTATGAAAATAGTTTCTCTTGCGCCAGAAGTGTTGTAAGGAGAAAGATGTGAATCGTTTAAAAAAAGGTGATGAAGTAATTGTGATCGCTGGCAAGGATAAGGGCAAGAAGGGAACGGTTTCTCGTTTTGTTTCTGCTGAACGTGTTCTTGTAGATGGTGTTAATCTTGTTAAAAAGCATACCAAGCCTAATCCAATGACAGGAGCTCAAGGTGGTATTGTTTCAAAAGAAATGCCAATCCATGTTTCAAATATCGCTTTGTTTAACCCAGAAACACAAAAAGCCGATAAGGTAGGCTATCGTGTTGATGGCGATAACAAGGTGCGTTATTTCAAATCTACTGGCAAAGCAGTTGATGCTTAAATAGGTTACTAAAATGGCAAGATTAAAAAAAGTTTATAAAGAACAGGTTGTACAAAAACTGGTTGAGCAGTTTGGTTATAAATCTGTTATGGAAGCGCCAAAGCTAACCAAAATTACGGTAAATATGGGTGTTGGTGAAGCTTTAGCAGACAAAAAGATTCTTGATAATGCATTGGCTGATATGGAAGTTATTACAGGTCAAAAGCCTGTAAAAACATTGGCTCGTAAGTCAGTGGCTGGTTTTAAGGTTCGTCAAGGATGGCCCATAGGTTGCAAGGTTACATTGCGTGGCCAAGTTATGTATGAGTTTTTAGATAGACTAATTAACATAGCTTTACCTCGTGTTCGCGATTTTCGCGGTGTAAACCCTAAAGCATTTGACGGTCGCGGTAATTATACCTTGGGTGTAAAAGAACAAATTATTTTCCCTGAGATAGAGTTCGAAAAAGTCGACAAAATGCGTGGTATGGACATTAATATTGCAACAACTGCAAAAACTGATGCTGAAGCGAAAGCTTTGTTAGAAGCCTTTAACTTCCCGTTTAAGAAATAGGACACACTATGGCCAAGTTATCAATGATTGAGCGCGAAAAAAAGCGTGCTAAAGTTGTGGAAAAGTATGCTGAGAAGCGTGCTGCTCTAAAAAAAATGTCAGTTGACTTATCGCTTTCAGCAGAAGAGCGAATGGATGCTATGGACAAATTGGCAAAGTTGCCGCGTAACGCGTCACCTGTTAGACAGCAACGTCGCTGCAAAATTACTGGAAGACCACATGCTGTGTACAGAAAATTTGGTTTATCTCGTAATATGTTACGTTTGTATACAATGCAGGGTGATGTTCCTGGTTTAAGAAAAGCAAGTTGGTAAGGATAAGTTATTATGAGTATGTCTGATCCAATCGCCGATATGTTAACTCGTATTCGCAACGGCCAAATGGCAGGTCACGCAAAAGTTGAAATGCCGTCTTCAAAATTGAAAGCTTCATTGGCAAAATTACTTGCTGATGAAGGATATATTGAATCCTTTGCCGTTATTGAGCAAGAGGGAAAATCCTTCTTATCGGTTGATTTAAAATATTATCAGGGTAAGCCTGTAATTGAAATGCTTAAGCGTGTAAGCCGTCCAGGTTTGCGTGTTTATAAAAATAAAGATGAGTTACCAAAAGTAGTTGGTGGCTTAGGCGTCGCCGTAGTATCAACCTCTAAGGGCATTATGTCTGATCGTGAAGCACGTAAGTTAGGTGTTGGCGGTGAGATTGTTTGCTACGTTGCATAAGGGAGTTTTTTAATGTCTAGAATAGCAAAGTCTCCTATTACCTTGCCAAAAGGTGTTGAATTAACACTAAAAGAAGGTGAAGTTTCAGTTAAAGGAACAGTCGGTAGTTTAAACTGTAAGCTAAATAAGGCCGTTTTGATTAAGTTAGATGAGAATGTTGTCTCTTTTTCACCGAAAGAAGGTTTCATTGATGGTTGGGCACAAGCTGGAACTGCTCGCTCAGTAGTCCAAAACATGGTTACGGGTGTGTCACAAGGCTTTGAAAAACGTTTACAGCTTGTAGGTGTAGGTTATCGTGCACAGGCACAAGGTGCAGTATTAAACCTAACATTAGGTTTCTCGCACCCTGTTAATCATCAGTTACCAGCGGGTATTACAGCTGAGACGCCAACGCAAACTGAAATAGTTATTAAGGGTGCTGATAAACAGCTGGTAGGGCAAGTTGCTGCTGAAATACGTGGTTACAGACCACCTGAGCCTTATAAAGGTAAAGGTATTAAGTACGTTGGTGAGCAAATAATTCGTAAAGAAGCTAAGAAGAAGTAGGGTGGAGTAAATTATGGATAGCAAATTAGCTAGACTCCGTAGAGCCAAAAAAACACGCGCAAAAATCAGTGAATTAAAAATGCCACGCTTGTGTGTAAATAGAACACCTAAGCATATTTATGTGCAGTTGATTTCAGCAGACGGTAATAAGGTGTTAGCATCTTCCTCTACTGTACAAGCTGAAGTTAAAAGCCAAGTTGCCTACACTGGAAATAAAAATGCGGCGGCTGTGGTTGGTAAAGTTATTGCTGAAAAAGCAAAACTTCAGGGTGTAACAAAAGTTGCGTTTGACCGTTCTGGATTTAAATATCATGGTCGTGTTCAGGTTTTAGCTGACGCAGCACGTGAAAATGGTCTAGAGTTTTAAGATAAGGGTATTTTATGTCTTCACAAGAATTACAGGAAGGTCAAGACGGTTTTGTAGAGAAATTAGTTTCTGTACGCCGTGTGGCTAAAGTTGTTAAAGGTGGACGCGTGTTTTCCTTCTCGGCACTAACTGTTGTAGGTGATGGAGCAGGAAAAGTTGGTTTTGGTAGCGGTAAAGCAAGTGAGGTTCCGGTTGCTATTAAGAAGGCGATGGATCAAGCGCGCCGTAACATGAAAAATGTACATTTGAATAACGGAACCCTTGAGTACCCTGTCAGTTTTCAGCAAGGCGCGGCGAAAATCGTTATGTTGCCAGCTTCAGATGGTACTGGAGTTATTGCGGGTGGATCTATGCGTGCGGTTCTTGAAGCAGCTGGCGTAAAAAACGTTCTTGCAAAATGTATTGGGACTACTCGCCCAGTAAACGTTGTTCGTGCGACTGTCAGTGCATTAACTGAAATGAATGCACCAGAGTTAATTGCTGCTAAACGTGGCAAGTCATTAACACAGATTTTGGGTGAATAATATGTCGAGCAAAAAGCATATAAAAATTACCTTGGTAAAGAGCACTATCGGGCGCTTACCTGTACACAAGGCTTGTGTAGCGGGCTTGGGATTAAGAAGAATGCATCATACGGTTACTGTTATTGATACGCCGGAAAATCGTGGCATGATTAATAAAGTATCGTATTTGCTTAAAGTTGAGGAAGCTTAAAATGTTACTTAACACACTTGCACCTGCAAATGGGTCTAAAAAAGAAAGAAGAAGAGTGGGGCGTGGTCAAGGTTCCGGTCTTGGAAAAATGGGTGGTCGCGGACATAAAGGCCAAAAATCTCGTTCAGGGGGGTTCCATAAGGTTGGTTTTGAAGGTGGCCAAATGCCAATTCAAAGAAGATTGCCAAAAGTTGGTTTTACTTCACTTAAAGCAAAATTTTCAGCAGAAGTGAGGCTTGATACGTTGGATAAGCTTGGTGTTCCTGAGGTGGATGTTACAACACTTAAGTCTGCTAACCTTGTGCCTGCAAATGTTAAGACTGTAAAGGTTATTAACTCAGGCGAGTTGACAAGAGCTATACAATTAACAGGCCTGAAAGCGACTGCGGCAGCAAAAGCTGCGATTGAAGCTAAAGGCGGAAGTGTTAAAGAGTAATTATGAAAAACCCTTCTTTGAACCAAGCTGTTAATAGTGGTTGGGGCGACCTAAAGTCTAGGTTGTTATTTGTAATAGGTGCATTAATTGTTTTTCGATTAGGTACACATATTCCTGTGCCATCTATTGACCCTGTTGCTTTGGCTGCTATGTTTGAGCAGCAACAAGGCACAATCTTGGATATGTTTAACATGTTTTCAGGGGGGGCTCTTGAGCGTCTGTCCATTTTCGCACTAGGCATTATGCCCTATATTTCAGCCGCGATTATTATGCAGTTGCTTACCGTAGTTTCGCCGACTCTCGAACAGTTAAAGAAAGAAGGCGAGCAAGGAAGACGAAAGATTACGCAATACACACGCATGGGCACAGTTGTATTAGCAACCTTTCAAGCAATCGGTGTGTCTGTTGCACTTGAGGCGCAGAATATCAATGGGATGCCAGTTGTTATCGACCCGGGTTTGATGTTTAAGTTGACAGCCGTCGTGACACTTGTGAGTGGGACGATCTTTCTGATGTGGTTGGGTGAACAGATTACAGAAAGAGGCATCGGCAATGGTATTTCTCTAATAATCTTTGCTGGTATTGTTGCGGGGTTGCCTGCTGCGCTTGGTGGAACGTTAGAACAAGTTCATACTGGGGCATTACATGCCTTAACTGTTGTTGTTTTATTGCTACTGGTTGCAGCAGTCACAGCATTTGTTGTATTTGTAGAGCGTGGGCAGCGCCGTATACCTGTGCATTATGCTCAGCGTATGCGCGGACGCAAGTTATATGGGGGTCAAGAGGGGCACTTGCCACTAAAGCTGAATATGGCTGGAGTAATTCCTCCTATATTTGCGTCTAGTATCATTTTGTTTCCTGCAACCCTAGGTGGCTGGTTTGGGTCATCAGAGAGTCTTGGTTGGCTAAAAGATTTGGCAACAACATTAGCGCCAGGGCAGCCTTTGTATGTGTTCTTATATGCGTTGGCTATAATCTTTTTCTGTTTCTTTTACACAGCAATTGTGTTTAACCCGAAGGAAACGGCTGATAACTTGCGAAAATCTGGTGCTTTTTTGCCTGGGATTAGACCGGGGCCCCAAACTGCACGTTATATTGACACGATAATGGGACGATTAACTTTGGCTGGTGCTGTTTATATAACAGCTGTATGTCTGTTGCCTGAGTTTCTGATTTTGTATTGGAATGTACCTTTCTATTTTGGTGGTACTTCATTGCTTATTATCGTAATTGTTGTTATGGATTTTATGACTCAAATACAGGCTCAGCTTATGTCAGGGCAGTATGAGAGCATGATGAAAAAAGCAAATTTGAAAGGAAAGTAAGTCAACTTATTTTCTAGTTTTTAAATGATGAATCAGGTATAATCGCCTGTTTTATAGACGGATTTAGGGGAGCGTCAACATGGCTCGTATTGCCGGCGTAAATTTACCGCTTAACAAGCACATTGTGATTGGTTTGAGATCCATTTATGGGATCGGTTCGACCACAGCTAAAAATTTGTGCGAAGCTACTAAGATCAATCCAACGACAAAAGTTCGTGAATTGAGTGAAGATCAACTTGAGTTACTCCGTGATGAGATAGCTAAGTATAAAATTGAGGGTGATCTAAGACGTGATGTTTCGATGAATATCAAGCGTCTTATGGATATGGGCTGCTACAGAGGGATTCGTCATAGACGTAGCTTACCACTTCGTGGGCAACGTACTAAAACGAATGCAAGAACTCGTAAAGGTCCTAAAAAGCCTATTAAGAAGTAACGCTAATCTGCGAGATAAGATATGGCAAAAGCTAATACGCGTGTAAAAAAGAAAGTTAAACAAGTTGTGAATGATGCTGTAGCGCATGTTCACGCTTCTTTTAATAATACCATTGTAACGATTACTGATCGCCAAGGTAATGCTCTGTGTTGGGCTACTGCAGGTGGTAGTGGTTTCCGTGGTTCTCGTAAAAGTACACCCTTTGCTGCTCAGGTTGCAGCGGAAAGAGCCGGTCAAATGGCGCATGAGTATGGTGTAAAAAACATGGACGTAATGGTCAAAGGACCTGGGCCAGGACGTGACTCAGCGGTTCGCGGGTTACACAGTGCAGGTTTCAAAATTACGTCAATTTCAGATGTGACGCCCATTCCTCATAATGGTTGTCGTCCATCTAAGAAACGTCGTGTTTAAGGATAAAGTTCATGGCAAGATATATTGGTCCAAAATGTAAACTGGCTCGTCGTGAAGGTACAGATCTTTTTTTAAAAAGCGGTTCACGTAGTATCGAATCGAAGTGCAAAATTGATCAGGTACCTGGACAACATGGCGCGCGTAGAGCGCGTGTTACAGAATACGGCACGCAGTTACGTGAAAAGCAAAAGGTAAGACGTATATATGGAATTTTAGAAAAGAAATTCCGTTTGTATTACAAAGAGGCAGATCGTAGAAAGGGCTCAACGGGTGTAAACCTGCTTCAAATCCTTGAAAGTCGTCTTGACAATGTTGTTTATCGTATGGGTTTTGCTTGTACTCGAGCTGAGGCGCGTCAGCTCGTGTCTCATAAATCAATTCAGGTAAATGGACAAACAGTCAATATTCCTTCGTACGAAGTGCAGCCGGGTGATGTTGTTAGCGTGCGTGAAAAAGCACGTAACCAAACCCGCATTCAGGCATCACTGGAAATGTCTTCGAAAAACGGTACTATTTCGTGGGTGGAAGTTGATCCTAAAGCCTTTCAAGGTACGTTCAAGTCTTTACCTGATCGTGGTGATTTGTCTGCTGATATTTCAGAAAACCTAATTGTTGAATTCTACTCTAAGTAGTCTTAAAACGGAGATAACGCCTGATGCAGGAGATGTTAGAACAATTGTTGACCCCGCGTCTTGTTGACATCAAAAGAATTAGCTCAACTCATAGTCGAGTGACATTAGAGCCACTTGAGCGTGGTTTTGGTCATACCTTGGGTAATGCATTAAGACGTATCCTTCTATCATCTATGCCTGGCGCTGCGATTGTGGAAGCTCAGATAGATGGTGTTCTACATGAGTATTCAACAATTGAGGGGGTTCGTGAAGATGTTTTGGAAATACTTCTGAATCTTAAGGAAGTGGCAATAAAGCTTAATGCCAAAAGCAAAGCTCAGCTTGTACTTAAGAAAGTAGGACCTGCTGTTGTTTTAGCAAAAGATATTGCTACGGATCACGATGTTGAAATCTGTAACCCTGATCATGTGATTGCTCACATTAGTGAAGGCGCTGAGTTATCGATGATGCTAACCGTAGAAACGGGTATAGGTTATAAGCCGGCTAATCAAGTTGATTCAACTTCACAGGTTGGTGTTCTGAGATTAGATGCGAGTTTTAGTCCGGTTCATACCGTTAGTTATGAAGTAGAAAACGCTCGCGTAGAACAGCGCACTGATTTAGATAAGTTAATTTTAGATGTCGTGACAAATGGAACCCTTGATCCAGAGGATGCTATTAAGCAGGCTGCAACAGTGCTTCATTATCAGCTGAATGCCTTTGTTGATTTGAAACATCAAGAAATCAGTACACCAAAAGAGGAAGAGAATGACTTTGATCCTATCTTCTTACAGCCGGTTGATGACTTAGAATTGACAGTGCGTTCGGCTAATTGCTTAAAAGCAGAGCAAATCTACTATATTGGTGATTTGGTGCAAAGAAGTGAAGCGCATTTGCTAAAAACCCCAAATTTAGGGAAGAAGTCTTTGCAAGAGATAAAAGATGTCTTAGCGCAAAGAGGTTTAAGTTTAGGTACAAAATTAGAAAACTGGCCGCCATCAAGCTTGGTGGGGAAAGAGTCAGCTTAATAAAAGGAAGCTATTATGCGTCATCGTAAGAGTGGTCGTAAATTAAACCGCAATAGCTCGCACCGTAAAGCCATGTTTAAAAACATGTCTGCTTCATTAATTGAACATGAAGTAATCAGAACCACGGTTGCTAAAGCCAAAGAATTGCGTTCAATTGCGGAACCGTTAATAACCCTAGCAAAAGAAGACAGTGTTCATAACCGTCGTTTGGCTTTCTCTCGTCTAAGAGACAAGGCAGCAGTTGGAAAATTGTTTTCTGACTTAGGACCTCGTTATCAAACGCGTCCAGGTGGCTATATCCGTATTTTAAAATGTGGTTATCGTCCAGGTGACAATGCGCCTATGGCTATTGTGGAGCTGGTTGATCGTCCGGCTGCAGCTGAGCCGGTAGATACTGCCGAATAGACGTTTTAAGCCGGCTTATGCCGGCTTTTTTATGTTAGTTGATACACATTGTCATTTTTCTTCTTTCTATTCGGTTGATTCAGACCGGCTGCTATTAGATGTTGATAGCACCCTTTCTCATTTGGGGAAAACCTCCACAAATAGTCATAAAATCGGCTTAGGTCTTCATCCGTGGTTTGTTGATGATCAAAGTTTACTTAAACTTTACTCTGTAGATGAGTTTGCTTGGCAAGCTGCATCATTAATCGCTGAAATTGGATTGGATTTTTCTCCCGCTTTTCGTCAAACACGTTTGTTACAGCTTGAAGCCTTTAATTATCAACTTGCTTTAGCAAATCGTTTTAATAAGCCAGTTTCTTTGCATTTGGTGAAGGCATACCAGCCTATGTTTGAGTTTTTGTCTTGTTATCATTTAAAGGGAGCCATACATGGTTTTTCAGGTTCGGTTAACGAGGCGGTTCGGTTTTATAAACTGGGTTTTCGTATTGGCGTGAATGGGCTAATTTTGCGTGAAAATACACCAAAATATAGGTGTTTAGTCGATAGTATGCCGCTTGAGGCATTAGTATTAGAAACAGATTATCCAAATATAGTTTATCCGGATGGCAGGCCTGCAGATTCGATGCAATTATTACGCATCGCGCAGCGTATTGCGCAAATTAAATCACTGAGTGTTGAGCGTGTTATCGCAATAACTAATCAAAATGCAATGGAGAGTTTTAATCTTGTCAGTCTTTGATTCTGCTTTGTATGAGCGAAGTTTACTTGTTTTCTCAGAACGTCAAATGCAACGCTTACTTCGCTCACATATCTTAATAGCCGGGATAGGCGGAGTGGGTGGCTTTGTTGCCGAGGGCCTTGCGCGTGCAGGAGTGGGTCGGTTAACTTTAGTTGATCATGACCGTGTATCTGCTTCTAATTTAAATCGTCAATTAGTTGCGCTCCATTCTACTGTAGGTGAGTTTAAGGTTGATGTTATGGCAAGACGAATAGCCGATATTAACCCAGAGTGTGAAGTGCATTGTTTAACGGATTTTATTACACCAGAGACGATACCAGGCCTGCTAAATGCTGGCTTTGACCTTGTTGTTGACGCGATTGATAGTGTGAACTGTAAAGTTTCGCTGGTAGCGAATGCTTTTCAAGGCGCTATCCCAGTTGTCTCAAGTATGGGGGCGGGGCGTCGTATGGATCCTAGTCAAATACGCATAGCGGATATTAGTGAGACATTTGGTTGTGGTTTGGCTAGGGTAATGCGCCAACGTTTAAAGAAGCAAGGCATTGTTAAGGGCGTTTGCGTTGTATTTTCCACCGAGTTACCTAAACCCCCCGGACCGTTTGAGGACATCGCCGACGCACGCGGCCGTGTTGTAAACGGTACGGCGAGTTATATGCCTGGTTTATTTGGCTTGATGCTGGCGGGTTTGGCTGTACAAAAGCTCACTGATGATATTTAGGATTTTTTTCGGGACAAGCAGGGTTCGCGATGTGAGGCCATTAGTCTGTAATTAAAAGTTAGATACATCATTTAGGAGCTGCCAGCACATACAATGGCTCGCCCCTTAGTATGGAGTAATTTGATAAGTTACAGCCCGTTTTAGCGGGCTGTTTGGCCAAGTCGTTTAGGTGGCACTGATCTTCCTGCAAGTTGCGCTACTTTTTGTTCCGATTCTGTTAGATATCGAATCACTTGCTCGCTGCACTGGTCAAGTTTGTCAAATTCTCGTTCAACCATTTCAATATCTTTTGATTCGTGAGCTTCTAAAATACGTTTGATTGTGGCATGAAGTTCTGCGTGCCATTTTTCTACCTTTTTCATTTCATCCAAATGGTAGTACTTTTGTCCCTCTTCACCATAAAACCATTTGCCGAGGCCACATTTCGTGTGATCCGTTGCGGCTTCGCGGTTTAAGCCGATATCCATGCCGGCAATATAGGCCGTAATCAGTCCTTTCCATTGACGGTGCGCGCGACGTGCTTGCGCAAAGGCAAACTGTCCTGTTTGCATCGCCGTTTCAAAGTGGATTGCACTAATGTCAATCTTAAACATTTTTGACAGCTCTATGACTTGATCGGCGTAAACTGCCATTTGTTGGGTTTGTTCGGCGGTTTCTTCAACGAGGGCGGCATTTTTTTGTGTGGCTGTATCAATCGCGGCAACCGCATTATTGACTTGTTCAACACCAGCGGATTGCTCACGAGTGGCTTGGTTAATTTCATCAATTATTTGGGTGACGTTATCAATCGAATCGTTAATGACCGTTAGTGCTTGTCCGGATTGGTTGGCGAGATCGGTGCCATGTTCAACTTTTTTGAGAGTGTCATCTATAAGGTGGCGAATTTCTTTGGCCGCTTCGCTCGATTTTTGTGCCAGACTTCTGACTTCGCCAGCCACAACAGCAAACCCACGTCCGTGCTCGCCAGCACGCGCCGCCTCAACTGCAGCATTAAGTGCGAGTAAGTTTGTTTGGAACGCAATGCTGTCAATCAAGTTAGTGATTTCGGCGATTTTACTGCTGGAGTCATTAATCCGATGGATCGCTTCAATCGTTTGTTTTACGACTTGATTGGCAGCCATCGCTTCTTGATGTGAGCGAGTGGACAGTTTTTGTGCTTGTTCCGCGTTGTCGGCCGTTTGGCGAATTGTTGAGGTGATTTGCTCCATACTAGCAGCGGTTTCTTCGAGCGATGCGGCTTGTTGTTGAGTGCGTTGCGCAAGATCCTGTATGCCTTGTCTAATGCTATGGGTGCCTTCCGAGAGTTTAACAATTGAATAGTTAGATTGAGACATTAAACTGGAAACATTGGCCGTTGCGTTGTTTACACCATCTTTTAGGATGCTCAGAGTGCCGTGCAACGGCATTTCGATACGTTTAGTTAAATCGCCAGCACCCTGTGCCACCATCACTTGTGTGGTTTGTGCTATCGCTTGCTCGAGTTGGTCTAGGGTTTGGTTTATATTGTCTTTTAGTAGTTTTAGTTCTCCATGTGCTTGAGCTTTGATGCGTTTATTGAAATAACCTTTTGATACTTGTGCCATTAGCTCGTTGACTTCAAAGAACACGCCTTTGAGCGTGACCATTGCCGTGATTCCGTGGTGGATGGCGGTAGCATAATCGCCCTGTAGATTGGTATTCGTCTCGTAACTAAAATTGCCGTTGCGGATTTCGTAGAGTAGTTGAGTGATTTCCTCGGTAGTTTGTTTCATTGTTTGGCCAGCGATATTGGCGTTGCGTTTTAGAATCTCAAAATCACCTTGCATCGGCAGATTAGATTGTATATTGAGTTTACCGTGGGCAATCGCGGCGAGCAAACGACCGGTTTCACCAATCGCGACTTGCATATTTTGCATTTGTTCGTTGAAGGCGAGGGCAAGTTGACCGATTTCATCGTGGTTATGTATTGGACTGCGCAGGCTAATATCGCCGGATTGTTGTGAGGTCCGTATCAGGGTGCGTAGCGTGGCCAGAGGTCGAGCGATAAATATATAATTCGCGCTGATAAAAAAGGCGGACATCGCAAGCAGTAAGCCCAAGGTGGTGAATGTGAAGAGGTTGACGCTATGGGCAACATCGGATTGTTGCAATAAGCTATCACGAAGTCCAAGTAAAGCGAGGGCGGCCAGCAAAATAAATAGGACATTTCCTAATAGGGTTTTTTGGATTAGTGTCCAGTTGTGAAAAGGATTGAGCTGTTTGAGTTTGGCTTGCCATGGAGTGAAAACTTGGCCTTTTTTGATAATTAGCTTGCCTTGTGCAATTAACGGATAAGCTTGGCTGGCGAGCGCAATTTCAGCATCCGATGCGGGGACGCGTACGGAAATATAGCCTGTGATTTGATTATTTTCTAAAATAGGGGCGGCATTCGCTTTGACCCAGTAGTGATCGCCATTTTTGCAGCGATTTTTGACGATTTGCGTCCAACCACAGCCTGATTTTAACGTTTGCCACATATCTGCAAATACAATCGAAGGCACATCCGGATGGCGTAAAATGTTGTGCGGTTGCCCCATTAGTTCTTGCTCGGTGTAGCCGCTTATCTCAATAAACTCATCATTTGCTTCTAAAATATTACCTTGAAGATCGGTGCGCGACACGATGCGGTAATGTGCTGGAATGGGTTTTTGTGCTTGTGTGACCGGCAAATTCTGTCTCATTGCGCGCTCCAATCAGATAAAAGACTATAATATGACAAGAATTTTCATTCTGGTCAGTAAAGGCGATTCGGTGTAAATTTAAATTGATTTAAATCATGTATTGGTATTAGTTACACCTGTTTACCATGATTTGTGGGGTAGTCATCTAGCAAGTGTTGTGCCTAATAACCGTTGCAAATTCATTTTCGCAGTGGGTGTGGTTTTTTGTGTTTTTGAGCGTGTATTGCCCTATGCAGGGTGCTGTCTATTTTGAAATCAAATCTTGTTAAAAAGGAATCTCATGCGAAGCCTAGGGCGAACGGTGCTTGCGCAAAAATTATTTTGGGATAGCGAGCAGCAGGTGTTATGGCTCGATGCCCGTAAAGTGTTGCCCAAAGTCGGAGTGCTGGCATTACCGAGTTGGGACCGAATGATGTTATCTGCCGAGCCGATTCCGGCATATCCACCAGGCCTGGATATTTTGCATTGGTCGGTGCACAGTGATTTACGTTTTTGGTTGCAGCAGATTCCGAGTTGGGTAGTGGAGAGTTGTCGATTATTTCCAAGCCACCAGCTGACGTTATTGCATTATGCCGGGCGTTATCCGCAAATGTTGGAGTTGCTGGATCATTCGCCGATGCTGGCCTGGCAACTCGTCAAAGCGCCCTTGACCGAGGCACAACGGGTGGCGTTGTTTATGGGAAAACGAACTGAAATGGTGGCGCAGTTGGGCTGGCCGGGTAAGGTCGAAACCGTCAAGTTTTTGCGCAACTTGCGTTTGCGTGCGGTGAACGCCGATTTGTTACAGCAAGTGGAGGTTTGTTTGTTGGACGAAAAACGACTCGATGCATTGCAAACTTTGCCGCGAATTAATTCCATGGCGTTATCGTTGGCGGCACGTTTTCCTGAGCTAATTGGGCGACGCTTGCATCAAACACTGGCGCGGTTGCCGTGTCGGCCGATGCAATGCCAAGCGATGATTGCGTTGTTGGAAGATGTGTATCGTTTGGCGGAAGCCATCGGTGATCAGGATGTCACGCAAAAAATCGGTGAATGCCGATATTTGGTTGAAGTTGAACAGCTTTATCAGGCCTGGTTGCATGATTTGTGTGCGCCGTTTGAAGCACCAGGCCTGGTGCTAACTGAACAACCGCGCCAATTAAGCACTGAAGCCGAATGGCGAGCTCTGGCTGTTATGCAGAACCAGGCCTGGTGGTTGGATTATGGTTTAGCGAATGTTGAACTTTGGGCGTGGATGTTTGAACAACAGGTTGTGGGTGCGCTGATTCAAAAACAAGACGGGCGAAAACTAATGCGATTACGGCAAGAAAATAATCAACTCGCCAGCGTCTCATTACAAACGCAGGTCGAGTTGTGGTTGATAGGCTTAACCGAATAAGCCAGTCAGGCTTGGGATAAGTAACACAGCGATCATAATCGCAATTAGAATTTCTAAACGGTAAATGCGCTTATCAACGGATGCAATGTCTTTGCGAAGTTCAACTATGTCCGCTTTTGTGGCCGTTTGCACATTTGATAAAGCTTCGGCGGCGCGAACGGCATCTTCTTCCGGTACACCGGCTTTTTTAAATGCGGTATAGACTTCAGTGAACATGGTGCTCATGGCGAACTCCTATATTTAAGTTGATGAAATATAACACATTTTAATCAACTAAACATTCCGATCCCATTAAGTCTTCATAGGTTTCACGCGGTCGCACCAACCAGGCCTGGTGGTTGTGTACCATCACTTCGGCAGCGCGCGGACGAGTATTGTAATTTGAGCTCATGGTAAAACCATACGCACCGGCTGACAGCACCGCTAATAAATCACCGGCTTTGAGATTTAATGTACGGTCTTTACCGAGAAAATCCCCCGTTTCACACACCGGACCAACTAAATCCCAGCTGGCATCGACGCCATCGGTACGCGGTTCAATCGCGACAATTTGTTGATACGCTTGATACAGCGCCGGACGAATTAAATCGTTCATCGCCGCATCAATAATCGCAAACTGCTTGTGTTCGGTGGGTTTAAGATATTCCACTTCGGTCAATAAAACCCCCGCATTACCGGCAATCGCGCGACCGGGTTCAATAATCACTTCAATAGTCGGATCATTGAGTTCGTTTAATAACGCCTGCACATAATCGGCAATCGCCGGTGGCGTTTGATCGGTATAGCGTATGCCTAATCCGCCGCCTAAATCGAGATGATGTATCGCAATGCCTAAGTCGGCTAAATGCTGTTTAAGTTGTAATACTTTTTTCAGCGCGTCCACAAACGGGCGAATTTCGGTGAGTTGTGAGCCGATATGACAGTCGATGCCCATCACCTGAATGTGCGAATAACCGGCGGCTTTTTGATACAGTTCCGGTGCGGTTTGAATATCCACCCCAAACTTGTTTTCTTTCAGGCCGGTGGAAATATACGGATGGGTTTTGGCATCCACATCCGGGTTCACCCGAATTGAAATCGGCGCGACTTTATTCAAACGC
>Ga0172377_10002148_pt1 | contig 20204 bp, 19 predicted proteins | sample Pumphouse3metaG_FD_119749 | JGI IMG/M metagenome (GOLD analysis project Ga0172377, IMG submission 119749) | Leachate microbial communities from a municipal landfill in Southern Ontario, Canada - Pumphouse #3 metaG | ecosystem: Engineered > Solid waste > Landfill > Unclassified | place: Canada...
ATATACTTTCAAGGTTGAGCAGCCAAAACCGCAGAAAAAGATTGAGACGCTCAAACTTCAGAAAAAGGTCGAATCATCAAAACAGCAGAAAAAAGATGTGTCGGCGAGTAAGCCGCAATCTAGGCGTCAGGATGTTAAGAAAAAAGAAGTCAATAACGCCAAAAAATCAGCGATTTCGAGAAAAGAAAGTATTCCATGGTTCAAATTCTGGAAACTCTTTTCCCGTTCATAAAATTGGTTAAGATATATCTGAATTGTTTTGATGACAGGTAAAGTTACCAATCTCATTGTGGTATTAATCATATCTTCAGTCATTCAAAATCAAGCAGTCGAGATGCTCAAATTTTGCAACGGATTGAATAGAGGGAACGTAATTCGTCCATTGATGATTTGGTTGCGGTCTTGGTCTGCGTTTGTCAGCACGGCTCTAAGCCGCTTGGACCTAATGAAGCAACCGAAATTATAAATTTCATTATATTGTTTTTCAGGATTATTCGTATATTATGAATACCTGTAAAGGATGTTTTTCAGGTGACACATAAAATGATTTCAACTCCCCAAATAAATAACTTGAGTAACCCTTTTGAATCTCATGCTGCAGAATATGATGATTGGTTTGATTCCGAACGTGGTTCACAAATTTTCTCAATTGAGTTGGATGCCCTGAAAAAAGTTGTTGATACTGAAAACCGTCATTGGCTGGAAGTGGGAGTTGGTTCCGGCCGTTTTGCGGTTGCGCTTGGCGTTGAATCTGGAGTCGACCCGTCTTCGGAAATGGTACGTCTTTCATCGGAACGTGGTGTTAATACCTGTCAAGCTAGTGGTGAACAGCTTCCATTTGGGGATTCTTGGTTTGACGGTGTAATTCTGGTTTGTACTATCTGCTTTATTGATGATCCAGATAGTGTAATCAAAGAATGCCGGCGAGTTCTGAAGGACGACGGTCAACTGGTTATTGGTTTTGTTCCAGCAAACAGTATATGGGGTATTTACCATTCGTTACGGGGAAAGCGTGGACATGCTTTCTACTCTTCTGCTCATTTCTATACTTCGGAAGATCTCAGGGCTTTGGTCTGTAGCACCGGTTTTACATTTCGGAACGAGTATGGTTGCGTTTTGCCGTCCCCCAATGAAATTTCAGTTAGCGATGTCATGAGCGAACAATCCATAAGAAATGAGAGTTTTGTGATACTTTCTTTTTTCAAAACAAATAACAAAGGTGTTAAATTATGAAAGTTGGTATTATCAGATGTCAACAGACAGAGGATATGTGTCCTGGAACAACGGATTTTAAAGTCGCTGCCACCGGGACGCTGGCATTCAAAGACAGTGCACCTGTTGAAATTGTCGGGTTTGTCAGTTGTGGCGGTTGCCCGGGGAAAAGAGCGGTTTCAAGAGCAGTGATGATGGTTGAAAGAGGTGCCGAAGCGATTGTTTTTGCCTCATGTATTTCAAAGGGAAATCCTATCGGGTTTCCTTGTCCGCACTATGCAAAAATGCGGGATGCAATCGTGAAAAAAGTTGGGGATAAAATTAAGATTATTGATTGGACTCATTGACAACTCAAGTATTGGAAAAGTTCTAATCATTGACAATTTAAAAGAAATATCTGAAATTATAAATTCACTTTATCTTCGTAATTAAACATTTTTGCGCTCTCAACATAATCATAAAATGTTATCTTACATTTTTTATGAACACCCATTAGAGTAAGTTTATAATTTGTGCTCGCAGTGGATATTATAGCTTCGCTCAAGATAACAACACGTCGCAGTCCATGATTTGACTGTTTTTTTTCAGGATAATATTGATTCTGCTAGAAAAAACGGCAATCCTGATGTAATTTTCTATTACATATTGCGTTCTCTTTTTTATTTCAGTTTGGAGCGAAACTGAAATAATCGGAGAGAATTTTTCGGGATAAGTTTCATTGCAAATTTATAGATATTAAAAATTGGAGTATTACAATGAATAAAGCTGAATTACTAAAAAAATTGCCCTATGATAAGATAACGGTGGCTCCTTCTCTTTTGGCCGCAGATTTTTCGCGTTTGGGCGAAGAGCTGAAGGCAGTAGAAGATGGCGGCGCTGAAATTTTGCATTTGGACGTTATGGACGGACATTTTGTCCCGAATATTTCATTTGGTCCGCCGGTCATCAAGGCTTTGCGGAAACATTCAAATTTGATATTCGATACGCATCTGATGATAACTGATCCGTTGAGATATCTGGAAGCGTTTGCAGAAAGTGGTTCGGATGCAATAACTTTCCATATCGAATGCGGTAGCGACCCGCGAGAGGTTATTAAAGGTATTCATCGTCTTGGTCTGGCGGCCGGGATTTCTTTGAAACCGAAAACTCCCGCTTCAGCAATTATTCCTTATCTTGATCAGCTGGATATGGTACTGGTGATGAGCGTTGAGCCGGGATTCGGCGGACAAAGCTTCATGGCAGATATGATGCCTAAAACCGCGGAGATCAGGCGGGCCATCCAAGCCTGTGGTCGTCCGGTTCATCTGCAGATTGACGGCGGTATCGATGCGAAAACTGTTCATACAGCAGCCGGAGCCGGTGCCGCGATGATGGTTGCCGGTACTGCGGTATTCCGTCATCCTAAAGGAGCGGCTGAAGCGATTAAGTTGTTGCGTGAAGCTAAACCGGCCATGGATATCTAAAAATGGATAACGACGTGACCGCCAAAACCGCGAAAAAGGGGTTATCCCGTTTACTTTTTTTATGTTTTGACGGTTCAGCACTGATTTTCTGGAAAATTTTCTGTTTGTTCGGAATGTTGATATGGCTGATTTTGCGTGCGTTATCACAGTTCATAAACGGAATATGGAAGGCCTTGGGGGAAGTTGAGGGAGTAAACGGAATATGGCGTCCTTTTAATAGTTTTTTCCGAGGATTATGCGCTTTGTGGCGGGTAATATGGTGGATACCCGGGTTCTGCTTATATGCGTTCATCAATGGAATGAATCAAAAACCATGGGTGAGGATCACGATTTTTCTGCTGGTTTTGAGTATCGCCGGCGTTTGGTATTGGTTTTACGGTCCCCAGCCAACCTGGGGAAAATGGTACGGTTATCAAAATGGGGTAGCATCTCATTACGGTCGGGGTTTTTATTTTCGTCGCACTGCTTCCGGTGAATGGTTTTTACCTGGGTTATGGTATAGCGCTGCGCACAAGGAGTTGCCGCTTGGAACGACGGTACTGGTAGTTAATCAGGAAAACGGGCGTAAGCTGGCATTACGGATTAATGACCGTGGTCCTTTTATTGAAGGCCGGATCATTGATTTGTCGTTGGCAGCTGCCAAATGGCTGGGGATCACCAATGATGGAACATCGCTGGTGGCGATTTATACCAGAAAACCATTTCATAAAGACGTGATTACGGAAGCTGGAGAAGATGTGGCAGATCAGCCAGCATCGGTTAAATCTGGTGATATCCCGGGAGAATGGAAAAGTCATCCAGTTGAACAATCAGCCGGGAAGTCAGAAAAAGTTGTCGCAAATCCTGTCGTTATTCCGTTATCGCAGCCGCAGCGTGAGAATAATGTTCAAAAAACTAAATCGCGTATGATACTGGAAGATCCGGTTATAATTCCGGATAAAAAGGGAAATTAATAGCTATTTGTGTTGTACTCTTTGAAGGTCAGCAAATTAACCTGAAAAAACAGTGGCTTTTGGGTTTTTTACAGCGTGGTTAATTAATCTCGACTTTCTGGCACACTGATCGGATTGTTTTTTCTGGGTAAAGCTTATTTTTGAATTTTATCGGAATGCTGGTGCTTCATTTTTCTGAGTTCATGGATTTTGTGATATTCCCGGACAATTGAGAGCACTCCGAAATAGGTGAGTGGGGTAGTGATAGCCGCAAGCAACAGTCCGCCGGCAAAAAAAGCAGCTGTCAAATCACCGCTTAACGAAAAAAGTGTGGATAAACTTGGATCATTAAAAAGTTCAGTCATATCACTTTTGATTTTATGAAAGCTCAACGGATTAGCGATAACATAGCTCCCAACCAGACATTGAATCGGATAAATAATGAAAATGGTCAATTGATTAGTTATGAAAGTACCGAAAATAGCACCGGTTTTGCTGCCTTTCAGAATGAATGAAGCGGGAATGGAGACGATTAACTGTAATCCCAGCGGAATCACGCAACCGCAAAACATGCCGAGCGCCCAGCCGCGGGCAATATATTCCGGAGAAGATTTTTCAGAAACTATTTTTGAGTGAAGAAGCAGATATTTTGTTTTTAGCCAGCGTTTGATATTCATCAATTATCCTGAATTAAACAGTTATGGTAACTGATTGGAAGCATTTGTAATCATCAACAGAAGGTTTGTCCATTGATGCCTGATTGCCAATGTGGTTTCATTATTCCAGCGTTTCTAACCAGTAGTCAATACGTGAACGTACTGTCTTGAAACCGGTTGCACCGGTGATTTCGCGTTTGGCAATGCTGACTGCTGGATCAAAGAGCTCAAGAAAGAAATCAAGCGCTTCCGGAATAGTAATACGCATTTCTTCAAGAGTCAAGCGGTTAAGGCCTTTGCCATGATCATGACACCATTTGACCAGAGAACCGACCCGGTGATGCGCTGTTCTGAACGGCATGCCGAGTTTAACCAGTTCGTCGGCTAAATCGGTAGCCATCAATGACGGATCGGAAGCGGCTTCCAGCATCCTTTGGGGATGGATTTTCATTGATGCAATCATCGGTGGATATACTTTCAATATCTTTATCACCGTATCAATGGCATCAAAAAGCGGTTCCTTGTCCTCCTGAAGATCACGGTTATAGGTTAACGGCAATCCTTTGCAAAGAGTCAGCAATGCAGTCAGGTCTCCGTAAATTCTGGCGGTTTTGCCGCGCGATAACTCGGCGACGTCAGGATTTTTTTTCTGCGGCATCAAGCTGGAACCGGTGGTAAATGCATCGTCAAATTCTATAAAATCAAATTCCTGCGAACACCATAATATCAGGTCTTCAGACAAGCGAGATACATGCATCGCGAAAACAGCAAGCGCAGCGACCAGTTCAATAGCGAAATCGCGATCAGCTACAGCGTCCATGCTGTTTTGTGTTATGCCGTCAAAATTAAGCAGTTTACAGACGGTTTCGCGGTTGACTGGCAGGGTGGTTCCGGCAATAGCTCCAGATCCTAAAGGCATAAGATTCAATCTTTTCCGGCAGTCAGCCAAGCGTCCGAGATCGCGTTCAAACATTTCGATATAAGCGAGCAGATGATGTGCAAACAGTACCGGTTGAGCGTGTTGTAAATGAGTGAATCCCGGCATAATGGTTTCAGGGTTGGCTTCACACTGCGAAAGCATGGCACGCTGGAAATCCCGAATCATATTGCTGATCAAAGATATTTCATCACGCAAATAAAGTCGGATATCCAGTGCGACCTGGTCGTTTCGACTGCGTGCGGTATGAACTCTGGCACCGTCTTCTCCAATGGCTTCGGTTAGTGCTTTTTCGATATGCATGTGAATATCTTCAAGCTCAGCGCAGAAAGTAAAATCACCGGATTCAATGTTCTTTTGTACTATTTCAAGACCCTCAATGATTTTCTGTGCGGTCGTTTGAGGGATAATTCCCTGTGCCGCTAGCATTGCGGCATGGGCTTTGCTACCCTGAATATCGTATTTATAAAGACGCTTGTCAAATGATATTGATTCGGAAAAATCCTGCATGTCTTTATCAGTGCCGGAACCAAATCTGCCGCCCCACATTGCCATAATAATTTCCTGTTGAAGATGTTATTTGAATAATCGTTTAAAATACAACTTTGAATAATGTTTTCAAGCATTATCGGATTGCCGGAAAATACTGCAATTAATTATGAATGCAACCGTATTTTTAGATATGGCGGTCAATGCGATTGTTTCGATACTGTTTCCAGAAGCTCATCAACCGCATCAGGCAGTTCAGATATTTTTAACGGAACATTATTTTCTCCGGGTTCAGAGAGTCGGAACGCGTCTGGGAAATCTGAAACTCCGGTAAAAACTATGCCGATTTCTTCCATGATTTCGCCATTACGTCGCTTATGCCCTTGAATTCCAATAGTTGCGCAATGGTGAGCCGCGCAGGAATTATGACAACCTGAAATTTTTAATTGCGAGGTGATGATGCGGAGTTTTTTCAGCTTTTCCGGTGTATCGGGGGGTAAGTATTGTTCCATGCGGTTGCTGATCAGATCAGCAATTTTGGGTGCGGCCAAAATCCCGATTTTACATACTTCGGCTCCGACACAAGACAGAATATGACCTTTATACGAGGTGAGGGTTAAATCGAGATCGTCAAAATCTTCAAGCAAACTGCGGTGCAGCGCGATTAAGGCAGAATTGTGGACAGGGGTCAGCAGGATATCCTGCGTCGTCATGAGCCGAATAATACCGCTGCCGAATTTTTTGGCAAGTCCGGCAACTGAACGTAAATGTTGAGGAGTGAGATTGCCGTAAGGCACATAAAGTCGAACCGAGCAGAACTCTTCTCCGACAGAATTTTTAGTCACTGCATGAGCACGCCAGGAAGCAAATCCTTCGGTCGGGACTCCGGGTGCAGCGTAGGCTTCGGGGCAGGGCGGATAAGTTATTTCTTCAATATCCGGCATGGGATATTCGGTTTTATCAAAATATTCCATAAAAAGTCTGACAAAATGTTCTTCACCAAGTTTTTTCAGAATAAAACGGATCCTTGCACGGTTACGGTTGGAGCGGTCACCATGTTCATTAAAAAGAGCAGTCATTGCCATGGCACAGCGGAAAGTCTGACATACCGGCAGAAAATCAAAAAGTTTGACTCCGACAAGACTTTCTCGTCCCATACCGCCGCCACCGTAAACTTTAAATCCGCGTTGCCCATCATGTGCAGCGGCTACAAAGCCCAGATCTTGCAGTGCTGCCATGAATTCTTCATTTGATGATGCGAAAAAACCGATTTTAAATTTACGCGGCAAGGTAAATGCTTCCGGTGTACGGCGCATGATGCGGTTAAGCTGAAGAGCATATGGAGAAACATCAAAAATCTGATCCGGTGCAAAACCGCTGGCAGCGGAAACCATAATATTCCGATAGGTATTGCCGCCGCCGCCGCGAAACGGCAGACCGATACTGTCGCAAGCGGTTACGGTTTTATATATGAGTTCAGCTTTGACATCATGCAATTGAATATCCTGCCTGCTGGTGATATGTCCATATGGAATTTGATTATCATCCATTATTGCGGACAACCGGCGTGCAGTTTCTGCGTCGATTTGCCCGCCGGTTAATCTAATTCTGACCATAAACAAACCGTTGCGTTGCTGGTAAATACCGAAAGCCGCGGTAAACGGCTTCAACTGTTCCGCGCTTAAAGAACCGGCGATGAATTCATCAATTTTATTTTTGAGCTCCTGATAAAGCTGGTGCATAAGCTCATTTTCAACGTTTTTCATGATTAAATCCTATATTTATTAATGACCATGCAAGTTTTATTCTACAGCAGGATCAATTAAATGCAATATTCCGGGATGATACTTTTGGCGGAAAGCCATTTTAATATCTCTGAAAAATGTTCTTCGTTATTGTTATCGTCATTGAGGCTGACATCAGCGGTGATTTCCTTGAAAACATTGTCGCCAAGGTTTACCACCAAAAGCTCATTAGGCGAATTCAGCAATTTGAGCCGGTGAAGATCGTAATCGTCGGCATCTGCAAGGGCGGTGATAAAGATCAGTCCGGCACCAGTGAGGATTCTGGCGAGTTCCCCGATACGACGGATTTGTTCGTCACGGTCCGGTATATCCTGCGTTATATCAGCATCCAATCCGCTGTCAATGCTGGATAATCCGAGATAATACGAATTCATGTTCAGTCTGAATAAATGTCTTTCAAGTTGTTTGGCCAGTTCCTGTACTGCTGAAGAATTTTGTCCGGTTACCACAATGGTTTTGCCTTTGTGACGGTTGCGCAAGGTGCGTTCGCGATGGTCGACCAGTCCGGTTTCCCAAAAGAATTCCCTGCGGGCAACATGATCTTTCAGTCTTTCTTCAAAACCTTTTATCAATCCGGTTTGGCTGGCATCGAAAGAGGTACCATCGATAATCATGCCGGCGCCGACGGTAGCATTGGAGACCGGATGAAAAAGGACAAAACTGCCGGTGTTGCGATTTTTCGAGTAAGCATCGAAATAGAGCGGTTTGGTGGTTGAAAGCGCCAGGCGCCCGATTTCGTTGAGCTTAAGAGTGGTTGCGTGTTTTTTCTCGAGAGTATTGACATCAATATTATAGACAACCGTATCGATCCGCGTTTTGACGTTGCGTCCGGCATGCCGCAAAAGATAAGTCAAGCCGTTTTCCAGCGGTTCTTCATTCATCCATATCAAAACCGCCTCAAAATTGCTGCTGATTTTGGGCATATTGTGGGAATGAACGATCATGTCGCCGCTACTGATGTCTATCTCATCCTCCAATTCAATGGTGATTGCTTGATGCGCAAATGCTTCGTCAAGATTGCCGTCGGCAGTAACGATATTTTTCACTGTTGATTCTTTGCGGGATGGCAATGCCCGGATACGGTCACCAACTTTTACGATGCCGGAATAAACGCTGCCCGCAAATCCGCGAAAATCAAGATTCGGTCGGATAACATATTGAACCGGAAAGCGGAAATCATTCAGATTAAGATCATCTGAAATGTTGACATTTTCGAGAAATTCGAGCAATGTCGGTCCGGCATACCAAGATGTATTTAATGATTTATCCACTACATTGTCACCCTTCAGCGCGGAAAGCGGGATGAATTCGACATCTGGAAACTGGAGCGGCTCAATGAAATTGGAAAAATCCTCTCTGATACCATTGAAGACATCTTGGTCATAACCCACCAGATCCATTTTGTTCACTGCCACTACCAGATGTTTTATGCCGAGCAATGAAGTAATGAACGCGTGTCTTCTGGTCTGAGTGACTACGCCATAGCGGGCATCAACCAGTATGATTGCCAGATCCGCGGTCGATGCGCCGGTAGCCATGTTTCTGGTGTATTGTTCATGACCCGGCGTATCGGCGATGATGAATTTTCGCTTTGGCGTGGAAAAGTAGCGGTAAGCCACATCAATGGTGATCCCCTGTTCACGTTCGGCTTTGAGTCCGTCAAGGAGCAACGCGTAGTCGATTTCGCCGTTGCCGGCAGTTCCGTTTTTTTCACTGTCTTTGCGGAGCGTGCTGAGCTGGTCGTCAAAAATCAGCTTGCTGTCATAAAGAAGGCGCCCGATGAGCGTGGATTTGCCGTCATCAACAGAGCCGCAAGTCAGGAAACGAAGCAGGTCTTTTTGTTCGTGTTGATTCAAAAATTTATCTATGTTCATAATTATAGTCCATCCTCTGTTATCCGATAAATGCCGTGTTGATATAATTCATTTAGCACGATTAAGCTTATCATTAGTGTTTTATTTTTCGGTATTTTCCCATCCTGATATCAGGACGAAGTGTTAAAAATATCCTTCGCGTTTTTTCTGTTCCATGGATGAATCGCCGTCGTGATCGATAACCCTGGTCGAACGTTCACTGACTCTGGTCTGGAGCATCTCCGCAACGATCTGCTCAATGGTTACGGCAGAAGATTCAATTGCTCCGGTAAGCGGATAGCAACCGAGAGTACGGAAACGGATCATTCGTTGCTGAGGCTTTTCGCCGGGGTTCAGGCGCATGCGGTCGTCATCAACCATAATAAGTGAACCGTCGCGTTCAACTACCGGCCGAAGTTTGGCGAAATACAGTGGAACAATCGGGATTTTTTCCAGTCGTATATACTGCCAGATGTCGGTTTCAGTCCAGTTGGACAGCGGAAATACGCGAACGCTTTCACCGCTATTAATTCTTCCGTTAAATATTGACCAAAGTTCAGGTCGCTGATTTTTAGGATCCCACTGGTGATGACGGTCGCGGAAAGAAAAAATACGTTCTTTAGCACGTGATTTTTCTTCATCGCGACGCGCCCCGCCGAATGCGACATCGAATTTGCCTTTTTCCAAGGCTTGCAACAGTCCCTGAGTTTTCATGATGTCGGTATACTTGCGGCTCCCGTAATCAAACGGATTGACGTCGGCGGCTCGCCCCTCTTCGTTGGAATGCACCAGCAGTTCAAGATCGTTTTCCGCACAGAAACGGTCGCGGAATTCAATCATCTCGCGAAATTTCCAGGTTGAATCGATATGAAGCAGCTTAAAGGGGATTTTCCCCGGATAGAACGCTTTCTGAGCTAGTCTCACCAGTACGGATGAATCTTTGCCGATCGAATAAAGCAGGATCGGACGTTCAAATTGACTTACCGCATCCCGGAAAATCTGTATGCTTTCCGCTTCCAGTTGTTTTAATTGACTTAGATGATATTCTGTCATTTTGACACCTCTCATTTTTTAATTCTTTTTATCTGACCGTTGACAATATGCAGTCCGCATTCTTTTTGTTCGGGCTTTTCCCACCACCAACGGCCGTCTCTGATATTTTCTGTTCGTTTTATCGCTCTGGTACAGCCGGCACATCCGATGCTCGGATAACCCCGGTCATGAAGCCGGTTGTATGGGACTTCATGCCTGGCGATATATTCCCAAACCATGGTTTCGCTCCAGTTCGCCAACGGATTGATTTTATACATTTGGTTATTGGCATCCCAATCAATCGGGCTAAGGTTATTTCTGGTTATCGATTGTTCGCGTCGCAATCCGCAAAGCCAGGCTTGATGGCCTGCTAATGCCCGTTGCAGCGGCTCGATTTTACGCACATTGCAACATAGTTTGCGCTTTTCGGGACTATCCAGAAACAGATTTACTCCATGTTTGTTCACCATATTTTCAACACTTTCGCGTTCGGGTAAGAAAACCTGGAAACGGGTACCGTAACGGCTTTCTGTTTCACGAATCAGTTGATATGTTTCGTCAAACAGTCTTCCGGTATCGAGAGTCGCGACCGGGATATTCAGTCCGAGCCGGTGAATCATGTCGATAATTACCTGATCTTCTGCTCCGAGCGCGGACGCGAAAATAATTTTCTCCGCGAATTTTTCAGAGGCCCAGCGTAAAATATCTTCAGCACCAGCTTCCGAAAGCGCTGCTCTGAATTCAGTTATTTGGTTTTTATTCATTTTAAATCCTTGCATTCGAGTGAGATTGTAGTTTGATTCGGTAAAAAGACACAATCCGAGCCTGATGTCGACGGACACCATGCGGTGAAAATGTTTGTTTGTAATTATTACGTTGGAAGTCGCGCACCCCGGAATTATTTTCAGATCAACTTCAATACATCATCAAGGGCTTCAACGATGTCGTCGATGTGTTCCAGCCCTATCGAGAGCCGCAGTAGTTCAGGACACAATCCCGCAGCCCGCTGCTTGTCATCGCTCAATTGCGCATGCGAGGTACTGGCCGGATGCAGTATCAGACTTTTGGCATCTCCGACATTGGCAACATGGCTGAAAAGTTCAATGTTATCGACAACTTTCCTGCCGGCTTCACTCCCGCCTTTAACTCCGAATACCACTACGCCTCCAACACCGCTACGGAGATATTTCTGCGCGAGCTGGTTTGACGGATCTTTCGGCAAGCCGGGATAACGAACCCATTCGACTTTTGAATGATTATTCAGAAATTCTGCGATTTTCAAGGCGTTTTCAGAATGCTTGGCAGTTCTTAGCGGCAGGGTTTCAACGCCCTGTAGAAATTGCCATGCGGCATCTGGGGACAAGGTTGGACCTTGATTGCGCAGCCCGACAATTCTCAAGCGCAAAACAAATGCAAGACGGTTGAGTTCTCCGAGATCATGTGCAAAGCGCAAACCGTGATAACCACTGTCCGGCTCATTATAAAGAGCGAACTTGGGATTGCTCCAGTCGAAATTTCCGGCATCAATGACCGCTCCGCCGATACCGGTTCCATGACCGCCAATCCATTTTGACAGCGAATGAATGACGATATCGGCACCGTATTCAATCGGCCGGAACAGGGTAGGGGGGGTAAAGGTGGAATCAACAATTAGCGGCAACTGATGTTTATGGGCAAGTTCGGCGTATTTCTCGACGTCGGCGACATCCAGGGCCGGATTGCCTACAGTTTCAATATAAATGGCGCGGGTCTTCGAGTTGATTTGGGATTCGGCGGCAGAAAAATCATTAATCGGCACGAAGCGCGTTTTGATTCCGTACTGGGGCAGAATACTGTCAAATTGTGTATAAGTACCTCCGTAAAGATTGTTTGCCGCCACCAGCTCGTCGCCTTGCCGAAGTATGTTGGTTACGGTGAAAAAAATCGCCGCAGTTCCTGAAGAGAGAGTCAGGGCAGCTGCTCCTCCATCAAGTTGCGCCAGTCGCTGTTCAAGAACATCGTTGGTTGGATTCATCAGGCGCGCATAAATGTTGCCGGTCTCTTTGAGCCCGAAGAGGTTGGCGGCATGTTCAGCGCTTTTAAAATTGAACGCAGTCGTGCGATATACAGGAACTGCGCGCGACAATGTCGCAGGATCCGAGGTTTGTCCGGCATGAATGGCCAAAGTTTCAATGCGATAGTTATGGTTGTTCATAGTGTAAATTCCTTGTTTTTGAGGGTTGTCACGAAAAATATTATCCAATGGAAAAGATTCTTATTGTGAATTACGGTTTTACGTTTTATTCTCCGGGTTGAAAATTGATGATGACTGGCATTTTGAGGTTCAATCCTCAAAGAGCCATCCCGACAGATACCTTTCGCCTGAATCAGGAATTAGTACTACGATCCTTTTTCCTTCGTATTCCGATAGATGACTCAACTTCAGAGCGGTGTGCAGTGCTGCTCCTGCAGAAATACCGATCAGCAATCCTTCTTCAGTTGCTGCTTTGCGGACTATTTTTCCCGCATCTTCAGTACTTACCGCAAATACCTGATCAATAATATCAGTATTGAGAACTTTGGGAATAAAACCTGCTCCAATTCCCTGTATTTTGTGCGGTCCCGGTTTGCCACCCGACAGGACAGCTGAGTCAGCAGGTTCAATCGCAATGATTTTGATTTGGGGATTCCGTTCCTTCAGTGCTTCGCCTACTCCGGTTATGGTTCCACCGGTTCCCACACCGGCAATGAACACATCAATTTGGCCGTCGGTATCCTTCCATATTTCTTCGGCGGTGGTTGCCCTGTGAAAATCAGGATTGGCATGATTCTCAAACTGTTGCGGAATAAAAGAGCCAGGATAGGTTGCCGCCAGTTCTTCAGCTTTGTCGATCGCGCCTTTCATTCCGGCCAACCCGTCGGTCAGCACCAGTTCAGCGCCATAAGCTTTAAGCAGCTTGCGGCGTTCTATGCTCATGCTTTCCGGCATGGTCAAAATCAATTTATAGCCTTTAACCGCGGCCACCAGCGCCAGGCCGATTCCGGTATTCCCGCTGGTCGGTTCAATTATCAATGCTCCCGGTTTGAGAATACCACGTTTTTCCGCGTCTTCGATCATTGCCAGTGCGATGCGATCCTTTACACTGGAGGCCGGGTTGAAAGATTCTACTTTTACCACTATTTCCGCTTTGCCGTTATTAATTCGATTAATTCTGACCAGTGGCGTATTGCCGATTAATTCAGTCAAGTTATTATAGATTTTACTCATTTCATTTTCCTCCAGCTTCGCATTTGTCGCGAATTTATTTCTCTGTTTAAGATATGGTAAAATATCATTTAAAAAATAAAAGTCAAGTAAATAGGTAGTCTATTATATATATTTTATGAATTAATAATATATTTATGTAAATACTTTATATGTAATATTATATAGATATATGACGGGCGAAACTTTGTTTCCGCAATGCTGTAATTTTGGAGATTTAATGCTTTTTGTTGGCAATAAAACACTTAATTAGTATTCTTTAGGGATGGATGAATATCTGCATGGATTGCAGTTTGTTTCGCGTGAGTTTGCGGTGAGGTATTGTCGCAAGACCGAATCAGGGTTTGGCAAATAATACAATCAGGAGTTGGCGGCACGCGGAGGTTAATTTAAGTTTCGAGCCGGGAGTTTCCAGCCATTGGGGTAAAGGGAACTCCAGTACCGACTTGATAATGGTTTCGCGTCCATATTTGAATATCAGCCGCTTGAAAATTTCAACGTCAAAAAACCATTTGGAATAAAAAGGTTTTTGAATAACTGAGATTGCGGCTTCGGTGCGCATTAGTTTTGCTCCGCATTGGGTGTCATATACAGGGATTTTCAGGTGATTGCTGATAATGGTCGCGAAAATTCTTCCCAGATAATGGCGGATATGGCTGCGCTGAACATATGTGCCAAGCCGCATCAGACGGCACCCGGTGACCATCAGTAGTTCCGGTTGTTTCGCCATGACGGAGATAAAATCTGTGATTTGTTCAAGAGGAGTTGCCAGGTCGGCATCCCAGAACCCAATCATATCCGGTTTTTTCTCTAAGGCCGCGAGCATGCCCTGCCTGACCGCTTCTGCTTTGCCCATATTGGCGGGAAGCTCAAGATAGAATAGATTTTCGTTATCGCACAGTGTTTTCAATATCTGCGATGTGGCGTCGCTGCTGCCGTCGTTCACAAACATTAGTCCGATATCAGGGTTTGCATCGGCGAATTTTTTAAATTTGTCAACATGCAGACGCCGCTCTTCATTGAAACATGGTATTACGACAACGGTTTTTGGCAGATTACATAACATGACAACCCCGGGATTTGAATTTTAAGTTTTTTCATAAAGTATCCGAACGCGGCATCAGCCTGTAAGCAAAACGCCAGTAGCCGATTTATGACGGCAACGGGAGCGACAGTGTCTGCGGAGTATTTTTTGCGCGAAATTTTTTGAAGCCAGCGTAGTGGCAGCAGGGAGCAGAAGAAGTATCCGGATTCCAATATCTGAAGCCCGGATGCTGCGACGGTTTCAAGTAGCTGGCGTCGGTTGTAGCGGCGATAGTGTTCAAGAAACTCATCGTGCCCGCTGAAGAGGCATTGGAATGCGGGAACGGTGATGAAAAGTATTCCGCCAGGCTTCAGCTGAGGTAGGTTTTTCAGGTGTCCGCGGTCATCTTTCAGGTGTTCGAGAACATCAAACATAAAAACGGCATCAAACTCTTTATCCGGAATTTTATTGAGAATTTCAACATCAAGTCCGCGTTCTGACAGTTTTTTACGGAAAAAACCAATCAATTTTGGAGTCAGCGCCGGGTCTGCGCCGGTGCAATTGACTTCGGGAAAATTCGCGGCAATTTGACTGATCACATAACAGTCACCGCAACCGATATCCAGTGCGCTGGAAAACTTTCCGCGATATTTACGGATCATGGTTAAAACGAATGCAGTTTTGGCAATTTCCCAAAAGTGCCTTTCGTTCTCATGATTTTCAGTTTTGAATTCTTTAATATCCATATGTTCAGTCATTAGTTATTTTGCAGCCGCAGCTGTGGAGTGTGGTCCAGTTCGGCGGCAAAGGCAGTTCGACTTGCCAACTATCGCCCGGGTTGATGTCCTTGGGCGGAACAATTCCGTCAGCGAAAAGAAATCGGTAATAATGGAAATTTTGACCGTTGCTGGCGTAAAAATTAATCCGGTAAAAACTATCAATTTTAGCTTTTACGCTGAAAGTAACTGTCAGGCCTAGTCTGCCGGATACCTTGATTGGACGCACGTGTACCGAAAATAAATGATTGTTTTCAGCCAGTTCCAAGGGTTGTCCGATCGTATGCCATTGATATTCACTCCTCCTGTGCAGTGGGTTCGGATATTTAGAAGCGGCATCGCGTTGGAACAGATAATAGTCGGCACCTGATGCGGATGATTTCCAAACCAAGCCGAATTCAGGATTTTCCAGCATTTTTTGATGGAAATCATAGCTTATTCCGCCGTAAAATTCCGACAAGTCATAGAAGTAGTAATCACAATTCGGATAATATTTGATATTGGCGATTTTAAATGGACTGGCCAGCATCAGCGCCCCGCTTCGCTCATCCGTACCGAGAATCGTGCCCGGTGTTACCAGCTCAGTCACTTTTTTCCGGATTGCCGTACGGTCGGGACGGCGCATTATGGTATTGATGTTTGAGGAATTTTTACTGTAAAACGCTTCAGCCAGAAATAAGTGAGCGCCGAGTGACGCGACCAGGCCGCTGCCAAGTAATGCCCAGGCAAGGTGAGGCTTATCAACTTCCGGAATCCCTGTTGACAGAAGACGGCACCCCCGGTTAGCGCCATTGCGATATGCGTCGGAAACTGCGGCAATAAAGGCAAGGCATAACACTATCGAAATTTCGATAGTGTATTGGTTGTGAAGATTGATCAGGGTTCCGCCGGCACGGAGAAAAACAAAGGTCATGGTCACGAAGCAGCATCCAGCCCAAAATGGACGGGTGAAAATCGCGGGTACAAACGGCAAGGTGAGAAAGGAGAGCAGCAGCAGTTTCTTCGGAGCCAGCAGCGCGCCGAAAAAAGCGCCCGGGCTTAATATCGGAGAAAGCGCGATTTCCAATAATGTTTTTCCGAGATAATCAAAATGACTTTGATAAATGTAATGATTTTCCGGTGAAAATGCCGGAATTATGAATTTTATGCAAAGAATGAGATAACATCCGGAAATCAGCGCATAAAGGATGCCTCTTTTTCGATGTCCGCTGAGAAATTGAAAAATTCCCCAGCCTACCCAGAATGCCCCCACAGTTTCTTTGATGCTCAATGAGAATAAAAAAACCAGAAATGCCGCAACCCATTTTTCACGTTCATATAGTATGCAGAAAATGATGAAAACCGGAATAAACAGATAGATGACATGAAATCCCGTAAAACAGTGAGAGATTATAATTCGTGATGGTCGGATACAGCAGATAGAGCAGGCCGCAGAGGCCGGCGAACACCGGCGGTAGTTTGCGTTGACGCGCAAAATAAAAAATCAACAGTGCGCTTACGCCAAGAATCAGGGCGCCGACCACCATGATGGTCTGCGGAAAAGGGAAAAGCCACATCAGCGGAATAAACCAGATAAAGAAACCGGGCATGAAATGGTGCGCCAGAAATGAATTTCCGGGGTTGTACCAGTATTCAGTCATGAAGTCGCCGCGCAGCGTGTTCAGCGCCGGTTCGACAAACATTCCCCAATCATAAAAGAACATGAACTGCCGCTTCCACGACTGGTCATAAAGATATATCCACTGGATAATAGCGATGGTAGTGAAAATAGACAGCAGAATCAGAGAGTATTTTTTTGAATCAGACGAAAAAATAGTTTTCGGTGCCGGAAGAACCAGCAGCAGACGAAAAATACAGAGTGAGCCGATGGCGATAACCGCACAAATCGTCCAGAAGTTATAAGCAAAAAAGAAAAATGGAATTAATAACAAAGCCGGCACCATTGCCTTGGTCAATTGTTCCAGCCCGAAACGTTTTTGCAGAAACATCAGCAATGCACATGGAGCAATAATGAAAAATAATTCGATATATACCGGGGGCGGTTCGAATAATGTCTTAAAATAAAGCGTTTCAGTCAGGCGGCACCCGAATAAAATCTGAGCGGTGAAATAACCTGTAACAGCCGATGAAATTATCAATAAAAGCAAACACACAATTTTCTTCAATATCTTATCTCCGATAAAAAGGGTTTTAAAATTTGCGCGCGCATTATGCGCGCGCGAATTTTAAGAATCAACTTGCAAAGAATTATGTTGTATACTCCGCATTTATTTTTACATATTCATACGAGAGATCGCTGGTCCATACGTTGTAATCAACGCTTCCTGCATTCAGATTGCATTTGATAGTGAATTCCCTGCCGGCCATCTCTGCCGCCAGTTCTTTTTCAGGCGTCCCGGCATCCTGACCTTTTTTAATGACAGGTTTCGAGTTGTAATAAACATCAACTTTTTCCGGCTCGAAAATTGCGCCGGAATAACCAAGTGCCGCCGCGACGCGTCCCCAGTTGGGATCGCCGCCGAACCAGGCGGTTTTACAGAGCATGGAATTGGCGACCGCCTTGGCTGCTTTCTCCGCATCGACGCGACTTGCAGCGCCGTGAATTTCAATATTAACCAGCTTGGTTGCGCCTTCGCCGTCTTTGACCATGGCGACAGCTAATTTTTTTAACAACGCACTCAGTGCCTGTTGGAACAATTCCGCATTTGTCGAGTTTTGCTGTATGGTAATTCCGGATTTGCCATTGGCCATGATGATGCAACTGTCGTTGGTGCTCATGTCGTTGTCAATGGTGATCCGGTTAAACGACAGATCAACTCCGATACCGAGCATTTTCGCCAGCAGAGAGTTTTCTATCCTGGCATCGGTGGTGATGTAGCAGAGCATGGTCGCATGCGGTAACACCATTTTGGGCGAAATCATACCGGCGCCCTTGGTCATTGCGCCGATTGATACGGGCTTGCCGTCAATAGTGAACGTCACCGCCGCGGTTTTGGGAACGGTATCCGTTGTCATGATGGCGCGTGCGGCATCTGATCCGCCGTCATTACTCAATGCGGCTGCGGCAAGCTCAATTCCCTTAGCGATTTTTGCCATATTGAGCTGGACACCGATTCTGCCGGTAGAAGAAACCATTACCGCGTCTGGCGTCAAACCCATTTTTTGCGCTGTCATCTGACAGGTCTTTTCCGCGTTTTCAAGGCCAATACGACCGGTACAGGCATTGGCATTGCCGCTGTTGACGATAATGGCCTGAACAAACTTACTGTCCAATACCCGCTTCCGGTCAACCTGAACCGGTGCTGCCGCGAATAGACAACTGGTGAATGCACCGGCGAAATTGGCAGGAATTTCCGAAAATATCAGCGCCATGTCGGCTTTACCGCTGGCTTTCAATCCCGCAGTTACTCCGCATGCCCGGAAGCCCTGCGGCGTGGTGATGCTTCCGTTTTCAACAAACTTAAAAAAATCATTCATCGACTTTTCCTCCGAAGTTTGCTTTGACGTTAATGGCAATTCCGCCGCGTGGTCTGAATACCCCGATAACTTCGGCGCGGCGCGGTTTGCATGCCGCTACCACTGCGTCCAGAATTGTGTTGACCACCTCTTCGTGGAATGAATTATGATTGCGGAAAGAAAAGAGATAGAGCTTAAGCGATTTGCTTTCAATACATTTTTTGTCTGGAACATAGCGCAGGGTAAGCGCTCCGAAATCAGGCTGTCCGGTAACCGGACACAATGAGGTGAATTCAGGACAATCAAAGGTGATCAGATAATCACGGTCTGGAAAAAGATTTTCAAAAGTTTCCAGCTTCGCTTTCTTCGGACTATCCGGGTAACTGGTCCCCGACGACTTAAGCAAGGTTAAATCGGCGAAACGTTGTTTGCCTTCAGGGCTATTTTTTTTCATAACATTTGCTCCATAGCATTGAATTTACAGAAGGAATGGATAATGTAACATTCGAAAAGAAAATTGTAAGACTTAAATCTTGATTTTCTTTACCGGACAGATATATTTGACTTTGTTATTCGGAAGCAAACTGTAAATCAAAACAGAAAGGCGATTTTAATGAAATATTTTGGAAAGTTGATGATGGCGGGAATTGTCCTGGGAATTGTAATTTCAACTGGAAATATCTCTGCAGGTGAACTGCCGAAGAGCAATCCGCTGGTTAAACTCGGACGTGGTGTGTCCAATGTGGCATTCGGTCCGCTCGAATTGCTGATCCGGCCCTATGATGTCAATCATACGATGGGCGGTATTCCCGCACTGACTTATGGCGTTTTTAGTGGAATTTTGCACACTGTAGTTCGTGAATGCGTCGGTGTGTTTGAAATCGCGACTTTTTATATGCCGCTTCCGGGTTGTTCCGATGATCCGCTGGAAACCGGAACTTGGGGTTATGGCCCCATCCTTTATCCGGAATGGGTAGTGGATACCGAACACAATGCGTTCAATTTCTTTTATCCCAAAGATTCAATTGTCGCTCCCTGATTTTACTACGATAATGATTTTTTGCTAAAACCCGCTTCGGCGGGTTTTTTGTTTTTGGTGGTTTGGCTGGCGACATGAATAGCTGGAGTCAGAAACAAATTAGCAGTTTGCGCTTTTCTTGCATCGGAAAGCATTCTGTAAATATTAAACTGCAAATGAGCTGACTTTTAAGGATATAGCACAACAGCTGTTGGGAATAAAAAGACTGTAAAATAACAATACTTAACTTTGTCATACTAACGTTGGTGTTAAGGCTGATGGACGTAAGCCGATTCGGACAACTCAT
>Ga0172377_10002150_pt1 | contig 20194 bp, 14 predicted proteins | sample Pumphouse3metaG_FD_119749 | JGI IMG/M metagenome (GOLD analysis project Ga0172377, IMG submission 119749) | Leachate microbial communities from a municipal landfill in Southern Ontario, Canada - Pumphouse #3 metaG | ecosystem: Engineered > Solid waste > Landfill > Unclassified | place: Canada...
AAAAACAAAAAATAATTAGATTTTACAACTAAATTTTTAGTTTTTCTATAACAATCAGTACCTTTTTTTATGATAAATGATTTGTTCTTTCTCAAAAAGGGGGGGGCGTTCCGCCACTAACTACTGAAATCGCCTGATTTATGGACGCAATCAAGCACAACGGTGTCAAATTTTACAAGATACCTTTTTTGTGTGCAAAAATATATTGAGAGAGGATGCGTCTTTGTTGATATTTCACAAACATCCGATTTGGAAATAGTCGCACGCCGTACGTGTTTACGAGAAAATCTTCAAAATAACGTGATGTTTGAATTAAGGATAAAGGCGTCGCCAAAACAACGTTATGTTTGAAATCAAAAACGACGCACGTCCGTGCGCCGCTACGTGCAATTTTTCCAAAAATGTGATGTTTGAAATATCAACAAGAATGCATTATGTTTCAATATCGCATTCGACAATATACAAAAAATCCCCGGATTGTTCAAAATATACAGAAAGACGTCGCCAAAACAACCGATGTTTGAAATCAAAAACGACGCACGGCCGTGCACCGCTACGAGAAAATTATCAAATTTACCGTCAAGCTATGGGACGGCTGTGAAAAATTCTCACACTCAATGTATATTGTATGAGTGAAATTAAATGGATTGAAAAAATGCAGACTCATATTGATAAAATAAAAAGGATGGCAAAAAAGCAAGGAATTATATCAGCGGCAACCCTGACGAAGGCTGGTATGCATTCTGGCATACTTTGTTATATGGCAAAGAAAGGAATGCTGCGCCGTGTATCACGCGGAGTCTATATGCTTCCTGATTATATCCTAGTCCATGAAACCTTTGCTGAAGTTGCTCTAAATATTCCTAATGGAGTAATATGCCTGCTTTCCGCCCTGCAGTTTCATGAACTGACTTCCCAAATGCCATACGAAACATGGGTGGCGATTGAGAAAGGGAGCAATTACCCACGAAACCTGAAAATTCCGGTACGAATAATTCAGCTGTCTGGAGAAAATTTTTCTGCAGGAATAAAAACCTTCATAGAAGGCGGAGTCCATATACGAGTTTACGATCCGGCTAAAACCGTCGTTGACTGTTTTCGATTTAGAAATAAAATAGGATCTGATATTGCCGTTGATGCGCTACGTGATACTCTACAACAAAAACAAGCCACTAGCGATGAAATCTGGGAATATGCTCGTCGCTGTCGAATTACAAAAGTGATGCGTCCTTACATGGAGTCTGTTTAATGGAATAAGGACTAACTATGTCGGTTCATCAAAAACTGCGCAATTTGTAGGATGAAACAAGTGAGCCATTGAATAATATCTTGATAAAATATGGTTTGGGACGTTTGTTGTATCGCCTTGAACTTTCAGGTAATATCAATCTTTTTGTGCTTAGGGGCTGTTCAGAAATAACCTTTACATTTGCCTGATTCTCGTGAATGCTTTTTGTGCCGTCAACCTCGCCACATACTTGAGGGTATGCTTCTCGTTGTCGGCCCCAAAATCAAATCACGATTTTTTCGGCAAATTGTCAAGTTCATTTTTTTACAGCCCCTTAAAGGAGCTATGCTGTTTTCTCTTTGGGGGAAACCCGGATTTTAAATTTTTATGGATACCGTAAGCGGTCAGTCAGCACCATTAATATCCTGAAAATGGTCTAAAGCGATCATAAGATTAATAAAAAATAAAAAAAATCACAGCCGTCCCATAACTACTAAAATCGCCTAATTTATGGATGCAATCAAGCATAACGGTGTTCAATTTTACAAGACACCTTTATCCTTAATTCAAACATCACGTTGTTTTGTAGATCCCCCTCATAGCGGCGCACGGACGTGCGTCGTTTTAGATTTCAACCATGCTATTGCCTTGGGGACGCCTTTATCCTTAATTCAAACATCACGTTGTTTTGTAGATCCCCCTCGTAGCGGCGCACGGACGTGCGTCGTTTTAGATTTCAAACATGCCATTGTTTTGGCGACGCCTTTGTCCTTATTCTAAACATCACGTTGTTTTGGCGATCCCCCTCGTTAGACTGGCTTCATATAGATTCTTTTTAACGCACAATATGGAGCCAGAATTTCTTTAATGAATTTTTGTTCAGTCTGCCCTTCAACAACAACTCTTACTGTAATAAAATCACTCATGGACAGTTCCTCCTTCGATCACGTTCTTTATCCAAAGTTCGCCGACGGAGTAGGTTTCCAGCCAAGAGGTATAATCTTCTTCTTCTAACCGTTCAAATGTTGAAGCGCCGTCTTTTCGACGGGCAAGAATAATATCTTCAATTGAAAATCGGTCCAGCAGAAGCGGGGACTGGGTAGCGATAATCACTTGGGTACGAGTCGCTGCAATCTTAAGCAGTTCCGCCAAGATTCCAATTGCTTCAGGGGGAAGCCCGAGTTCCGGTTCATCAATAATGATGGTTGATGGCGGATCGGGTTGAAGCAAAGCTGTTACGAGGCAAATAAAACGAATAGAACCATCGGAAAGATGATACGGCTGCATTGGGTAATCCGAACCGATCTGTTTCCAAGAGAGCTTCACTTTCTCCGCTTCTCCCTGTTTGATTTTGTCTAAACGGAAATCCTCAAAGAAGGGGATAACCAATTTTACCACGTTGACAATGTTCTGATAACTTTCCTTATCGTCCTGATGTTTCAGATGATACAGAAATGCCGCAATGTTTCCAGCATCGCCACGTAGTTTTTCAACGTCTTCAATGCCGGAAGAGCGACGCATCGGTGCATTTGCGCTGGTGTCGTGAAAGTGATAAACTATCCAACGGGAAATTGTTTCATAGACGAAATACCCGATACCGGTGCATCGCTTGCCGATGGCTTCTTCTTCTCGCATATCATAGAGTCGGCTCTCCTCGGAAGGAGGACCATAGGATTTAGGTGAGGAATTGTAGTAACGTCTTGTTTCTGTAATCAGAAATTTTTCATCAACGGTTGGCGATAACGAGAAATTATAAAAATTACTTCTTTCCGGATATGAACTATTGGAGCTGAATTCAAAACCGATCTCAATGAAGGGCGTATATTTTAACCCGTTGAATGGAAAACTGTCCGCGCCGCCATTGGTTGTGATGAAGGCTTGAAAATTCTTTTGGGTCATCGCAAGCAGCATGCGAAAAATCTGAATCAGGTTGCTTTTTCCGGAGCCATTAGCGCCCACAATGATATTCAGCGGTTTTAATTCAAACGCATCCAGTTCCCGTATGGATTTAAAACCTTTAATGGTGATTTTCTTGATTGCACCCATTTCTTATTTCTCCTTGAACATCTGGGCTTTGAATTCTGTTTCGATCCGGCGGACCTTCGAGCTTTCCGTATCTGTTTTTAGGTTTTGCAGATTGTTGTCGCCGTTAACGTAAATGATATCGTATTCTCGCTTGTCGTCCGGAAGGGTTCCTTTAACTTGGTCCATATCTATAAACGCCCCTTCCGGTCGCTGAGCCGATCGAAATCTCCAGACAGAACCATGCCGACCATAGCGTATAGGATACATTGATGTAGCGTATCCTTTTCGCCAGGCTTATTAAGGACCTTAGTCAGTCCGTCTTCGTCCGGTATTATCAGGCGTCCGCAGAGCGATCCAAATATAGTATTAGTAGGTGCCTGACTTCGTGGTGGGCAATAAAATGTTTGTCTGTATCCGGGGAAAGATAGTGTGGCTTGTCTGTTTTAGCCTTCATAGAAAGATTGCTACTCTTCATTTATGCATATTCCGTCGTAGAACTTTTGTATGAATTCCTTGGTGATTTCATCAAGAGTTTCCCAACCAATCGGCGGTTCCGACCACCAACGGAAAGAGGAACTACCCAGGTAATTGCCAATTGTAAGGATGGTAAAACCGCCATCAAATCCTATTGCCGGTTGTGGAAATGCCGGTATCTGCGCATTGTATAGTTTTTTCACAAGAGACTCTGCCCATACGGTATCAACCTTGACTTTTTGTAACTTCGGGCGTGAAGGCGTCTCCGAAAATTTTCTCTTGTGATAATGGCCTTTGAGTGCATAATTGTTGCCTGATTGGATCAGGCGGAATCTAACCCAACTGGCATATGTCCATGTTGATTCGGTACGGATTGTTAGCAGAGTTTCTTCTTGTTGGCGCATAAATACTACCTCATGACTTATGTTTTCCCTACGATTTTTGGAAGCGAATCATTTTTTGTGTTGTTCAATATGGGCTATCGTCCCACTTCGCGAACGGTAAAATGCGATGGTCGATGTTGTAACGAAATAAGTGTTCGTTCAGCCTATTTCACTGGGATATCCATTACAGTGTGGATGAGCAACTCTAGTGCAAAGTCGTCAGTACCTCGGTCTTCTGGACGAAGCGGCAATGGAACTCATTCTCGGCATTAACGCTCCGGAGCTAAAGGTCGCACTCGTCCATTCCAGACTTCACAAATCGGTGCTTTTTTTGGGGGAGATTTGCGACGATGCCTTTTATGGAATGATCTTCCCGCCTGAATCTATGAGAGACAATGTCCTACCGGAAATCCCAAATGCCTGCGAAATATCATCGTTGTCAAAAACGTTCAAATATTTTTCCATATTGGGAGCAAGTTTTCCACAACGCATATCTTCCATCGTCATCCATTCCATTTCGCCCTCGGGGGATGACTGTAATTGACCACTATATGAATGCGTAGAAAACAAAAAAACAATGTACTGCGAGTTTTTCTGGGGATTGTACCACTGGACAACACCGCAAGTGGAAATATTTGATATTGATAATCCAGTTTCTTCATGAATCTCCCGAATTACAGAGGCAGTGATACTTTCACCCGGTTCAACATGGCCTCCGGGAAAAGTAAGTCCAGACCATGGGTTCGTGGGCTTGGGTAAGCGATGTTGCACTAAGACATGACCATTATGGTCGGATATCATACACATATTAGTTAGTTCACAATACACAAAAAGGCCTCATAATTCATACTCCTGAATAATATTATTCCACATTGTTTTATGTTCAATCTGGGGTTTATTGTCATTTTCTACGGCATTTGAATATGTTTATACAAATTCCGATAAATTTGAAATTAAGCGAAGATAGTATTTAATTGTTGATAACAAGCCGTTCATTATCAACCGGAAACTAGCTTGCTCACAGTTTCGTTGACCTGTTTTCTGTTCATATATGCAATCGCTCTTTCCGGCATGCCGGATGCTATATGTTCACGTTAAGCCGTAATATACAGCATATTTGAGAGCTTTTCGACTGCAAAATGAATTTATGCCCACACCGAGGAAATGCTTTTTTTTGGAAGAACGGCAGATTTTTGCGGATGCTGAATAATAAGCCCACTGCGCTGAATGATTATTGATTCTTTTTTGTTTATTTGGTGCAAAAAAAAAATTTTCGCCGCCTTAAATTTTTTGAAACGGAGATATAGAGAACTCGTGCTCATTCGCAAAATTCACCGCCATTTCTCATAAAAAAGAGCGAATTTTCTTTTGTTTGTCGGAATATATTGCATAATTAAGGACTTGAGAAAATCATAGTCGATCGATCTGCGACCTTTTAAAACGGATAATTTTATCTCGGAAACGCCGTTTGGTGCTCCAAACGGGAGATGTCTGGGAATATTATTTTGGATACTGCCATGCGATGAAAGATGCCTGATAGTATATTCTTCAGCAGAGAAAAAATTCCCTGATTCGTGTGTGGATCGGGTTGTTAGAAAATCAAAGGAGCACGAGAAATAAATAGAGGTTTCAAATTCCTTTATAAGTCAGAATGGATATTTTTGGCACATGAATTATTTGATATTTGCTAAGTTTTTAAGATAAGATATTTTTTTCGTATTTATGCTAGTAGTCGTCTATGCTTTTCCAGCAGAGTTTGCGAGGGCATAAATCTTTTTGGCATCATTATTTTCTGTCCCAGCTGTTTGCTGAAATATTCTCTGAATGCTTTGTTCGTATAGTATTCTTTTAATGAGGGTGCAAAAATCAGCCGGTAGTCCTCATCAAAAGAAATAAGATACCGGTCGAAAGCAGCATCGTATGTCGCGGACAAGCAAAGCCCGTTCTCTGGATTCAAGCGGTTTTTTTTGTCGGTAGCCCATGGGCTGATATGGCTGGCGCGTAAAACTTCGGCCATCGGTAATCCGGTCAAACAGCATTGGAAATGATAGTTCTGCAACACCATTTCACGAAATACGTTTTGATTCATCCGGACTTCAACTTCACGAATAGCGGTTTTGCCCTCGGCAGATGAGAGAACAATATCATCGTTGTCCAATAGCATGGACGAGGGTCGCAGTTTCATGAACTCCAAGCTCTTTGCGAGAATTGCGCCATCTGAAGCGGAGTCAAAAGCGATCAGCATCTGTTCTTGGCGTTGGTCTAATGTTAGGAATTTGGCAAATTCTTTTACCGCTGCGGAACAGAACCCTTTTTTCCAATAGCTCTTTGCTGATTCGTTTCTAAAAATGCCGCCGTCCGCTTTCTTCTGTTCTTCCTTGACGAATAAATAAAGTTGCGCCAGGTGGTCGACATCATGAATATCCCAAACGGATTTTCCCGGCTGAAGGAAGACCGCAAAATCCTGGAGCGCGGTAGTCAATTTTTTGATTGCCCTGACATAGGATGTTGCCGTTCCGCTGCCCTTGGCATGAGACTCCTCGGAAAAACGCTGAAAACGCTGGGATAAATTTTTGTCTGTTTCTTTAGTCATTTCCTTTGTCCTGCTTATTTGTGTAAACTTGTCGAACAACATGTGGGAATCTGACGGTTCCATGGACTCTAAGCTCTTTGCGGGAGTCGTAGTATCTGAAGCGGAGTCAAAAGCGGTAAGCATTTGTCCCTGGCGTTGGTCTAATGTCCGAAATCGGGCTAATTCTTTTACCGCTGCGGAACAGAACCCTTTCTTCCAATAACTCTTTGCTGATTCATTTCTAAAAATGCCGCCGTCTTCTTTTCGCTACTCTGTTTTGATAGCCCTTCACTATTGAGTGTGTACTCAAAAGCTTGCTTTAAGTTTTTCTTTTTTTTCATTAATAGGTGAAAGGGTATTTGTACAGAGCATCGAATTCTTGTTTTGTCGGAAGGAGCCAGGCCCTGTCAAACGGAGTTGAATTTCAACTTGATTGCAATTTTAATCAAATGCTGTTTTGTTTCTCAACTGAAATGGTCTTGTCACGATGTTTTACAAGGGACCACTTTTGGAAAGTGCACAATTTCTTGGGCGTTTATTGAAATATCGATTTTAACACCTGATTTTTGCCACAATCGTAACGCTGCTTTATAACGTTTATTTGCCTGGGCAGTTATACCCAAAAAGCCAAATAAACGTCCTGTTTCTGTAAATAGCGCATCTTCACTATTGAAACGCTGATATTTTGAATTAATAAATCTCATCGCATTCTTTAGTTCTTCTACCGGGATTTCCTCCAATTTTCGTATTGATTCGGTTCCGGAAGGAGAGACTCTGAACTGATTATAAGTATTACGATCGTCCCTATGTAGCCAATATACATTTTCTGTAAAAGAACTGTGATTAGTTTGACAGAAAGAACTGTAATAAGTTTGGCGGAGCGCTTCCTTAAATATAGTATAAATTTTTTCGGTGTTTCTTTGAAATTGCCATATACGAATCATTCGCTTCAATAATAATGATTCTATGATCGGAGCTTCCTTTTCCAAAATGGTTTTTATTTGCTTCCTTAATAATATCTTAAAAGATGGATCATAAAAATTCTTTTGATCTAATTGGTGAAAGATTGGTTCCGTATTTAAGTAATTTAAGGATGGATACAGACGAGCAAATTTACACGATGAAGCCAAAACTAAATCTATCGAAGACTCATTTTTGGTTGTTTCTTCGTCAATAGAGAGATCCTCAAATAAAGTAGAAACGACCGGCTTTATTTCCGAAGAAAACTTTTTAGGTTTTACAGGACGTTCTTCAAATAAAGTAGAAACGACCGGCTTTACTTCTACAGAAGCCTTTGCAGGTTTTACAAAAGACTTTTCAAATGAGGTGAAAACTACGGGCTTTGCTTTTATAGAAGAATTTTCGGGTTTTACAGGGCGTTCCTCCAATGAAGTAGAAACGACCGGTTTTACTTCTACAGAAGATTTTTCAGATTCTACAGCCTTTTCTACATATTTCAACAAATTTCGTTTGGTTTCGATAGGGGAATTCCACCAGTCCGTAGACCAAACTCTAATAATTGTCCAGCCTAACCCTTCCAGTACCCTCTGGCGCAATTTATCGCGATCTCTTACTGTTGCAGCGCTGTGATAGGATGCACCATCACACTCGATACCTAAAACATATTTTCCGGGTGATTTTGGCGAAACGACAGCCAAGTCGATTCGATAACCAGAGGTTCCAACCTGGGTGTGTATCTCATGTCGATTATCTCGTAAGAACCGGGCAACTTCCTCTTCAAAGATAGAGTCGTAATGATCAATTTCGGCATTCGTTACCTGTTTTCCAAGAATTTCAATTCCTTTTTCCGCATACTCAAGAAAACACTTCAGATGATCTGGCCCCTTTTTGTTGGTTTTGGAGAGGTCAATATCTTCATGATGAATGGATGAGAATACAAATATACTTTCCTTTGCTCTTGTTACGGCTACATTTAAACGACGTTCACCGCCATCTCTATTCAATGGACCAAAATTCATTGAAATGCGATCTTTCCCTTGCTGATGCGCAAAACAAACAGAAAATAAAATAAAATCACGCTCATCACCCTGCACATTTTCAATATTTTTGACAAATACTGGCTCAAAATAGTTCGATTGGAAGAAGGGTTCTATTTCCGGGTTTTTTCGACGTGCTTCATCAAGCAAATCATCGATAAGTTCTTGTTGCTTTAGGTTGAAGGTAATGATACCAAGAGATTTTTTTTTGCCTGAATTCAAACCTTTCATAAAATAAGGACCTTGTAACGTTTTTACAACGAACTTGACCAATTCTTCCGCTTCAATTTGATTGGTTTGTCCTGCATAAAGACCATCTTTAACAAAACGGAAATTTACTCCAAAAGGAAAAACTTTATTATATGCTGCTGGAAATGTCAACAAAGAATCTTCATAATAATAATGGTTACTGAATGCGATTAAGGCTTCATGGCGACTCCGATAATGCCATTTTAGACGCATGGTATCCATTCTCGCCGAAATGCATTCTTCCAAAATACTTTGTTCATCGGGTACGTCGTCTGTTTCAGGCGTAGTGTCATCACTGGAATCTTGACGTTGGAAAAAATTTGTCGGTGGCAATTGTTTGGGATCGCCTACGACAATCAGTTGCTTTCCTCTTGCAATAACTCCGATCGCATCCCACGGTGTAATTTGCGATGCCTCATCAAAAATTACCAAGTCAAACTCAGCGTTTTTCGGTGGCAAATATTGTGCGACCGAAAGAGGACTCATTAGCATACATGGCTTCAGGCGCAATGCGATTTCGGAAAACTTCTGCAATAATTTGCGTACTGGAATGATGCGATTTTGGCGTTGCACTTCACGACGAAATGCTCCTAATTCAGTGTCCGTTTTTTTTGCTCTTGCATATTTACTAGGCAAGACGCTTGAAACGTTGGCAATAATTTTTTTACGGGCAAGTTGAATGTAAAGATCATCCAGTTGTTGGAACTCATGAATTTTAGCATCCTGAGTATGTCCTAACATTTCACGCAATACCTCTGAGCTATTGTAGATTTCATAGGCAAATTTTTGGTATAATGCAATGTCTGTCGCTAATTTGATTGAACAAACAGCGTTCCCATGCTCGATCATCGCAGTAAAAGCTTCTAGATGTAGTTTTTCTGCCCGATTGCGGGTAGAACACCATTTACACCAATAACGTAAAATTTCAGGGTTATTTGCAATGAAATCATATACTTTTTTTACGGATGAAACATCTTCTGCATCCAATGTCGCGTTGAGAAGTTCTTTTGTTTTTTGAGCAGCTGGAAGGTAATTTTGCCAATCCTTAATTAAAGTTGTGCTGGCGGCGATAAGTTGTTCTCGATCAATGTTTGATGATAGAACTTTCCCTATTTCAGAACGTAAATTTGGAAACAGATTATTGAAGGTCGGTGTATTAATAATGGTTTCAATTTCTTGAATCTCTCTGTACGCGATCTTCCATTTGATAAAATTTAATTTGCCCGTATTCCATATATTACCAAGTCTGGAATTCAGATTCCACGTTATAATCGCATCATTTATTGCGGAAGATTTATTTGCAAACGCAGCAATTGTTTCAATAAACTCGCAGTGATCTATGCTGTTTTTTATTGCATCTGAATTATTTTCTGCATTCTCAAAAAGGTCTGCTAGCTTCCCGCTATTTTCTTCGTTATGCCAATTTTCACAGAAAATAGATAAGATTTCGTTGATCGAATTTTGATAATCTGCACATGTTTTTTCCAATTCGCCAAAAAAGGATTCTTTGTTTTCCTCATCTTGCTGTCCGCGGGGAAGAATCAATTCTCGAACTTTCTCTTGAATGATCTCTTGAGCCTCTTTAACAACAATGGACTCTATTGTAGAATTAATGTTTTTGCAGAAATCCAACGCCCTGCGCATTTGTTGCCAATCACTATTCTCATAATTCCATAAATGATCGAACTTTTGAACGAAACTCATTGGTATTGTACGAATCTTTTTGTATGCTTCAATATATTCTACCAATAACGTTAGTAAATCGGCTGCATTGTCGGAAGATATTTCAAAAGAATTATCGATCATAAAACGGCGCATCTTTTTCAAAATGAAGAAGCAGGAAATCTTTTTCAATAAAGTTGAGGCGTTCTTTTTTTTGATAAATCGAGCTTGCCATTTTGCTACATTATAATTGCGGATTTTTGTCAACTTAAAATTAGAAAGCAGTTTTTTTAGTTGTTCCTGTCTTTTTCCGGTGTCGTTAATGGCAATTGCCTTTGCAATAAAATCCGGAGTATTAGCATTTAACAATGATTCCGGTATTTGCGGGCCTTTCTGAATTAGTCGCCCCAGAGCTAATAGACGTACAGCGATTACTTCATCAAATGTTTCACAGGCATAACCCAATTCAAAGCAGGTGTGATTTACAGCCGAAGTAAACTTAGTGGAAATTACAGCGTGTTTCGCAAGCACTTTTATCAAACGTTTCTGCAATTGCGTTGATCCATTTGACAGATTCAATTCCGCAAGGTTTTTAGAAAAATAAAAACGCGTTTTATCCTTGAGGGAATCGGGAGAATTAAAATCTCTTTTGCCGGTGGTTACAAGTTTGACAAAGTCGAAATTAGCGAGTTTTTCTATCAATCGATCTCGTTCTTGAACGTCTTGGACAAATTTTTGCAAAATAGGAGACAGCTTTTGCCAATCATTATCATAGAACCCCGACGGCAATAAAGTGGAAGTTGTGATTGTTTGAGCCAATTTTACCGTATCAAAGATGCTTAAATGTTGTATTGCGCCTTTGGGCAGATGCAACAATATACCAAATTTGGCACTTGCCTCAGACAGTTTGTCGATTTTTGAAAGAGTCTGTTTGCAGGAGTTTTGAACTTCATCTTTCCAACTGGGTGTCCAACTATCCGGATTTATATAGCTTAATACGCGCCAATGCGCCGTTTCGATTGTTTTTGAATCACAATCTAAAGTCGCAGCGCAATTTCTAATGTCACAAATTTCGTCGACAGATAGATTACTAACATTGAAATTTATTTTCGGGATTTGCAAAGATATTTCAGCATGGACAATTAAAAACGAAAGTGCGTGATATGGAGTAAAACCATTGGAATATTTTGTATGAATCGTTTCTACATACTTTTTAAGTGAACGTCGCAATTCATCACGTTGCCCGGAAACACGATTCCAGTTGTTATTCAAAGTAGCAGAATCATAATCCAAGATTTCTCGGAATTGTCGCATGACCTCATTTTTACCGGCTTTATTGGAGTGAAGTTCCAAGCAAAATGGACCAAGCCCGACTTCTCGCAAACGATGATAGACAACCTCCAGAGCTGCGCGTTTTTCGGAAACAAATAAAACTTTTTCCTTACTTGCTAAGCAATGAGCGATGATATTGGTGATTGTTTGAGATTTACCGGTTCCAGGAGGCCCGTATAAAACAAAACTTTTACCACGCTCTGCCGACAGCACAGCACTGATCTGGGAAGAATCCGCATCCAATGGACAAAATATCGTATTAGATTTGAATTCTTTGTCAAGTTGATTTGGATCAACCATTTTAATTTTATCATCATATTGTTCCGTTGGATGATTAAGCAAATGATCGACAATTGGATTTTTTAATAATTCTTCGGTACAATTTCGCAGCTCATTGTACATTAAGAATTTTTGAAATGAAAAACATCCCAGCCATGCATCTCTTTTTACTTCCCATCCAGGAGTGTCTTTGATCGCTTCCTGAAATAAGAGTAATATTTTTTCAACATCTACTCCTGAGTCATCTTTTGGCAAATCATCGGCATTCAGCCCTGGAATTATCATCTCAAAGTCCTGAATTAGCTTTTCTAGCAACGTTATATTAATAATCGTCTCTTCATCCGCTATTCTTAAGGAAAAACCTTCGGTGACCGATTTGCGTTCAAGTTTCATCGGAATTAAAAGAATCGGTGCTTTATAATGCTTTTTGTTAATATCATCTTGCTCGCACCATTCCAAAAATCCCAATGCAATGTGTAAAGTGTTGCATCCGCCTTCTTCAGTATCAGTCTTAGCTTGGCGATATATCGCTAACAATTTTGAATGAAGTTTATCTTTTTCATAAGAAGAGTGAATTCGAGAGCTTTCTAATTCCTTTTCCAAATATGCCAGAGTCGGATTTTGCTGAATATTTTGACCTAAAGAGACATAATCGCGTTGGTCAGAACCGTCTATCATTTGGTTTGTCGGTTGAATCGTTAACACTTTTCCGGCATTGAGATAATCTTCCAATTTGCCAATGTCATGCAGTACAAGCGGAATCGTCTTCGCATTATCACAAAAGTTAAGCAAACGGTTTCTTTTGGAAAGATCCAATAATTTACTTTGCCATCGAGTGAGTCGATTCTGCGATTGAATTTCCGTTGAACCTTTCTCAAATTCAATAATATTGCGACTTTTTATTTTTCCGTCAAACTTATCTGTAACATTCGAAAAACTATATTTTTCATTTATAAATCCTCCGTCATCATCTGGATTTAGCGGAAGAGGCATAAATTTTTTGTTTCGAGCTTGCCGAATATCTAATGCGCCTTCAAAATCGTCTCCGTCAAGGATTTTTTTTGCAGTATCTTCTGCATATTGAAAGGATGACGGATTTGCGCCAAGAGCACATGTTGATTCAAAAACAAATATCTCGTCCAGTTGTACCCGCTTTTTAATTGATTGTAGATCCTCCACAAAAGCATCCGGAAGCGTAGAATTTGTTGCGTGACAACCTACAAAGGCATGATCTTTGGTGATAATAACCAGGGGATTTAATCCGCATTGTTCAAGAAGGCCAGCAAAAAGAAGAGAAAAATCAAGACAATTGGCCAGTCTTTCCTTAAAAACTTTTTGTGCAAAGCGGACTTTTTGTCCATCAAATGAGTCTGGCACAACAGAATAAGCGATCTGTTGTTGAGCTAAAACATTATAGGCAGCTTGCAACATATCCAGGACGTGTTTCTTGTCGGTTAGGTAACCAGATAGAGCATCATTTAAATCACTTTTTGCCAACAATGCAGACATTTGTCTCTGAAGCGTGGCAATGGCATTTAGGTTTGGTGTAACAAATGCCGCTAAAAGTTCTGGCATGGAATGGATTCCGATCCACGCATTTGCCGCAAGAGCGGCAACCTCTAAACTCTTTTCTGCAAGGACTTCTTCTTGACCGTCGTTCTTATTTCTGAAAAGTTCTAACTTCAATGTCGCATTAACTTTTTCAGAAAGATTGGCAAAATAATCAAAGTTCAATTTGATGTCGCAGCGAGTTGTTGACCAGGATTTATTGGCATCAATACGATCAATTTCAAAATATTGTGTAGCGGTAAATTCAGGAGATGTCGAGATTTTGAGTTTCACGCTGGTATATGTGAAATCTGAATTGTTTTGTACCTCGATGGCCCGAATAAAGGGTACGCTACTTTGTTGCAGAGCAAAATTGACACAAGAAAGATAATCTATTTTTATGTCCCATGCAGGTGTTTTATCAATACTTTGTTGTATGTCCATGTCTGTATCTCTAAAATATTATTATTACCTAAATTCGTGAAGTGAAAATAGCTTTGTTGTTTTTACGGATTCAGAAACTATGATTTTGAATAAATGCCGTTTGTTTTAACTGACTGCATTGCAGCCGGCCTGTATTGTTTCGAAAACATGCCTCTATAGACTCATTTGACCTCTCCCTGATGTTTTTTAGGGTGGTGGTGGGCATAAGTCATGGAGACAGATATCCATTTCGTGACGCTTTGTGGCACTACGGACTGGTATGGCTGTCGGTATTTTTTATCCAGTAAAGTATATAGACCTGTTTTATTGTAAAAAAATTATGGTAATTTTTTCCAATCTTCTGGATTATATAGCGAAATGAATAGTCTTTTTCAGCAGGGGCATCATCAGCATAGTTGCGATTGCCAGTTATTGTGCGGATAATGACGGTTGTCGAATCGCAGAAATTGCGTGCGGTTGGCAGTTCTGCATACCAATTCTTCTTGTGGACATTTCCAGTCAGCCGTTTTTTTACAAATGGAAGATGGCCATTTGAGTTAATTTCTTCTAAACTCAGCATAAATTTAAGCATTGATAATCTTGTTGGTGAGTGGAATTATGGTGTTTGAAAGATATCATATATATACAGTACAAACCAACAGGTTGTTAATAATTTTTAACATTTTTTTGCGTGGTAATTTACAGATTTCGGTATTAAACTAAATTTAAAATACTCTATGCAAATGGCCTGGGATGTCCACTTGGCTTAATCGGGAGACAAAAAAGAATTTTTTTATGCGATGATTCATGGATCCGCAGTCTTTCCGGATCGCCCCCAATCGTTCACTTTGGCGCGTTTGTATTTTCAGAATTAGCTCCTGTCGCGTTCGTGGATTTACTAGTAGATCATATTTCGCGTAACGTTAAGATATTCTGAAATTTCTTTCCTCGACAGTTAACGTTTTCCCAGATACTCGTTTTTAATGTTACAATCTGCAAAAGCAAATATAACAGAAAGTACTACTGTATCTCTGTTTGTCAAGAAAAAAATTCATGAAAACGAATATATTTACTGATTTTATACAAAAAAATACTTTATTAAGTCGATTTGAGTGAGTTGTGTAAAAAAACACGGAAAGGAAATTTGTTAAAGCGATTTTGCAAAATTATATCGCCAAGTGATATCGCGGAAGGGCTTTTAATTCGTTTGTAACACGACATTTGATCTTTCCTGGAGTTGAAGGTTAAATTCTATAATTATAATTCAGCCAACGATATATTACTCTAACATTGAACCTATTTGACGTAACCGATTACTGTTTGATAAGAGTTGCTGCTTTTTCTCCTATTGAGAGTGACATATTCGATACGAACTCTTAAAGTGAAAAACAAGGGCCGCTTTGTTTTGACCTTTTTTGGGGGAAGGGGGGGACAATAATATTGTTAGCTGGCAGAATCGTAAATAATGGAAGTTGATAAAACAAAAAACACCGGCAGAAATGAGATTCTGTCGGTGTTTAATAATAAAATGGTCGTCCAATCTCCGTTCTTTCTAATTTTTCAGCAGAGGTAATTTCAAAAGTATTTTTTAGGATTTGAGCAGAAAAATGTAGATAGTGAGTTCATATTAACCTCAAACGCTTAAATAAGAGGTAACAATGAACAAACTATCTGAGATGTGGGTGTGTCCGACCGCCAAGTTTGGAAACCGTGCTGCTGACTACGAAATTCTCAAAATCAACAGAGACCCTTATGCGGAAGCTCCTCTTTGGCGAAATCCAATGGGCTATGTTCAGACAATCGGCATAAATGGGCGAAAATTTGATTATGCAGACACTCACAATAAATTACGCAACGTAAAGTCTTGGTCAAGGCTTATTTATGCAATGGATAACGTCGGTAATAATAACGCGTATGATCCAATGAATAGTAACTGGGGTAGATACTGTCAGCCTCACAATGGCAATCTTTGGCCACAAAATAGAGATGCCGTTAACCCCTGTCATTTGAATACTGCGAATATTCTTTTTGCCGACGGACATGTGGAATCCATCGGTAAACCAGAATTGCGCATTATGGGCAGCACACAATCAAGTACTTATTGGTCTGGTAATTAAATCAAAAAAACTCTTATCATAGGAGGAGCAAAATATGTTGTCGAAATTTATAGGAGCCATGACCGGGGTCATGCTGGGGGCGGCGGTATTTGCCGCGCCGGGAAAGAATCATGAATTTATTGTGCCGCTGATGGGAAAAGCACCGGCCATCGATGGAAAGTTCAGTCAGGAAGAATGGAAGGACGCCGCTGGATTCGACGGTGTAAGCAATTTGCAGGGAATTTTGGAAGAGCGTTCTGTACGCTCATATATCGGCGCCACCGAAGACGCCTTCTACTTTGCCATAATCAGTGAACTGCCGGAAGTCGGAGAGCTACAGCATCCTGTGCTGCTTTATCGGTCATCCCGGAAAGAAACCCCATGAATCTGCCATAAACTTTGGTTGCTGTAAATTTAATTTTTCGTTTCATATCAATAAATCCAATTTTGTTCAAAATCAAAACGTGTAATATCAACCGTCATTCCGATTTTACAAACATTTGAATTCTTGAAAATCAGAATTTTCTATTGACATGAATGAACTATAATATACTCCCCGACAAGCAACTATTTTTTTGAGATTTTATAAAAAAAACTCTCCCCTTAAAAAGTTTGGTAAGAGCTGAAAGCTTACGGCATTTGACCTTAAAATCGCATAGTACAAACTATAAAACCAACTACATTTTGCGTGTCTTTTGCTGCGATACGATTTTTATCAATATGAATATTTTGACAATATTTCACGTTTTTTATAGTAAATCTTGTTGAATAATATAAATGGTACCCATCAATATCGTGTAATATTTCTAGCCCGATCGGCTCCACTATATTGGTTCGCAAAAGCGATTATTTTATCATTATCAAACCATGTGTAATGTGAAATCATATCCCTGTGTAATTTAATATAGTTCACCTTTTCTGCATAAAAGGCAATGAGTATTTTGTGAAGATTTGTATTATGTTAATGTCTAATCTTATAATTGTCTGAAGGGCGATTTTTGATAAAATCTTTGTATTCAGATGGTGTGCATTCGTGTATTTTTCTGAAAGCTCGTGAAAAATAGTTAGCATCCGAATAACCACACATCGCCGCGACTTCTTCTACATATAGATAGGGATTTTGTAGAATTTCCCTGGCATGTCCCATGCGGATATTTTGAATATACTTGCTTGGCGGTATTCCCAACTCTTTGATAAACAATGCCTTTAAATAACTCTTACTTACTCCAACCATATGAGAAATTTCATCCATATCAATGGGCTTTGCAAAATTTTCATCAATGTATGCAAGCGCCTTTTCAAGAGCATGATGCATAATTTTATGCTTGGCTTTTTTTTGCATTTTCTCGACATATTTTATGCGCTTCAACAGGGAGTAAATGATTCCATCACAAAACTCAGAATCCATACTTGCACTGAGTTCACAAATCATCACCAGCCATTTTTTTATCCATTTTTCACTAGAAACATCCAATATTCTGCTGGAATAATTGAAAAAAATAGGATCTACCTCAAAAACGACAAAAAAGGTTGTTAATTTTTTAATGCTTATTTGATTGTGTTCAATTTCCGGCGCAACTATTATCAAAGAACCTCCAGATACTCTTTCCATAGTTCCATCGAGATAAATTTCTCCTTCGCCGGAAGTTATCAAAATCAATTCAACTCCGGGATGAGAATGCATTTTGACATTTCTGATGCCTTCAAATTTACTGGCTTGTGAAAATATTGGTAAACTAATTTTATCATCCATATTTGTAACCTTCTTGAGAGTACTTGAGAGTACCGAGTTCTCGTCTATCAAGAACTCGGCTTCTTTCTTGATTTAGCATCGGCCACCGACAAGTCAATCAACCGTTTGGACAATTCTTTGAACATTCGGAAATTTGCGATTTCCATTTGGACATCCTCCAGTTCTTCTTCCCGAATAAAATCAGTGTGATTTTTTCCATCCACATAGTAGCTTGAGAGTACCGAGTTCTTGACTGTCAAGAGTCGGTCTCTTTGTCTTTTAATTTAGCATATTCGATAGACTTGTCAATTAATACACTACAGGAAATATTACTCCGGCAATCCGATAAACGGCAATTTTAACGTTTGCCGCGCTTCAGAGACCCCAGTTGCGAAAATATCAAAACTCGGTACTCTCAAGTAACCTTATGCATAAAAGTCAATTTGTGCTATAAAAGCATCATTAAATCCAGTTCTAACCTGTTGCTTTGTATAAGAATAAAGAGTATACTAAAATTACAAAAAGTCAAGTTTTACTAAAACCTGATTCCGTGAGAAAATCAGAATAAAAGTTGATTAAAATTAGAGATAACCTGTTGACAGTGTTATATTAAGGTAGTTTAAATCTTTAGTATAAAACATTAACCCAACAGGTGATCTCATGAAAGTAAAAGTACAGCAAGGTAATGAAGAAATCAACTCAATTGGTGGAATTTCTTTAATCGGCGGACTGTACAACAGTCTGAAAAGTGTAAAAAAGGCAGATTCAATGCAAACATCAAAAATTAAAACCGGAAAAATCAAGCACAGCGGCATCATCAAAACAGTTGCCGGGTTGTTTGCGCTCGGTAAAAATGATTATGCCGATGTTACTCAATTCCATGAAGATTCGTTTTTCCGAGACTGCTTGAAGCTGAATGCCGTTCCTTCTGAAGCAACTTTACGCCAGCGTCTTGATGAGCTTGCTTTGCTTCAGGAAATGTTTGCTTTAGTCCGTTCCGGCAATGTCGAACTGGTGAAAAAAGCTCCTGAATTTGGTTTTGAAAAAACTTCTCTCGGAAAATATATTCCGCTGGATATTGATGTCTCACCGTTTGACAACTCGGGCTCAAACAAAGAAGGCGTTTCATGGACTTACAAAAATCATGACGGATACGCACCGATTTTCGCTTACCTTGGAACTCACGGTTATATGATCAATTGCGAATTACGTCCCGGAAGTCAGCACAGTAATAAGGGTGCGTTGGAATTTATCCGGCAATGCCTTGATATGGTTGAAATACTTGGAGTCGATCTGAAAAATATTCTTGTACGTCTGGATTCTGCCCACGATGATTTAAAAATCATTGAAGAACTCCTGAAACGCGGTGTAGCATTTATCATTAAGCGCAACCTGCGAAAAGAGTCCAGAGAACAATGGTTGAGCTTAGCCCGGCGGGTCGGTGAGCCCCAAAAAACGCGCCGGGGCAAAACTGTTTTTACTGGTGAAGCCAGCCATATACCTGTTGCCGGACGGGAAGATTTGCCTGTTTTTGCTACATTTGAGGTCACAGAACGAACAATTGACAAGCATGGACAGGACTTGCTCATTCCCGATCTTGAGGTCAATACATTCTGGACTAACCTGCCGGATGAAGCCCGAACTGTCATTGAGCTTTATCACAATCACGGCACTAGCGAACAGTACCACAGCGAAATGAAATCCGACCTTAGTTTTGAACGGATGCCTTCCGGTAAATTCGTAACGAATTCTCTCCTGCTGTTATTGGCAATGATGGCTTTCAATGCTCTGCGTCTTCTCGGTCAATCCGCTTTAAAAATGAAAGACGCATTACCGCGCAAATTTAAGGTTCAACGCAGAAGATTACGCTCGGTTATGCAGGATTTGATTTATATCGCATGCAAGAGAACCCGGCATTCCGGGTCAATATTTTTAAAATTTGGGAGACATTGTCCATGGTTCGACATTTTTCGACAATTACACGCAATGTATTGCTAAACAATAATTTAACATCAAGGAGGAATTAAGCCTATAGGAAAAATGTATCAAAAATCGGGATTTTAGCAGTTAAAATCAGACGTGTCCTAACAATTAGCAAAAAAGGCGGAGCCAAACTTTGTCCGTAACAGTATATTACGGTAGCCTAAAAAAACAAAGGAGGGCTCCGTGGTGAAAAATAGCTCGATAAGTCTGT
>Ga0172377_10002151_pt1 | contig 20188 bp, 17 predicted proteins | sample Pumphouse3metaG_FD_119749 | JGI IMG/M metagenome (GOLD analysis project Ga0172377, IMG submission 119749) | Leachate microbial communities from a municipal landfill in Southern Ontario, Canada - Pumphouse #3 metaG | ecosystem: Engineered > Solid waste > Landfill > Unclassified | place: Canada...
GATATTGTTGCCTTTGCCATGAGTGAAGACAATGTCAGGATGTTTCTCTCACATCCTTTAGCCATGCCGGCTTCCGACGGAAGTGTTTACTCTCCCCGCGGTCCTTTGTCCTTAACTATTCCACATCCGCGATCCTACGGCACATTTCCCCGTTTTTTGGGAAAATACTGCCGCGACGGAAAACTTATGGATCTATCGCAGGCTATTAAGAAAATCTCGTCTTTACCGGCTTCCAGGCTGGGTTTGAAAGACCGCGGATTGCTGGTGCCCGGATACCGGGCAGATATTGTGGTATTCAATCAAGCTACCATTATTGATAAAGCCACGTTTGAAGATCCGCACCGGTTCCCTGAAGGCATCCATCATATATGGGTTAACGGGGAACATACCCTGCAAAATGGCAAACACACGGGTGCTCTGGCCGGAATGGTCCTTTAATGTTCTATATAAAGAACGTGACCTTCAACGGAAGTATAACCCATGCGTAGTAATACTTCCACGTAATTTTTCATTTGCCGTTCATGTGAGGGTTCGGGTTTTCCGAATTTGTAATCCAGTATTACTGTCCGGCCTTCTTTTTCCATGACCCTGTCCGGACGCATTTTCCCAAAACGGCCCAGAACAGATGCCTCATTCCTGACTTTCCAGGATCCATCAAACCAACGTGCAATTTCAGGATTTAACAACGTTTTTTTTATTGCCCGGGTAAATTGTTCCGCTGTTTCCCTGTTACCTGCCAGTTCCCCTTCCTGAACCAACCCCTGTAAAACCTGCTCTACCTGATCAATAGTTTCTACACGGGACAGCGCTTTGTGCAGGACCAGTCCCCACTGACGCATGGAATCTGAAGGTGAATATTCAAAGGTGTCTTCACGGTATACCAGTTTAAGTTTGTCGCCAAATCCGGCTGAAGGATATTCATCCATGATGTAACCCTCAGAAGACTTTTTGGGGCTGTGAACTGTAGGTGAAGGGTTACCGAAACGCAGGACTTCATCATCCGTATGAGTCCGGAACGGAAGCGCCTCCCGCACCGGGCAGGCAATATTATCTTTTGAATTCTTTTTTGAAAAAGGGAGATACACATACAATTCTTCCCTGGGCCTGGTAACGGCTACATACAATAAATTAAGCGCATCCAGGATCCTCTGCGAATACTCCAGGTAAAAATCAGGGGCAAAACAGGTATGCATCAGCTTGTTATCATATACTACAGGGATTTGTTCCAATCGGTTGAACGGTTCAACAGATGTTTTGGTCCATATCACGGATCTTCCTGCGCGGGAATCCAAAGGCCAGTTGCAAAACGGGATCATCACCACAGGAGCTTCAAGGCCTTTGGCCTTATGGATAGTCAATAAACGGACCGCATGTTCCGGCAGTTCTGCTGTCAACATGGTTTCCTTCCCGCGAATATCCCACCATTTGAGAAAGGCAAAAACACCCCCGCTATCTCTTCCCGAGAACCGGAGCAATGCATCGTGAAGCTCCTGCAGGTAAGGGATCGCTTCCCTGCATTGTGTCCATTCCATTCTTTGAATAATGGCTTCCATTGCATCGGCCAGGGGCATAAAACGCAATCGTTCCAGGAAATCACTGTCACCTGAAATGTCCTTTTTCCCATATTCTTCAGACAACCGGAGAACTGTCTGTGCATTACAGGTATCTTGCGGATAATGGCTCAACTTAAGCACAGCCACAGCCAGGGTCACGTAAGGAGAAGAAGACAGGTAAAGTGCATCTTCGGATATCACCCGGGGCAGCATCACTGCTTCATGGATGTGTTCCATTTCGTATTGCAGCAAAAAACGAGTAATGGTCCGGGCATTTTCCTTTGACCTGACCAGTATGAGTATGTCTGAAGCGCTGTATCCCCTCTTTATTAATGCAATTAACTCATCTTTTAAAGCGTTGAGAGTTTTATCTTCTGTCTGGCTGCTTTCCTCTGCATTGAATGTATTGATCTGCACATAACCGCACGGTTCAACGGTATTCCTATCCGGCATCTTTTCCTGGAAGTTCGCATACGCGTTGTTCAGCAGGTTTTCAAGATAATTTTTATCTGCCTCGTTTATAGCGTCACTGCCGTTGATCTTTGCGGTAATGGTACTATTGAGTGAATTCTTTACATTCTCTATAAGATCGTTTACAAACATGACGATCTCTTTTTTGCTCCGCCAGTTAGTTTGTAATGTGTGAAGATCCACCCCGTGTTTCCGGAGCAGGGGATCAGCTGTAATCTGTTCACCCAGTATCCGCCAGTCGCTATTGCGCCATCTGTAAATGGATTGCTTAACGTCTCCTACAATAAGGGAATCGGCACCCTGGGCCAGCCCGTTGATTAAAAGCGGATACATATTCTGCCATTGCAGATATGAGGTATCCTGGAATTCATCCAGCAAAAACGAGTCGTAACCGGCACCCATGCGTTCGTAGATAAAAGGGGTATTCCCGTCTCCAACCAGCTTATTAAGCAGGTACGTGGAATCTCCAATATCCAGGGTGTTGTTTTCTTCCTGTATCCGCCGCATAGTAGTAATCACATCGGCCAGGAGTCCCATTTGAGGCAACTGCTCCCTTACGGCAAGTGCCGTAACGTAAAGTTTGAAATGCACGGAATAATACCGGTGTATTTCCTGCATTACCGGGATGAGTATCCCCTGCATCTTCTGAAGTCCTTCAGGAGAATTCTTGTTGTACCACAAAAGATCTTTGCCTGCCATTGCTTCCAGAACACGCACCCCTGGTGCGAACGCCTCCGCAGACGGATGGATTGCAGATATCTTCAGGAAATAACCGGCAAAGGAACCATTTTTGTAAGGGAAATCCATGACGGTAAAGCCATTGTCGTTGATCAGAGTCAGGGCCTTCTCTCCCAATCCTTTCATGGTTGTTTCAAAAGAATCGATGATTACCCGGTTCTCCAGGATGAATGCTTTCAGAAATACCCGGTCCGAGATCTTCCCCGCGAAAGCTTCTCCCATTGCCCGGAAGGATTCGCGTGTTACCTGCCGTCCAACCTGTTTTAAAAGATCAGCCACGTCCCATTTGTCCGCCCTGGAAACTTTTTCTTTTATAAGCTCCCCGAACCAGGTTCGCAAAGAATCGTCATCGGGAATTTTTTGTACGATCTGTCCGGCTGTATTTTCCAGCAAAAAATCCGTATCTGTATCTATAGAATAACCCGTACTCAGTCCGGCCTCCAGAATAAAAGAACGGAGGACTTTTTGAAAGAAAGCATCCAGAGTGGATACAGAAAAGTAAGAATACCGGTGCAACAGGTTTTGGTGGACCTGCGAAGCACGTGTAACCAGGGTTTCAAAAGGCAAGCCGGTTTCCCGGCCAAGGTCATCCGTAAAATGCGAAGCATTCCCTTTAGCCAGGGATTCCAGTGTATCCAGGATCCTGGCCTTCATTTCTTCAGTGGCTTTATTGGTAAAGGTTACGGCCAATATTCGCAAAAAGGCATTCGGATCAAAATGCGAAACATTGCCCAACAACAAGGAAAGGTACATCAATGTAAGACGGTACGTTTTCCCGGTGCCTGCAGAAGCCTTATAGACCTTAAGCGCCATTTGCCGAACCTCCCAACAGATAGGTATGAATGAACCCGTTCAGGTCTCCATCAAGCACGGCCTGTGTGTCTGTCATTTCATGCCCTGTCCTGTGGTCTTTTACCATTTTATAAGGATGAAGCGTATAGGAACGAATCTGGGATCCCCATTCGATCTTTTTCTTCTGCCCTTCCAGTTTCGATTCCTTTTCCCTTCGTTTTTCCAGTTCTATCTCATACAAATGAGATTTAAGAATACGAAGAGCATTCTGCCGGTTATCAAACTGGCTTCTTGTTTCCGTGTTTTCTACTACGATCCCGGTTGGAATATGGCGCACCCGGACTCCGGTTTCCACTTTATTAACATTTTGTCCGCCTGCTCCACTGGACCGGTAGGTATCCCACTCCAGGTCGGCAGGATTGATTTCAATTTCTATGGAGTCATCCACTGCCGGATAAACAAATACAGAAGAAAAGGTAGTCTGGCGTTTGCCCTGGGCATTGAAAGGCGAAATACGCACCAGGCGGTGAACCCCGTTCTCGGCTTTTAAATACCCGTAGGCATATTCACCTTCAAATTCCAGGATACATGATTTGATCCCGGCTTCCTCCCCATCCAAAATGTCGTGAACCCTTACTTTGTACCCGTTCCGTTCGCCCCAGCGGATGTACATCCGCATAAGCATGGCGGACCAGTCATTGCTTTCCGTTCCCCCGGCCCCTGAATTGATTTTCAACAGGGCCCCCAGGTCATCCCCCTCGCCGCTGAGCATACTTTTTAGCTCTTCCTGCTCGATCCAGTCCAGCACTTTGTCAGTCTGGCGGTCCAGCTCCTCTTGGGAAGCCTCTAACTCGGCAAGCACCTGCAGATCCTCCAGTCCTTCGCGGATGCGGTAATAGGCGTCCAGCACAGATTTCAGGCCGGACTGTTTTTTTAGGATCGCCTCCGCTTCTTTGGGATTGTTCCAAAAATCCGGCTGCTGTGAACGTTCGGCCAGGGACTGCCATTCTTTTTCGCGGGTTTCTACCTCAAAGAAACCTCCTCAACCGTTGCCCTCGTTGCAACAGGTTTTTATAATTATCTACGGAATATATCATAATACTGCAAATTTAAGCTTTTAATTGCTTTCTCCTAGGCTTCCAGTCCGGAAGTTCCTTCTCCAGCAAGGCATAAAATCCTTTGCCGTGATCCGGGTGGATCAGATGGCACAATTCGTGAACGATCACATATTCCACGCTTGGATCGGGTTTGTAAAAAAGCTTGAGATTGAGGGTGATCCTTCCGGTAGCCGAAGAACAGCTTCCCCAGCGCGTGTTCATCGTACGGACCGTCCACTTCTTAGGTTCCACTCCGTACTTTTTATTGAAGTGCTCCACCCAGGGAGCAGCAATATTCAGAAATTTTACCAATGCTTCTTTCCGCAGCCGGGCCATTTCTGCCTTACCGTCAGGAAGCACGGGCTCTTTTTCCAGGGCTTTTTGCCTGGTCTGTATCCAGGTCGCTTTAGAAGATACCACGCGGATCACTTCGTGTGAGCTGAGCCAGAAGGGAGCTCTCACATGTACCGACCCGTCTTTCCTGACAGTAATTCCCAACGATTTCCGGGTACTTTTATATAATGTAAAGACAATGTCCCCTGCTTTGCAGATCCCCATAAGCAAAAAAAGCTGCCTTCGTACGAGACAGCCTTATTATTAAGGTACTGATCAGTAATACGTAGCGAAAAATTTAAGCTGCTCCGCCTGTTATTACAAAAGTAAAGATGCCCTGGAAAATATCCCAAATATGGTTCAGAACAACAAAGAGGTTATCTGCCCATGCTCCGGCACTTCCAAAAAGTAAAGCCCAGATCTCGCCTAACAGATCGTAGATTGGCTGCAATGTGATGTCTAAAATTGTCATAACAATATTATTTAAGTGTAATAATTAAATGGCTTGATTTCTAAAGCACAAATATAACAAGAATTTCAATTATTCAAAAAATATTTATTTAGTTTTCATTTTTTAATATTTCCAAAACCTTTAGTACCTGCCAGTAATTATAACCTTTACTTATACCCAAACGGACCAGTCTGGCATGCCGTTTAACCGGATCCGTGTCTTTTATGGTTTTGTCTTTCTTGTTGAGTGCTTCCTTTAACCTGGTCACAAGCGACTCCTCATCTAACTGTGAAAGAGCACTTTCGATGATTTCTTGCGGAATTCCTTTCATCTTAAGCATACCCGATATCTTCCTCGGCCCCCACCCCTGCAGCCGGCTTTTGTCATGTACATATGCTTTGGTATAACGCACTTCGTCAATGAATCCGTCATTCTCCAGAGCCTGCAAAATATTATTAACATCTTCGGAAGAGATTTCCTTCTGTTGCAGTTTTTTTTGGATATCTGTCCGGCATTTCTCGCTCCGGCTGCACAAAGCCTGCATCTGTCCCAGATATTGTTTGAATACTTCCTGTTCCATCACTCCTCTTTTTTCTTAACGCTCAACATACCGCACGCCGCCAGGATGTCCTGACCCCGGGAAGCCCGCACGGTCGTTACCAGTCCTGCCTTGTTCAATCTTGCCAGAAACACATTCACGGCCGTTTCTTTTGAAGGTTGCATGGAAAAACCCGGAATGGGATGAAAACGAATCAGGTTCACCCTGCAATCCATGCCACGCAACAACTGCAACAAGGCCGCTGCATGCCTTTGGGTATCGTTCCACCCGTCAAATAAGATATATTCAAAACTCAGCCTGCGTTGCCCGCTGAAATTGTACTCTCTCAGTTTCCGGATTATTTTACTAACCGGGTAGGCTTTTTGTACGGGCATCAGCTGCTCCCGTTCCGCATCAAAGGGATTGTGCAGACTTACGGCCAGATGTGCTTGTGTTTTTTCCATAAACGAATCCAGCACCGGCAGTATCCCCGAAGTGGAAACCGTTATGCGCCGCGGACTCCAGGCAAACCCCCAGGAAGAGGTAAAGATCTCAAGGGAACGTAATACTTCTTTCCAGTTGTCCAGTGGCTCCCCCATGCCCATATACACTACATTGGTCAGCTGTCCGGTTTCCTGAACATTCAGGAACTGGCCAACGATCTCACCGGCACTCAATTGTCCCTGGAACCCCATCCGGGCCGTCATGCAAAAAGCACAGCCCAGGCGACATCCAGCTTGTGATGACAGGCACAGGGTTGCCCTGTCCTGTTCCGGGATCATCACGGCTTCAATGCCTGTATGAGAACCTGCAGCGGTAGGAAAGAGGTATTTTTTTGTGCCGTCGGCAGACTCCTGTACGTCCACAGGACTCCATCCCCCCACCTGGTAATTTTCGGAAAGTTTTTCCCTGGCCGCTTTTGGCAGGTTGGTCATTTCCCCTATATCCCGGACTTTGTTCTGATAGATCCAACGGGCAATCTGGCCGGCTGTAAAAGAAGGCAGTCCGTATGAATCAGTAATTTGACGCAACTCACCTGGATTTTTTCCCAACAACCATTCTTTCATGCTTCAAAGATAGGGTATTTTGTCCGTGAATTTGTATATTTGTTGTCTAATCATTAATCAAAATATCATGGCAAAAGTTAGTGCAGAAGAAGTAAAAGGAGGAGCAGCCGTAAACCCGGAAAAATTCAAAGCGCTCCAGGCAACCCTGGATAAGATAGAAAAGGATTTCGGGAAAGGAACCATTATGAAACTGGGCGATCAGCCCAAGTGGGACGTATCGGTGATCCCGTCGGGATCCATCGGTCTGGATTATGCGCTGGGGATAGGCGGTTATCCCAGGGGACGTGTTGTGGAAATATACGGGCCCGAATCGAGCGGGAAGACCACTTTAGCCATTCACGCAATTGCCGAGGCCCAGAAACTGGGCGGGATTGCTGCCATCATTGATGCCGAGCATGCCTTTGACCGCAATTATGCGCAACAACTGGGAGTCAATGTGGACACCCTGTTGATATCACAACCCGATAACGGAGAACAGGCCCTGGAAGTAGCCGACCACCTGATCCGCTCCGGAGCCATAGACATTGTGGTCATTGACTCTGTAGCAGCACTGACTCCCAAAGCCGAAATTGAAGGTGAGATGGGAGATTCCAAAATGGGACTCCAGGCCAGGCTAATGTCACAGGCGCTCAGGAAATTAACGGCAAATATCAGCAAAACCAACACAACCTGTGTGTTCATCAACCAGTTAAGGGAAAAGATAGGCATTATGTTCGGGAACCCGGAAACGACTACCGGAGGAAATGCGCTTAAATTCTACGCTACCATACGTATTGACGTACGTCGTACCACACAGTTAAAAGACGGAGAAGATGCCACCGGAAATCACGTGCGCGTGAAAGTGGTAAAAAACAAAATGGCTCCGCCGTTTAAAAAGGCCGAGTTTGACATCATGTTCGGAGAAGGCATATCCCTTACCGGCGAGATCATTGATCTGGGAGTTGAACTGAACATCATAAAAAAAAGCGGATCGTGGTTCAGCTATGGCGAAACGAAAATCGGACAGGGACGTGACGCGGTCCGGCAAATGCTCAAAGACAATCCCGAAATGAAGGAAGAGATCGAAGAAAAAGTACGCAAAGCCCTCAGGGAACAAAAACAAGGTCTCTGATCAGACCGGTGTAATGGACAGATCGGCCAACACTATGGCCGTAACAGCTTCTGCCACAACCGGCACCCGTAAAGCGAAACAGGAATCGTGACGACCGTGACCACCCACGGTAGGAGTGGGTTTTACCGCTATCTGGAAAGATACCGGATCCCCGTTGGAAATGCCCCCGGCAATTCCTCCTAAATGCGGATTCTGGGATCCTGTGAGCAATGTCTCTTCAAAACCCAGTCCGAATGTTATGCCTTTAATGCCCGGAATGGCAAAAACTGCATGAGATAACAAAGATTCCACAGAATCGAAAAAAGGATTACCTAATCCGGCGGGAAGGCCATTCACTTCGCAAGATATGACAGCTCCCAGCGAATCCCCGTTATCTACGGATTGCCTGAGTATGGCATTTACTTTTTCGGATAAAGGGCGGTCCTTGATCACGGCCATACCTCCTACCTGGGAAAGGTATGCTTTAATGTTCAGAGAAGTGTATTTTTGTTGCAGTATCTTTTTGGCCACAACACCTGCTGCCACCAGTGGCAAAGTCAGGCGGCCGGAAAAATGTCCGCCCCCGCGCGGATCCTGGAACCCTTTATACTTCACATCCCCGGTGTAATCGGCCGTTCCGGGCCTGAATGGCATTTTTTTGGCAGGATCAGTTTCGTCAGAAGGCAGGTAATCCTGCGGACGGGCATCCCGGTTTAAAAATATTATGCATAAAGGACTGCCTGATGTATAATTCCTGTAGACACCGCTTTTAATGACGGGTTCATCAGTTTCCATGCGTTTTGTAGTTCCTGTGGCGCCGCTTTTACGACGGGCAATATCTTCCATAAAATCTGCCTCTGACAATAGTATTCCGGGAGGAACACCGTCAATGAGTACACCTACCTCCGGTCCGTGGGATTCGCCAAATACTGCGACTCTGAAATTTCTTCCAAAAACATTCATTCTATAGGTTTTGTTACTTTTTCGAGTTCCACCCAGAAATCAGGGAACGATTTTGAAACGGTATGTTTGCCTTCAATCTCAATAGGCTTTTCGGCCCCGAGGGCAGCTATTGCCAATGACATGGCAATGCGGTTGTCTCCCCGGGCAGAAATGGAAGCACCTCCGGGCAGGGCACCGCCTTCTATGATCATATTATTTCCTTCCAGCTTAATTTTGGCTCCTACCTTTGAATATTCTTCCAGTAAAGCCAACGCACGGTTTGATTCCTTGTGAAACAGGCGGTCAATACCGTTAATGCTGGTAGTGCCGCTACAATGTACAGCCAGTGCAACCAAAGGGGGAAACAGGTCGGGGCACTTTCGTGCGTCAAACTCAAATCCCTGCAAATTATCTGTTTTGTAAACTTTCAATTGATTTCCGGTTCCCCATGCCCAGGATCCGCCGGCTTTCCCAATGGCTTCCAGAATGGCCTTATCGGCCTGTAAACTGTTTTTCCACAGTGGACTTATTCGAAGATCCCCAAATAGGGCTGCACCCACAATGAAGTTCGCCCCTCCACTCCAATCTCCTTCTATAGCGATCTTTCTGGCCCGGTAAGTCTGCCGGCCGGGTATATGGAAAACCTTGTAATTATCGTGCGTGGCTCGAACCCCAAAAGATTCCATAACATCCAGCGTCAGGTCAATATAAGGCTGGCTGGCCAGGTGTTCCACTTCCAGGATGGAATCTTTTTCAGCCAGAGGCAGGGCCATTAGCAAGCCGCTCAAAAACTGGGAGCTTCCCCCTGCATTGACTATGTATTTGCCTCCGCGCAAAGGCCCTTGAACCAGCAGTATGGGGCGGGAAAGGCTGAGTGACTGATCCCGTGTATCCCACCGTCCAGTTTCCTTCAGATTTTCCATAATAGACAACGTGGGCAAGGTATTCAGGCTTTCACACCAGCATCCGAGTTCCCGTAATCCTTCAATTACAAAATCTATAGGTCTTGTTATAAGTGTTGTACGGCCCCGTAAACAATAGATGTAAGACGACAAGGCCAGTATGGGAGCAAACATTCTCAATGCCAGGGCCGATTCCCCGCAATCCAGCTGCCGTCGGGAATGGTCCCGTCCGGGTAGAGCAGCATGCGGCCAGATATCTTCTTTTGCAAACTGCGATCCAACAGAGCGCACCACGCGGTAAGCAGCCTGAACGTCTTCACAAACCTGGGTCCCGTCTTTTGGCCAGGCTCCTTTTAGGGAAGTATCCCGCCCAGCCAGGAAAATGCCGGCCAACGCCCTTATGCTCATGCTTTTAGACGGGGGCAGCAAGACCTTTCCCTTCAAACGACCTTTGGATATTGTAATCATGTCTCAAGTATAGATATACAAAGATAACATTTACCTAAAAAAGACTAACTTTGTGAGTTGAATTTTGAACCTCCTTTACTTATGAAAACTGTTTTGAGCGGCATACGTTCCACAGGCCACTTGCACCTGGGTAATTATTTCGGAGCACTCCGGAATTTTACCCAATTGCAGCACCAGGCCAAATGTTATTTTTTTATTGCCGACCTGCATTCCCTGACCACCCATCCCAAACCGGATGATTTTCATTCCAATGTCCGGATCATTCTTTCCGAGTACCTGGCTTCCGGCCTGGATCCGGAAAAATCCACTTTATTCGTGCAAAGCAGCGTTCCAGAGGTCAGTGAACTTTTTGTACTCTTAAACATGTTGACCTACAAAGGAGAACTGGAGCGTACGGCATCTTTTAAAGACAAAGTCAGGCAAAACCCACAGAATGTAAACGCAGGGCTGTTAACTTACCCTGTTCTTATGGCGGCCGATATACTGATCCACCGGGCTGACTGGGTCCCCGTTGGGAAAGACCAGGAACAGCATTTAGAGATCACCCGCCTGCTGGCACGAAGATTCAATAAAGTATACGACACCAATGTATTTCCCGAGCCGGAAGCCTACAACTTTGGGGGGAACCTTGTGAAGATCCCGGGATTGGACGGATCGGGAAAAATGGGAAAAAGCGAAGGCAACGGCATATACCTTGTTGACGATCAAAAAACCATTACCAAAAAAGTAATGCGGGCACTAACCGACAGCGGCCCGACTGCTCCCGGAAGTCCCATGAGCCCGGAAATCACCAACCTGTTCACTCTTCTCTCGGTCGTATCGGAACCTCAGACGGTAGCCTATTTCAAAGATCAATACAACAACTGCACGATTCGTTACGGAGACCTGAAAAAACAGTTGGCCGCCGACATCTGTAAGCAGACTTTGCCCATAAAGGAAAGAATTGAAGAAATTTATCACGACAACGCTTATTTGAAGTTCGTCATAGAAAAAGGAACGGCAGAAGCCAGGGCCTCAGCTCAGACCACGATGACACTGGTTCGTGAGGCGGTAGGATTCAAAGCATTCTGATGATAGATCAGGCCACTATAGAACGTATTTTGGAAGCAGCTCCTATAGAGACAGTAATAGGAGAATACGTCAATTTGAAACGGCGTGGAGCCAATTACGTTGCCTGTTGTCCTTTTCACAATGAAAAAACACCATCTTTTACAGTTTCGCCGTCAAAAGGTATATTCAAATGTTTCGGTTGTGGAAAAGCAGGGAACGTGGTTCGTTTTATTATGGAACACGAACAGCTTTCCTATGTGGAGGCTTTGAAGTTCCTGGGTAATAAATTCAACATTTCCATCCAGGACAAGGAAGAGACTCCCGGCGAGACTGAAACCCGGCTAAGGCGAGACAGCATGATGGTTGTCAACGGATACGCCCAGGAATTTTATTCACGATACCTGTGGGAAGAGCCCGCCGGACGTGACGTAGGACTGAGTTACCTTCAGGAACGGGATTTAACAGAAGCCGCTATTCGTCAGTTTCAACTGGGTTTTGCCCCTCCCGGAAAAAATATTTTTACCCGGGCTGCTCTGGAGGCCGGGTATAAACAAGATCTGCTCACAGCCACCGGGCTGACTCTGCACTATCCTGCCCAGGACAATAAACCGGAAGTGTTGCATGACCGTTTCCAGGACCGGATTATGTTTCCCATTCATTCCCTGAGCGGCCGGATCATAGGTTTTGGCGGAAGGACTCTGAGAAACGACAAACAGACAGCTAAGTACTTAAATTCTCCGGAAAGTGAGATCTATAATAAAAGCCGGTCGCTGTACGGTATCTATTTTGCCAAGCAACACATATCCAAATTGCAAAAATGCTATTTGGTTGAAGGCTATACAGACGTTATCTCACTATTCCAGGCAGGGATCAGGAATGTAGTGGCCTCTTCCGGAACTTCGCTGACCGGAGATCAGATCCGTCTTATAAAAAGATTTACCCAGCAGGTAACGGTTCTTTATGACGGAGACGATGCCGGTATCAAGGCATCCCTGCGAGGCATTGACATGCTGTTGGAAGAAGGTTTACAGGTTAAAGTGGTAAAATTCCCGGACGGGGAAGATCCGGATTCATATGCCCGTTCACACAATGCCCGTGAAACGATCGATTTCCTTGAAACCAACGAAACGGATTTTATCCATTTCAAGATCGCGCTGATGGCCGGGGAAATGAAAGACCCGTTAAAAAGGTCGTCTCTAATCCGGGAGGTCATTGCCAGTATAGCCGTAGTCCCCGATGCGATCACCAGAACGATCTATATTGAAGAATGCAGCCGTCACCTGGATATTGAAGAAGTGATCCTTACCCGTGAAGTTACCCGCATCCGCAAAAAAAGAAAAGAACAGGAAAGCTATGCTGCCAGACCCGGTATCAGGCCGGTGCAGAACCCTGTTCCGGAAGAAGAAGCACAGGCGCAACCGGTTGCCCCCGGCAAGGACGATCTGAGCCGGTGTGAAAAGGACATACTGTATTACCTGATTAAATTCGGACAAACCGCCATTGATGATGTTACCGTCTCTGATTTTATTGAAAATGCGATGGCAGAGGACGAACTTGAATTCCGCGATCCTTTTTACGCCAGAATACACAAAGAATACAAAAGGCTCAGCGGTGACGATATGATTCGCAAAAAACACTTTATTAATCATCCGGATCCCGACATATCCCAACACATACTGGATCTGCTGAACAATCCACATCCTATCAACCTGAAAGTTCTCAGGGACAGCCTGCCCCTGGAAGAATCACTCTTGAAAGAACATGTCACAAAATCGGTGCTTGTCTACAAAATGAACATCGTTTCAGGAACCTGCTCCCAACTGACACGTGATCTTCAGCAGGCACAAATGCTGGGAGAAGATGAAAAGATACATAAGATCGTGAAAGACCTTATGGTAATGATGGATGTGAGAAATTCCTTTGCCAAAGAATTGAACCGATTGAATTAATTAACCTGTTAAACCGTTATGCAAAAAGATTACAAACGATACCTGATAACTTCGGCCCTGCCTTACGCCAACGGTCCCCTTCATATTGGACACCTGGCTGGCGTATACGTTCCGGCAGACATTTATGCGCGTTACATGCGTCTTCGCGGACGTAACGTATGTTTTGTAGGAGGATCGGATGAACATGGGGTTCCCATTACCATAAAAGCAAGACAATTGGGCATTAAACCGCAAGACATTGTGGATAAATACCATACACAGATAAAAGAATCGTTCAGGCGACTGGGAATCTCATTTGATGTCTATTCCCGGACCACCTCTGAAATACATTACAAAACAGCAGCGGATTTTTTCAGGAAATTGTACAATGATGGCAAATTCATTGAAAAAGAAACAGAACAGTATTACGATCCGGAAGCCAAAGCATTTCTGGCAGACAGGTATATTGTAGGAACTTGCCCGCGTTGCGGTCATCCCGACGCTTACGGAGATCAGTGCGAAAAATGCGGATCCACCCTGTCTCCGGATGAACTGATCAATCCGCACTCTTCCATAAGCGGGAGCATTCCTGAAAAAAGAAAAACCAAACACTGGTACTTGCCCCTGGATCAATACGAGCCCTGGCTGAAAGAATGGATCCTGGAAAATCATAAGGAATGGAAACCCAATGTCTACGGACAATGCAAATCATGGCTGGACAACGGATTGCAGCCAAGAGCCGTCAGCCGGGATCTGGACTGGGGCGTTCCCGTTCCCGTGGAAGGAGCCGAAGGGAAGGTGCTGTATGTATGGTTTGATGCCCCTATCGGTTATATTTCCAACACCATAGAACTGTATCCCGATTCCTGGGAAACCTGGTGGAAAAGCGAAGACACGAAAATGGTCCATTTCATAGGGAAAGACAACATTGTATTCCATTGCATAGTTTTTCCTTCCATGCTAAAAGCCCACGGCGGATATATCCTGCCGGAAAATGTTCCTGCCAATGAATTTCTTAACCTGGAAGGCGAAAAGATCTCCACTTCACGTAACTGGGCCGTATGGCTTCATGAATACCTGGATGAATTCCCTGATCAGCAGGATGTTTTACGTTATACCCTATGTGCCACAACACCGGAAACAAAGGATAATGACTTCACATGGAAAGAATTCCAGGCCAGAAACAACAATGAATTGGTAGCCATCCTGGGCAATTTCGTGAACCGGGCTGTTGTACTTACTCACAAATACTTTAACGGAGCCGTCCCCGAAATTGCCGGAATGACTGCCTTTGACACAGAAATAACCGGGACAATCCCTGGTGTCAAAAAGGCGCTGGAAAATCACCTGGAACATTACCGTTTCAGGGATTCACTTAAGGAAGCCATGAACCTGGCCCGGCTGGGAAACAAGTACCTGGCAGATACAGAACCCTGGAAAGTGGCCAAAACAGATATGGACCGGGTAGGTACGATCCTGAACATATCCTTACAGATCTGTGCGAGCCTGACCATTGCTCTGGAACCATTCCTCCCTTTTACAACGGATAAACTCAGACAGATCCTCAATATCCCGGAACAATTGCCCTGGTCTGCATTCGGTGAGCAAAACCTCCTGGCAGCCGGACATGTTTTGAACGAACCTGTATTGTTATTCCGCAAAATTGAAGATGCAGAAGTTGAAACACAAGTGGCAAAATTGAAAAAACCTGTTAAAAAAGACATTGCTCCCGCATCGCCTTCATGTTCTATAGACGATTTTTCAAAGATGGACATCCGTGTAGCAACGGTCCTGCAGGCAGAAAGGGTTCCCAAAACCGACAAACTACTGAAGCTCACCATAGATACCGGCCTGGACCAACGGGTGATCGTATCCGGTATAGCGGAACACTACCGGCCGGAAGATATGACAGGACGCCAGATCTGTATCCTTGCCAACCTGCTTCCCAGGAAGATCAGGGGTATAGAATCGCAAGGCATGATCCTGATGGCCAAAGAACCGGACGGCACCATGCGCCTGGTTTCCCCGCTTGAAGGGATCGGAAACGGAGCCGTCATCGGTTAGTTTTCATTCATAGTAAATATATGGACAACGAAGAAAGTCGAAAACCTTCCTTTATCAGGTTTCTCAAGTATTATTTTTACCTGAGAAGAGATAAAGAAAATGAACTGGAGACAATCGCCAACATCCGTGGTGGAGTGGAATTCAAAGGTGCCAACCTTTGGATCCTGATCTTTGCTATTCTCATTGCTTCCCTGGGACTGAATATCAATTCAGCGGCAGTTGTCATAGGAGCCATGCTTATCTCCCCGCTTATGGGGCCTCTCATAGGATTGGGCCTGGCTCTGGGTATTAACGACCTGGAATTGCTTAAGAAATCGCTGAGAAGTTATACGGTTGCTACCGTGATCAGTATTTTGACAGCAGCCCTGTTTTTTGTTTTATCTCCTTTTGACCAGCCACAATCCGAATTGCTTGCCAGGACATCTCCGACTATATACGATGTGTTCATTGCCCTGATGGGAGGTTTGGCAGGTTTTATTGCCCTGTCCACCAAAGACAAAGGCAATGTTATTCCCGGAGTTGCCATCGCCACTGCGCTAATGCCCCCTCTTTGTACTGCCGGATTCGGGATCGCCACAGGAAGTCTGCGTTTTTTCCTGGGTGCATTTTATTTGTATTTCATCAATACCGTTTTTATTGTTTCCGCCACTTTTGTGGGAACCCGCATAAGGGGTTATGAACACAAGGTTTTCCGTGAAAAAAAACGGGAACAGGCCGTAAAACGTTCCATCCTGGCCATAGTCATAATAACCATGATCCCCGCCCTGTTGCTGACTATAGATATTGTCCGTTCCTCCATTTATGAAAATGAAGCCAACCAGTATATTGATAAAGCTTTTACATTTCCGGATACCCAGATCATTAGCCGTAACATATCCTACAAGAACAAAACGATTGATCTGATGCTCATAGGCCGGGAGGTTCCTGAAGACGCATTATCGGTTGCCCGCAGCCAGATGAACCGTTTTCAAAGATTGGAAAACAGCCGGCTTACCGTAGTTCAGGGAGGAAAGGAAAGAGTAGATCTGAATGCCATACGTTCTTCAGTACTGGAAGATTTTTATCAAAAAAGCGAGGAACGTATACATGCTCAACAAGAGATCATAGATACACTCAGCACCAGTCTGGACCGCTACCGGTACTTTGAAGCCCTCAGCAGTGAATTAATAGGCGAGTTGACCGTGCTTTATCCTTCGTCACGTGAATTGTCTATTTCACAGGCCATTAATGTTACTATGAACCATCAGGAAAAAGACACCCTGACCATTGCCGTAGTAAAATTTGATTCCATTCCGCCTGCCGAACAACTGCAAGTAATGTCGGATTGGCTGAAAACCCGGATTGATACGAAAAAACTGCGTTTAATTGCCGAGTAGTATTCAGGGGTATTGATCAAACAAATGCTGTATGTCAACCGGTTGGCGGGACACAGTCAAGGCAAGCATCAGCAGAATTCTTGCTTTTTGAGGAGAAAGTGACCTGCTGACCACCTGTCCTTCAAAAGTATTTTCCGTGTCGGATGAAACCCCGCCCTGCAGCACCCTGGTTGCCCGTACCACCGCCACACCGTTCCTAACGGCCAGTTTTGCCGAGTTGTCGATCTCACGGGAATAATTCCCGTGCCCGACCCCGGCAATAACAATACCGTCAACTCCGTTCTCTGCCAATGCATCAAACAAGAGGGAAGTTGCACCGGCATAAGACATGACAATGTCAACCCGGGGAAGATCCTGATTGACCAGTTCCCGGATTGAAAACTTTTCTTTGCACAGGAGTCTTTCGCGCAAAGGGTAGTAGAAAACTGTATTTCCTCCGCGGACGATCCCTATTGGCCCCTGATCCGGACTTTCAAAGGCCTGTGGGTTAACTGTATGAGTCTTAGTCACCCCGGCAGCAGAAAATATGTAATCATTCATCACTACAAGCACACCTTTTCCTCTGGCTGCAGGATCTGCCGCCAGGCAAACGGCGTTGTAGAGATTGGCCGGGCCGTCGGCCCCGGGACTGTTTGAAGGTCTCATGGATCCTGTAAAGACCACCGGGCTTTCATGAGAATTCACCAGGTCAAGGAAAAACGCCGTTTCTTCCATGGTGTCGGTTCCGTGAGTAACCACTATTCCGTCACAATGATCGCCGCTAAACAACGAATCCACGACCCGGGCCAAACGGATCCATATACGCGGAGTCATATACTGGCTGGCAATATTACATAGCTGGACACCCTTTACGGAGGCTTTTCCGGTTATTTGGGGAACCTGCCTGATCAGAGTCTCCACGGTCAATTGTGCCGGGGTATATGCGTTTTCGGCAGGGGACGCGGCTATACCTGCGATAGTCCCTCCAGTAGCTACGATAACAATTCGTGGTTTGATTTCCTGTCCCCGAACCGGAAACAGGCACAGTATTGCAAAAGCTGTAAGAATATATTTCTTCATATACGTCTTCAAATTATATATATTTGTTACCGGAAAAGTAAAATTAAGAATTATTCCTTTTCCTCTTGTAATGCGTGGGAAATTTTCAGGGTAATACATAACAAAGCAAAAGAATGGAAACACTGAGCCTGATCTTTATGGCCATAGGACTGGCCATGGATGCTTTCGCAGTATCTGTCTGTAAAGGAATGACACAAGCCCGTATGAATTGGGGAAACGCCTTGAAGGCCGGCTTCTTTTTTGGTGTTTTCCAAGCACTTATGCCTCTGATTGGGTATTGGGCCGGTGTTCGGTTTCACCACCTGATCGCTTCATTCGATCACTGGATCGCTTTCCTGCTTTTGGCTTTTATTGGAGGCAGAATGGTTGTGGAATCATTTAAAGAAAAAGAACAGCCGGATTGTTCGTTCGGATTAAGATCCATGCTCGTCCTGGCAATAGCAACCAGTATAGACGCTCTTGCTGCAGGGATTACGCTTGGATTCCTGGAAACCAACATCATAACCGCCGTGGTTTTAATAGGGGCCGTAACATTTGTAATGTCATTTCTGGGAGTAAAACTGGGGCATTTATTCGGTTCCCGGTTCAGTTCAAAAGCCGAATTGACAGGAGGCATTATCCTGATACTGATAGGAGTGAAGATCTTATTGGAACACTTATCTGTAATCTGATCTCATCTTTCTGCTAAAAAAGAATACCGCCAACACAAAAAACACAAAGGCATAAAGACAGACAACTCCCAGGTGGATCCATAGATTGTCCGGGCGGCCGGACAATACAATACGGGACGCTTCAATGGCATGTGAAAACGGTAAAAGATCCGTAATTTTCTTTAATGTTTCTCCCAGGATGTTCACGTCCATCCAGGCCCCGCCCAAAAGGGGGCAGGCTATGATGAATATATTGCCGACGGCCAACACCTGAGTTTCCCGGCATATTGTACCCAGGAATATCCCCAGAAAACCGGAGAAAAGTACGAAGGGAATAAATGAAAGGAATGTGAATAAAAGCTTTACAGAAAGCGGCACCCCTACAAACAGACCGGTTACCAGGCAGCTCACCGCTATGATAACTGCCATCGGCAATACAGGGACGAAATACCCCATTATGAAATCCCAGGGTTTTAAGGGGGAAACGAACAACCTTGTTAAAAAAGAAGAACTTTTGTCTTTTGCTATGAGCAGTCCCAGGAACATCGTGATAAAAGTAAAACCGAATATGGTCAGTCCCGGGACAATGTTTACTGGCTGAAATACTTCCATGGGGACATTCCCGGAAATGATTGAAAACAGCACAATAAAGATCACGGGTAATACCCCTGCCAGGATCATGGAGAAGGGGTCCCTGAGTATTTCTTTAGAGTTCCGGCCGGCAAAATAGATGAATTTCATTTAGGCCTCCTCTTTCTGATTAAGCAATATAAATGCATCTTCCAGTTTTTGGGTATGGGTCGTTTTCAACAGATCCTGTACCGTACCCATGGCTCTGATTTTCCCCTTTATCATCACTCCCACCCGGTCCGAAAGGGCTTCTGCTTCTTCCATATAATGCGTGGTTAAAAGGATGGTGGTGGTTTCCTTCAATTTTGTGATGATCGCCCATAACTCCCTGCGTGCCAACACGTCCAGGCCCAGGGTGGGTTCATCTAAAAACAGGATCCGGGGTTCCGTGATCAGGGCCATGGCTATACTCAGCCTACGCTGCATGCCCCCGGAAAGTAATTTTGCTTTTTTGTTCCTTACTTCCTCCAGGCTGAACACGTTAATCATTTCATTTATTTTGACAGCCATACTTTTTTTTGAAAGACCGTATACGCCTGCTGTCATTTTCAGATTCTCCTGAACGGTAAGGTTTGGGGCAATGGCCGTTTCCTGGGGAGATACATTGATTTTTTGTTTTATGGCGCCGGCCTCTTTTACCAGGTCTTTACCCATCACCTGTGCACTACCTCCGGAAGGCCTTATCAGACAAGAAAGCATTTTAATGGTTGTGGTCTTACCGGCCCCGTTCAGCCCCAGCAAAGAAAACAACTCCCCGTGGGCAATGGACAAATTCAGATTGTCCACGGCAATAAGTTCTCCAAATCTTTTAGTCAGGCTCGTTGTTTCTATCATCACAACTACATAGTTCAGCAAATAAAGGTAATATTTTTCAATAAAAAAAGCACCTACGTATTTCGTAAGTGCTTTTAACTGTGGCTCCTCATCAAGGACTTGAACCTTGGACCCCCTGATTAACAGTCAGGTGCTCTAACCAACTGAGCTAATGA
>Ga0172377_10002153_pt1 | contig 20164 bp, 17 predicted proteins | sample Pumphouse3metaG_FD_119749 | JGI IMG/M metagenome (GOLD analysis project Ga0172377, IMG submission 119749) | Leachate microbial communities from a municipal landfill in Southern Ontario, Canada - Pumphouse #3 metaG | ecosystem: Engineered > Solid waste > Landfill > Unclassified | place: Canada...
AGGAATCAACTCGACCGCATTCAAGTCTTTCGAGTTCATGATATAGGTGCCGTGTTCGTCTTCATACGCCGGCATCAATTCACCAGGCCTGCCCTGCTCTTCCAATAACCAAACGCGTTCAGTAGTGTCACCTATGCCCAGTGTTGGTTCGACATGGCGCTGTTCAACACTTTGCAATTGCTCAAACTGCGGCGCGGCACGGCCGGTTGTGCCGGTTAAATCGGTAATGCGCTCAATCCCGACCACATCACCGGCGGCATTTTCTTGGCCTTCGTAGGTGTTGTAATTCCAACGACAGGCGTTGGTGCAGGTGCCTTGGTTGGCATCGCGTTTATTGATATAACCGGATAATAAACAACGGCCTGAATACGCAATACACAAAGCACCGTGCACAAACACTTCTAACTCCATGCCCGGCACTTGATCGCGGATTTCTTCAATTTCTTGCAACGACAATTCACGCGACAACACCACGCGAGTAACACCTAATTGATGCCAAAACTTCACCGTCGCCCAGTTGACTGCATTCGATTGCACCGACAAATGGATTTCTTGCTGAGGGAAATGCTCGCGCACCATCATAATCATGCCCGGATCAGACATAATCAACGCATCTGGTTTCAGATTAATCACCGGTTCAATGTCTTTAAGGAAGGTTTTTAGTTTGGCGTTATGGGCGGCGATATTGGTGACGACATAAAACTTTTTGCCCAATTCGTGCGCTCGCGCGATACCTTTGGCTAAGTTATCGTGGTCAAATTCATTGTTGCGCACACGCAAACTATAACGCGGCTGACCGGCATAAACGGCATCGGCACCGTACGCAAACGCATATTCCATGTTTTTCATGGTACCGGCGGGAGAAAGTAATTCTGGCTTAAACATCATCTGTAGTGCTTCCAAAGTCTATAACCGACCTATTTTATAGGAAATAGCCAAGTTTGTCCTGCCATATGCGGGTTTTGTCTGCAAGACTGAGACGGGCATTTGCCGGACTGGTTGAGGGTAACTCGACAATATTTAAACCTGTCAACAAACACCATTTGTTGATAACAGATGGCGTTTAAATAACGCCGCAGCGGTTTGACCGTTTAACGCAATGGCGCGACATTCGTTATGCCGTGCCACCAGGCCTGGTATATCGTTGATTTGAACGGAGTCGGTTTTAATCGATTTATCCAAACTGCCCGAGCGTTCGCATTGCGCCAACACATCCCATAGCCCGACCTGCTTTTGCTGAAGTAACGCATAACGTGGCGCGAAATCGTGCGGCCAATCCACCGCTAATAACTGCGCCATAATCGGCCAAAACGCATTACGCGGATGCGCATAATACGCCTGCTGACATAGTGAAGCGACCCCGGGCATCGAGCCCAAAATCAGCACACGCATATGCGTCGGCTCAATCGACTGAAAACTTTGACACAGTGTCATAGGCTAAACTAGCAGGCCTGCTAAATGTTCAAAATCACACAAGGTTACAAAATCCATACCGCACTAGAGCAATCATACAATCGCAGCCGACAACCCAACAAGCATCTCACAGTACTAGGCTCCAAAAGCGAGGACTTTCACGCTTTAAAACCGCCGCGTTACCGACTCACAAAACACTTACGCTAGCTTAGAACTGAGCTAAAAACGCTTTGATTTGCTCTGGGCTATTTGCTTGCTTCACGTCTACTAGATTTAAATTATCCAACCGCATCAAGGTAACGGTTCCTTCTGCACGCGGCCAGTTTGCAGTTTGCGCCCCTTCATAATCCAACGCCACTTTAAACGCATAATCACGCATTTTTGGCAAAGCGAACATCCGTGTTACAAACCCCGGCATGGCTGAAATATCAGACACATATAACGCATTCTTAGCCGCCAAATCGGTTACATTCGCTTCTTCAAACGCTGTTTTAACCCACTCACCACCGACCTTATCAAACGCAAACACCAACCATTGGGTATGTTCAGTCAAGCTAATTTGCTCACCAAATTGGTCCTCAAACGTCTGCGTTTCCAACGTTTGCGCCTGCGCCGAACTAAAAACCAACACACTCAATGCCAATATTTTTAAAAACGAGGACATAATCCGACTCCTATGTTAAGTAAATATGTGCGTTATCAGCACAACGCACTTGATAATATTATTTGATACGGTCATTAGTATCGCAAATAAACCCACCCTTAAGCAATCGTTTTTTAGCACGCTCGCGCAACACTAAAAACGCAGCTAACCAAACATGGCACAATAGGGTGGAACATCTGTATAAATTCATGAGTTAGATTGGCAGGGTCGCGTCGCTCAGATAAATTAAAGCGATAAAAAAACCGAGCACAACGGCTCGGTTTATCAAGGCGACTCAGGTTTATTGAGATTAATAACCAATGCTTGAATGATGCGACTGCGGAATGGCTTCGGCATCGGGCAACAAATACCACATTAAATAATCTACAACCATCGGCACCAACACCGTGTGTTTGTTTTCGGTTTCTTGCAACAGCTTACGCACAGCCAGCTTGATTTCAGGGCGATTGGACGTGTCCATAATAATGTCGATTTTCGATCCATACTCACGAATCGCCTCTTCAAAATTTGGATGATTCGCTATACCACGCGTTTTTGCGTCTTCAAGCAGCGGATTGGTCATATTGGGCTCACTGACCGCAATAATTTTCACCCGCGCTTCATCTAATTTAGTGAATTGCTGATAAAACTTACCGCCAATGCGTCCTAGGCCAATCATGAGTATCGTTATTTGGCGCATGCTTTGCTCTCCTTGAGTTCTTTAACTAATCAGAAAACACCTGTTTTCTAAAACTCAAAGAGTATAGGGGATGGGGTTCAATTTAGTCTAGTCAAAAGCGCACTTTTAACCCATCAAACTTTTTAATCTTTTATCTCACTAAACTTATAAACACGTAGCTTCACTTAGTAAAAAAAGACTTTAGGTGACACAAAATCCAATAACGCCCCTGACACCCCATACAAATTCAGCCCTTTAACTCATGCACTAACTTTGCACCACGGCAACGTAGCAAGCTTGTTGTTCTGTTGAAAACTTGTCAACCCTTGCACAACTCACCAACAAATAGCACGCCCTCACGAGCGTGCGACAAACCACAGCAATTACAACAACTTAATCATCTTCATTAAATCTCACCGGCTCCGCCCACAGGTCGTATTCGTCGGCGGCGTAGATTTCGACTTCCAACATATCTCCGGGCTGTAACTCTTGCCCTTCAGGAATAAACACCATGCCGTCAATTTCAGGGGCATCCGCCGCTGAACGCGCAATCGCGCCCTCTTCATCCACTTCATCCACTAAAACCGTCATACGTTTGCCAATTTTAGCCTGCATTTTTTTCGCGCTGATTGCTTGCTGGGTTTGCATAAAACGGTCATAACGATCCTGCTTAATATCATCAGGAACATGCGGTGCAATGTCATTCGCCGCCGCGCCTTCCACCGGCGAATATTGAAAACAACCGACACGATCAAGTTGTGCTTCTTCCAAGAAGTCTAATAAACGCTGGAATTCTTCTTCGGTTTCACCCGGAAAGCCGACAATAAAGGTTGAACGTAAAGTTAAATCCGGCACTTGCGCACGCCATTGCGCAATGCGCTCTAATTGTTTGTCGATATTGCCCGGGCGACGCATGGCTTTTAACACCCGCGCATCCGCGTGCTGTAACGGCATATCCAAATACGGCAGCACTTTGCCTTGCGCCATTAACGGAATCACTTCTTCCACGTTAGGATACGGATACACATAATGCAAACGCACCCAAACCCCCATATCACCCAGCGCTTTCACCAGGCCTGTCATTGAGGTTTTCACCGGCTGACCGTTCCAGAATTCGAGTTTGTGTTTGACATCCACGCCATAAGCGGCGGTGTCCTGTGAAATCACCAATAACTCTTGCACACCGGCTTCAACCAAACGTTTGGCTTCGTCCAACACTTCCGACACCGGACGGCTGACCAAATCACCACGCATTGACGGAATAATGCAGAACGAACAACGGTGATTACAGCCTTCAGAAATTTTTAAATAGGCATAATGACGCGGCGTGAGTTTAATGCCTTGCGGCGGCACCAAATCAACATACGGATTATGCTCCGGCGGCGCAATCACGTCGTGAACGGCATTTAATACCGTCTCATACGCTTGCGGGCCGGACACCGACAACACTTGCGGATAATGTTTGAGAATTTCCTCATCACGCGCCCCCAAACAACCGGTGACAATCACCTTACCGTTTTCGCGCAAGGCTTCGCCAATCGCATCCAACGACTCTTGCACCGCCGAATCAATAAAACCGCAGGTATTCACAATCACCGTATCCGCATCTTCATACGAACTGGATAACTGATAGCCCTCGGTGCGCAACTGGGTCAGAATACGCTCAGAATCGACGGTGGCCTTCGGACACCCTAAACTGACAACGCCGACAGTCGGCTGATGCTTACTCATAACATATCTCACAAAGTAAAAACCACCGCAAACGGTGGTGAGTCATTAAAAAATTTAGGCGCATTTTACGCTATTGCCCGCGAGAAATTCAAAAACTATTGTCGCTTCAACGGCTTAAAATACAGCCAGTCAGCGGAAAGATTAGGCAGCGCACTAATTAACGACACCATCAAAGCAGACCAATACGGTATCATTTGAACCACTAAGACCCCACACCAAAACCAGGTTTCGCTCGACGCCATACCCACATGCCAAACGATGGCCAACAACAACCCCAACAAGACTACCATCAACAGTGTTTCCTGCGCGGCATTACGCAACGCTTGCAAAACCGCCACCGAACTGGCCTGTTTCGGCGTGCGTAAAAACGGCATTTTGCGACCGATAAACAAACCGTACAACACCGCTTTAGCAATAGTATGCGATAACGCCAACCCACTGAGTGCCGCAGCCAGCGCCGTGCGCAAACCCGCGCGCATTCGGGTTCGATATAAAACCAACATTTTCAACAACTTAAATCCAAAAAATAAAATCGGCACCAACGAAATAATCCAATGTGGCGCGTTAAACGCAACCGGGTCTACCAACATCAACACCGACCAGACTATCGCCAATAGGGTAAAAATAAAATTAAAACCATCCGCAATCCACGGCAACCAACCAGCAATAAAATGATAGCGCTGTCCGCCATTCAATCCACTTTTTAAACTAAAAAACGCTGCAGCGTGCTCACGCAAAATTTGCATCGCACCATACGCCCAACGATAGCGTTGTTTTTTATAGTCTAAAAAAGTATCTGGCATCAAGCCTTGACCATAACTGGTTTCGGCGTACACTGCCTGATGGCCCTGCTCAAAAATACGCAACCCCAATTCGGCATCTTCAGTAATAGTGGTTTCCCCCCAACCGCCAACCTGCGCCAATACCGAACGGCGCACCATCGTCATCGTACCGTGCTGAATAATCGCATTACGCTCATTGCGCGTGACCATACCAATATGGAAAAACCCTTTATATTCGGCATAACACATCGCTTTAAACGCATTTTCACCGCTATCACGATAATCCTGTGGCGCTTGCACAATCGCCACTGTCGGTTCGGCAAAATGCCCCACCAACGCCCGCAACCAGTTAGGTTTCACCTGATAATCACTATCGATAACCGCCACCACCTGCGCCTGCTCCGAGGTATGGCGCAAAGCAAAATTGAGTGCCCCTGCTTTATAACCGGCCAAAGGCGCGACGTGAAAAAACCTAAAACGTGCGCCCAAGGTTAAACAATGCGCCTGCACCGGACGCCAAGTCGCCTCATCCGGCGTATTATTATCAATCACCAACACTTCGCAATGATCATAATCGAGTTGAGCCAACGCATTCAGCGTTTCAATCATCATATCCGGCGGCTCGTTATACGCCGGCACATGAATCGACACAAACGGCGCATTAGCCAACTCAACATCGCGCAGCGCGCATTCACGTCGCCGCTGTTTCACCCATAAGGCTTCCGCCCATTCATGCGCCTCAATCAAGATAATCAGCCAAACACCAATCACCCCAAGTAATAACAACGCGCCGACCGCATGGCTCATCCAGTTGTGATACATCAGACTATGTTCATACACCACCCAAATAATGACCGATGAAGCCACAAACGCCACCGCCATTAAAAAACTACGCCCACGTTTTTTCAGACTTTTACCATCGAGCAACAAAAACACCACCAAAAACACCGACAACAAAATCGATGCGGTAGCGAGGATACGCCATTCTTTAATCGGAATAATCGGCTGATAGAATTCAAACTTCGGCTGGCGCTCCACATCGTACACCCCCCAGTGGGCACCAACCGCCCCCTCCAACTCGGATTTCCACGGCTGATCAAAAGCCTCCATCACGTAATAGACATAATCCAAATCCTGTGCGCGTTGAATAAAACGGCGCAAAAACACCGCTTGATTCGCTTCACTGGCCCGCGCCGCCCCAATGCTACGCCCATGACTCGGCCAACCCACTTCAGCGATCACAATCGGCTTACCGGGAAACGTCTGTTGCAGCAACGTCATTTTATCGACGATATAATCCACCGCCTCATCAACATCAACCCCTTCCCAAAACGGCAACATATGAACCGCAAGATAATCCACCTGCTGCGCCAACTCGGGATACTTTATCCATACATGCCAAGGTTCAGCCGTACTCACGGGCAACCTAGTGGAGACACGCAAACGTTGCAAATAACGCCCGATTTCTTCGACGCTCAACTCCTCACGTAACAACGCCTCGTTACCCGCGATAATGCGCACAATATTATACGGCGGACGCTGTACCAACTCCTCCAATCGCGCCAGTTCAGCTTCATTACGCGCAAGGTCGGCACTCAGCCAAGCCCCCAACGCCAAATTAAGCTGATACTTCGCAGCCAAGCGCGGAATCTCGCCAAACACACCCTCTACCGAATAGGTACGAATAGCATGAATGGTACCGGAGAGCAGTTTTAAATCGGCATCAATGCTTTGCTGACTGGGAAAGGTTTGACTAAACGGACTTTCACCGTCTTGATAAGGCGAAAAGGCAAATCCGGGAATCACGCTGGGCCAAGCAGGCTCTTCGAGGGGTTTATTGAAATAGGCATAACTGCCAAAGGTAAATAAAGCAAAGGCCAACAGAATAATAAAGTTTTGCATGGTTGCGCGTGAATCCGCATAGTCGGCTTAATCGCCCGGTTTAAGGCCCGCGTGACAAGTCGGGTGGAAGAAAAAAACGTGTAAATACATTAGCGAAACGCGCTTTCGCTTGCAATAGGTATGGGTTATTTATTTTCACTACTTGGCGCGAGGTCTTCAATCAACTCTAACTGGGCGCGTTCGACTAAATCCTGCGGCAACTCTTTTTGTACCATCACGCCTAAATCTTTAAATTCCGCCGCCTGTTTAATCAAATTACCGCGCCCGGAATACAGCTGCGCAAACGCTTTTTCATACGAGTCTTTCGCGCGATCAAGTTGATTTCCCACCGCTTGCAAACTGGTAATAAAACTTTGCAATTTGTTATAGAACAACTCGGCGCGGCGCGCCAATTCGGCACTGTGTTTATTTTGTTCGGCAAAACGCCACAGCTGACGCACAATTTGTACCGAGCTTAATAAAGTGGACGGCGTGGCGATTAATAACTGCATTTTCATCGCATCATCGAGCAATTTATCGTCGGCTTTAATCGCTTCGACATACGCTGATTCAATCGGTACAAATAAAATCACCACTTCCGGACTCACCAGGCCTGGTAGTTTGAAATATTCGCGATCTGATAACTCTTTCATGCGTTCACGTAACGCAACAACATGCTCTTTGAGTGCTTGTTGACGTTCGCTTTCATCATCACTGTTTACAAAACGACTGTAAGCCGCCAATGAGGTTTTGGCATCAATCACCAAATGACGTTCGCCGGGCAAATACACCACCACATCGGGGCGCTGACGACCTTGATCGGAGTTAAAACTGACTTCACGCGCAAAATCACGCGGCGCCACCAGGCCTGCTGTTTCCAGTACCCGTTCTAAAATCATTTCGCCCCAGTTGCCTTGAGCTTTTTTCTGACCTTGCAACGCTTGGGTTAATTGATGCGCTTGATCTGACAGGTTTAAATTGAGTTTTTGCAGGCTTTGTAATTCCACTTTCAGCGCCAAACGTTGCTCCGTTTCCGACTGCTGAATTTGCTCAACTTTTTGTTTAAAGTCTTTAACATCGTGATGTAACGGTGTCAGTAATTGAGTCAAACTCAACTCGCTCTGCTCTTTAAAACTGCGGGTTTTTTGCTCGATAATTTCTTGCGCTAACTGCGAAAATTCTTGTTTAAGTCGAACCTGTTGATCTTCAAATTGGCTTTGTTTTTCCGCCAGCAACGTTTGTAATTTACCCTGCTCAACTTGCAGTTGATTATGTGCTTGTTGCGATTGATTAAGGCTTTGTTGCAAACCTTCCGCTTGCTGTTGCCAACGGTGTTGTTCGGCGCGTGCTAACGCCAGTTCGGTATTTTGCGCGTTTAATTGCTCGGTTTGGGTTTGCGTCAATATTTCCAAATTTAATAACGTATCTTTTAACTGACGTTTCGACACGGCTTGACGCCAAAGCACCAGGCCTGCCGCCAAAACAGTCAAACCTGCTAAACCAAAACCTAACCAATCTAATGTTATTGCCATGCCGATCCTTGTTCGTTATTAATGTTGTAGCGTTCTTGTATGTTCGCCGGTCGCAATCCGTTCCCACTTTGCCTGCTGGGTAAACACCACATCCATCGCCACAAACGGATAATGTTTTCTAAACGCTTGATACAAAAGCTCGCGCACTTCGTCTTGCGCTTCAATGCTGTCGAGCGGCGTGTCTGCGCCAACGGTAAAATACACGTGCACCAGCAAAAAACGCCCGGTCATAATCAGGCGCAAATGATAACCTTTATGCACCGCTTCACTCACTTCGGCATCAATCAATTCACGCACTTTATCTTCAATATCTTCGCCCGGATGTTTACCGACAATTTCGTTCCACGCATCACGGATAATGCCCAGCGGCACCACAATAATCAGCGCCACCAATACAATAACCATAATCGGGTCAAAATACGGAATCCAATCCGACCATTCGGTGTTTTGCAGAAAATACGCCACGATAAACACCACCAGCATCGCGGCGGAAATATAACCGTCTACCAACCAGTTTTTTGAATCCACCAACGCCAACGGCGAATGCGCCTTACGCCCCCAATAACCGACTAACCAACCGGAAACAAAACAGCCGACCGTGGCCAAAGCGGCATAAAAAATCGCCATATCCAAAATCACCGATTTACCGCCGCTATACAGCGAGGCAAACGCGTTAAACAACGCAAGCGCCAGCAAAGTGATAATCATCAGCCCTTTCGCCATATTGATCATGGGTTCATACATCCAATAACCAAACGGATAATCATCGTTACTCGGTTTCATCACCAACTGCGAAACTCGAATCGTCAATAAGGCAATTAACAAATGAATAAAGGAATACAAACCATCCAACATAATCGCGTCAGAATGGCTGACAATCGCAAAACCGACCCCAATTAAAACCATAAACACATTACCCCACACCGAAAAGTGCAAAGCGCGTTTTTCAAGCTTTAATAACTGCGGTTGTTTAACGCCGGGCATGATCAACTCCGTAAAAAAGCGTCAATTAAAAAGGTTGTTTAAAAAGGCTTAACCACGACAAAAATCAGTAACGCCAAGGTAATCACCAGCGGGATTTCGTTCGCCCAACGATAATAAACGCCACTATGATCTAAATGACCTTGTTGCATTTCTTGCATACGTTTATACGCCCAAAAATGGTACGCAATTAACAACGCCACCATTAATAATTTCGCGTGTAACCAACCGCCGCTTATGCCAAAACCTAACCATAACCAAAAGCCGGTTATTAAGGTCAACACCATCATAATGGTCATAAACTTCCATAACTTACGTGCCATAATCGCCAAACGATCAACCTGCTGACCTGCAGCCTGGCCTTCAACAAAATGCACAAAAATGCGCGGCAAATAAAAAATCCCCGCCATCCACGACATCATAAATAACAAATGAAAAACCTTAACCCATAAATACGCCATACCCAGTCCTTTTTAAAAATCCTTCACAAAGCGTCGAATTGAATCGGTATCATACACAGTTCGATTGTAATTTTAACGCTTAATCTAGGAAAACCCATGAAAATCGAACAAGACAAAGTCGTCCAAATTGAATACACATTAAAAGACCACCAAGGCGAAGTAATGGATGCCTCCGACGGCGAGCCTTTAGCCTATCTGCACGGGCATCACAACTTAATTCCCGGCCTAGAAGCCGCGTTAGAAGGTAAGCAAGTCGGCGATAACTTTAGCGTGACGGTCGCCGCCGCCGAGGGCTACGGTGAAATTGACCCAGCATTAATTCAGCAAGTGCCGAGTCATTTATTTGAAGGCGTAGAAAACCTAGAAGTGGGAATGCGCTTCGAAGCCCATGCCGAGCACGGAGTTGAGTCGGTCGTGATTGCTGCTATCGAAGGCGACTTGGTCACTGTAAACGCAAACCACCCATTGGCCGGTCACGACTTAACGTTTGATGTTGAAGTTGTCGCCATTCGTGACGCCTCCGAAGAGGAATTGGAACACGGCCATGCCCACGGCGTTGGCGGTCACCACCACTAAACCGCTTTACCCACCAAGGCCTGCTCACAAAGCAGGCCTTCAATTTGGCGAATCTGTTTTAGCAGGCCTGCTAAACAGATGAGTGCGACTCAACCTTAAAACTAAGCTGATCGTCACGAACCGAAACCGTCACTCTCCCCCCTTGCTGCAATTCACCAAACAACAACTTTTCCGCTAACGGCTGCTTCAGGGCTTGCTGAATTAAACGATTCATCGGTCGCGCGCCCATCAACGGATCAAAGCCCTTTTGCGCCAACCACTCGCGTGCTTGTGGGTGCAAAACCAAACTCACTTTTTTCTCCGCTAGACTTTGCTCCAACGCAAAAATAAACTTATTTACTACTGAAGCCATCGAATCCTGCGTTAAGCGATTAAACTGAATTACGCCGTCTAAGCGATTACGAAACTCCGGTTTAAATACCTTTTTCAACTCCGCTTCAAAATCCAAGCTATGATCCTGCTCGGTAAACCCGATGCTGGCGCGACCCATCTCCTGCGCACCAACATTCGACGTCATAATCAGCAGCACATTGCGAAAATCCACCTTACGCCCGTTATTATCGGTAAGCGTGCCGTGATCCATCACTTGTAGCAACAGGTTATACACATCCGGATGCGCTTTTTCGATTTCGTCCAATAACACAATCGAATGCGGCTGACGATTTACCGCCTCGGTTAATAAACCGCCTTGATCAAAACCGACATAACCGGGCGGCGCGCCTATCAAACGCGACACCGTATGTCGCTCCATATACTCCGACATATCAAAACGAATCAGTTCGATGCCAAGATGCTTGGCAAGTTGTTGTGTCAACTCGGTTTTACCGACACCTGTTGGTCCACTAAACAAAAAACTGCCTGTCGGCTTATCCGGATGTGCTAAACCCGAACGCGCCAACTTAATCGCCGATACCACCTGCTCAATCGCATGATCTTGACCAAACACGACACGCTTGAGTGCCGCGTCCAAATCAAATAACTTATCCTTTTCTTTTTGCGTAATATTGGTCAGTGGAATACGGGCAATATTTGCCACCACCTGCTGAATCTCAGCCAAACCAATTTGTTTTTTGCGCTTCGAAATCAGCTGCAAACGCTGCTTTGCGCCCGCCTCATCAATCACATCAATCGCTTTATCAGGCAAGTGACGATCGGTGATATAACGCTGCGCCAACTCGGCGGCCGCTTTGAGCGCAGCCTGAGTATATTTCACCTCATGGTGCGACTCGAACTGCTCTTTCAACCCTTTTAAAATATGATACGTTTCTAAAACCGTCGGCTCACGCACCTCAACCTTCTGAAAACGACGCGCTAAAGCCCGATCTTTTTCAAAAATGCCACGGTATTCTTCATAGGTAGTGGCACCAATACAGCGCAAGTTACCGTTTGCCAACGCCGGTTTCATCAAATTAGACGCATCCATCGCACCCCCTTGTACGGCACCCGCACCGACAATGGTATGAATTTCATCAATAAATAAAATAGCGTGCGCCTGTTGTGCCAGCTCGTTTAACAAGGCCTTAAAACGCTTTTCAAAATCACCGCGATAGCGCGTACCGGCTAATAAAGCCCCCATATCCAAACTATATACCTGCGCATCTGAAAGACTTTCTGGTACATTACCGAACACAATACGATGAGCCAAGCCTTCGGCAATCGAGGTTTTCCCCACACCAGGCTCACCGACCAACAGCGGATTATTCTTGCGCCGACGGCTAAGAATTTCTAAGGTACGATTGAGCTCCCAATCGCGTCCAATCATAGGGTCAATTCGCCCTTCAAGGGCTTGCTTATTGAGGTTAACGCAAAACTGCGCCAAAGCATCCTCTTTCGGCTGCTCCGCCGCGGTTTCATAATCGTTTTGCGCATCAGGGCGATAAAAGTCACCATCATCGTTCGACACGACACCATGAGAGATATAACTTAAAACATCAACGCGCTCTATCCCTTGGGTTTGCAAAATATACACCGCTTGAGAATCCGGTTCAGCGAAAAACGAAGCCAGCAAATGCACCCCCAGCACTTCGGCATACCCATTCGATTGCACCAAATAAATTGCGCGCTCTATCACACGCTGAAAACTCATGCTCGGGTGAATATCGTTTTGATTAGGATGCGCACTGATAGGCTCAGCCTCTAAAAACTGCTCCAACGCAACTTCAATTTGCTCAATACGCCCGCCGCAGGCCAAAATAACCTCTTGCACATCCGGCAAACTAAGCAATTCCAGCAATAGATGCTCTAAGGTGACGAATTCGTGCTCATACTCATGGGCCATACTAAAGGCATTACTCAACGACATTTGCACGGATTTACTTAACATAAAGAAGGTCTCTAACGATTATTCGGCTTCGATTTGACACATTAACGGATGGTGATGCGCACGCGCATACTGATTTACTTGATAGGCTTTGGTTTCAGCCACTTCGCGACTATAGATTCCGCAAATACCTTTTCCTTGATGATGTACCGCCAGCATAATCTGCGTGGCCTTCGCTTCGTCCAACGCAAAAAAACGCATTAACACATCGATGACAAAATCCATCGGCGTAAAATCATCATTCAACAACACCACCTTATAGCGTTTAGGCGGCTTGGTTTGCTGACGCACTTTTTCCAGCAAAAGCTGATCTTGTTGTTCAAAATTTGACATAAGACTGCATCATCAACGAGGGTTAAGCGGCAATTAAACGCGCATATAAATGCCCGGCTAAACCGCGACCATCTGAAGGTAAACCCTTATTATGCACTTTAATAAAATCGTCTTGTTGATAATTTTGTGGAATCACCACCCGCAACGAACCCACCGGACTTTCAAATTGAACCTCGCTACCGGCCACCAATAAACTTTTCGGCACCTTCACTTCACCATATAAGTCCGCGCCCTTGAGCTTCCAAGTCAGGCTATCCATATTGATTTTAAAGCTCACCAAATAATCCCCCGGCTCACCACCAAACAATCCCTGATAGCCCTTGCCTTTTAAGCGGAAAGTTTTACCTTCAAATGCTTGGCGAGTGAATTTCATTTTGACTTTCAACCCTGGAATATAAAAATACCCCTGTTGCAGCAAACGAATGGCATAACGTAAGGTTAAAGGATATTGAATCACACGATCCTTTCCATTAACCGGCGTACGCTGCCAATGTTGACGTTGGCTTTGATAACGCGATTGGAAATCTTGCGCGTTCCAACCCGACTGGCTGGACGAGTGCGAACCTTGAGTTTTAGATGAACGCTGACCTTGGCGCCCAAACTCGCGACAATAGGCCTCTCGATATTTGCTTAACACCTCATACGCTTCAGCAATTTCCTGAAACTTCGTGGTGGCATCCGGTATTTTCGACACATCAGGATGATACCGTCTTGCCAAACGACGGTAAGCCAGCTTCACGGTTTTCTCACAGGCTTGTGCATGAAGACCGAGTACGGCAAAATAATCCTTCGTGACATCAAAGTTGTGCGATAGCATGCTTTGAACCACATCCCTGTTAGCCATTTACATTCGGGAGGTAAGCCCGCTTACCTTCCACCCTATTGAAAAAATAAAGCAAACACAATGCCAAAAAATCTATTCCCAACGCATTTAATCGATGAGGCACGTCATGGCTGATGTCCTACTTCTAAATAAACCCTTCGACGTGCTCTGTCAATTTACCGATGAACTAGGACGCGCCACCCTCGCCGACTATATTGACCTACCCGGTTTTTATGCGGCCGGACGACTCGATCGCGACAGTGAAGGTCTGTTAATTTTAACCAATAATGGCCGACTACAACATTACATTAGCGACCCAAAACACAAACTCGCCAAAACCTATTATGTGCAAGTAGAAGGCGAAATCGATCACCACGCACTACAACAATTACGCCAAGGCCTTGTTCTCAACGATGGCCCCACCCTTCCCTGCATAGCGCACGCAATCAGTGAACCTGATTGGTTATGGTCGCGCACGCCACCGGTACGCTTTCGCGCAAAAATCCCCACCAGCTGGCTTAAAATCAGCCTACGCGAGGGGCGCAATCGCCAAGTGCGCCGCATGACGGCCGCCGTTGGTTTTCCGACGCTACGCCTGATTCGCGCAGAAATCGGCCCATTTATCCTTGATGGCCTAGCACCTGGCGAAAGCCGCTTAATCCGCGATGTCAATCTGTTAAAATAGCTCCTTTATGAATTAAAGTTCAAGGTTATGAGCAAAAAAATAAAAGTGATTGTCGGTCTTTCCGGCGGCGTCGATTCAGCTGTAAGTGCTTTACTACTCAAACAACAAGGGTATGAAGTGGAAGGCTTATTTATGAAAAACTGGGAAGGCGACGATACCGAAGACTACTGTCCCGCGGCGCAAGACCTACAAGACGTGTTTGCGCTGTGCGAAAAATTGGCCATTCCCCTGCACGTGGAAAACTTTTCCCGTGAATATTGGGATCATGTATTCGCCCACTTCTTAGCTGAATATAAAGCCGGACGCACACCTAACCCAGACATCCTGTGCAACAAAGAAATTAAGTTCAAGGCCTTTCTTCACCATGCATTAGCACTAGGCGCCGATAAAATTGCCACCGGTCACTATGCCCGTGTACAACAAAACGCCGAAGGTCAGTTCGAGTTACTTAAAGGCATAGACAACAATAAAGACCAAACTTATTTTCTCTACACTTTGCAACAACACCAACTCAGCAAAACGCTCTTTCCAATAGGCGAATTAGAAAAACCCACCGTAAGAGCCCTCGCCGAACAAGCGGGACTTGATGTATTTAATAAAAAAGACAGTACCGGCATCTGCTTTATCGGCGAACGCAAGTTTAAAGACTTCCTTCAGCGCTACCTACCGGCACAACCGGGCGACATTGTAGATGAACACGGCAAAGTAATTGGCCAACATGAAGGACTGATGTACTACACGCTCGGACAACGCAAAGGCTTGGGTATTGGCGGCGGCCATGGCCAATCTGAAGAACCCTGGTTTGTCGCGGACAAGGACCTAACGCACAACCGCCTCATCGCCGTGCAAGGTGAACAACACCCAGCGCTATACTACGCCTTGCTCAGCGCGCAAACCCTCGACTGGGTAAGCGGTAAATGCCCGCCATTACACCAACCGATTCAAGCCAAAATCCGCTATCGTCAACACCAGCAGGCCTGCCAAATCCTATCACACCAAAACGATCGCATTATTGTCGCTTTTACCCAACCGCAAAAGGCAATTACCCCGGGACAGTCAATCGTGTTTTATGAAAACCAACGTTGTTTAGGTGGCGGCGTTATCCAACAACGCGCCCACACTTTAGCGCAACTCAATGCGGCCACGCCCGAAGCAAAAGGAACCTTATGAGCCAATACACCGAACAAGACAGAGCGATTGCGTTAATCGGCATTTACCAAGTGGCTAAACTCGTCAACGACTTAGCCACTAACGGCAAAATGGACGAACAAGCGTTTCAAATCAGTTTAAAATCGCTGTTTATAGATAATCCCGAATCCACTTTGGATGTATTCGGCGGCGAGGCTGAAGGTATTCAGCTTGGTGTACGCACACTGCTCAGCCAAATGGGTGCCAGTGGCGCCGACGAAATGCGCAATTTAGAAATAACCCGCTACACCCTCAACCTAATCTTACTCGAACGTAGCTTAACCAATAGCGAAGGCGCGCTCGACAAGATTGCTCGCGTGCTTGAAACAGCGAAAACACAACAGGCGCATTTTGGCGAATGGCATGAAAACGTACTCGCCTCGATTGCGCGCGCCTACACAGAAAACGTGAGCAACCTCACCCCGCGCATTATGGTGAAAGGGCAACATGGACATCTGCAAAACCCGCAAAATGCCAACAAAATTCGTGCCCTGCTTCTAGCCGGCATTCGCGCCGCCTTATTGTGGCGTCAAGTAGGCGGCTCCCGCTGGGGACTACTTTGGTCGCGGAAAAAATATTTACGTGCCGCACAAGCCCTGTATCGACCTAACGCGCACGACAACGACCAAGGTTTTTTTCAGCCTAAGCAATAGAGCGCCTCGATAAACCCGAGATTATTGTGCCGAGCTTAACCAAACTCTCAGCTCGACTTTGTGACGTTTTCAGGGCTAGAGTTTCGATCAACATCGCGCCTTAGTCTACACAACTTGACCAATACTGCTATACCAAAAATCATCATCGATTAATCGAAGTGCTCAATGGGGAATCTCGCTTTAGCAGGCCTGCTAATCACCGTGTCAACAGATTTTAGATTTAGGGTTAAATATTCAGCACTTAATGTTTAGTTGTTTTGCCTTATAAATCCATTGGCCCGGTCGTCAACAGCCAAAAACACAAGCTATAAAAAAACGCCTTTCGGCGTTTTTTTATTTAGTACTCAACCTAGCTTCAAAGTGTTTCATACACCACGTTCTTGTTAATCTCAGCCTTTTCTCGCAAACTATCTAAACGTGCTTTTAATTCACTCTGCGCAAACACGTCCTCTAAAGCTTGTTGTAGTTGCGGCATTTGAGCCCGACGTTCTTCATCGTCCATCAACTCCACCGCACTCACTCTTACCAACACCGTATCGCCGCTAAATAACTCAACTTGCGACCAACTTGGTTGTCCATCGACGGGTTTGGGCGCTTTAAAGGCCGTTTGCGTAATTTGCGGCAAGACTTGTTGATTTTGTCGCTCAAGCCAGCCTACCGGGTGCCACTCTACGCCCTCACCAACGAGTGACTCCGGTGTTTCACCCTGCTCTATTTTCGCCATCACGTCTTTCGCTAGCTCACGTGCTTTTGCAATACTCCCCTCACGAACCAGTTGCGCTTTAATTTCAGCTTCAACCTCAGCAAATGTCTTTTGGAACGCCGGCGTGTGGGTATTCACGCGCAATACAATCGCTGTATTAGGCGCTACCTCAATCGAAGGACTATTTAAACGAGACTTGAGCACATCATCAGAATAGGCCGCTTCAATCACTTTAGGCAAGGCGAACCAACCATCATCGCTACCATCACGCGTAAATGAGGGCGAGGTTTGGATCTGTGTATCTAAAATAGACAATAAAGGCTCTAAACTATCCGGCTGTTCATAAGCAAGCGTATTTAACGCCTCTAGCCGCTCAAAATACTTCGCCTCTGCTTGCTCTGCCCGCACTTGCTCAATAACCTGATGCTTAACTTCATCAAAACGACGCGTTTGTTGCTCACGAATATCAACTAACTGAATAATATGTTGACCAAATTCCGTTTGAACTGGCTCACTTACTTCGCCGACCTGCATCGCAAAAACAACTTGATCAAACTCCGGCACCATCATTCCCTGTTCAAAATAATCCAAATCCCCGCCATTCGCGGCCGAACCGGGATCTTCAGAATAGGCTTCAGCTAAGGCCTCAAATGCCTCACCCGCTGCCAGTTTTGCCTGCACCTGCGCCAGCTTTTCCTTCACAGCATCAGCCTCGCCTCGTAAAAGAATATGACGCGCACGACGCTGTTCCGGCTGCGTATATTGGGCCAAATTCGCTTCGTAATAAGCCTGTGCCTGCTCATCATCCACTTCAATCGACTTGGCTAAGTTTTCTTGCGACAGTACAACATAATCAACCGTCACCGCTTCAGGCTCAACATAACGCTGCGCGTGCTCATCATAATACGCTTTCATTTGCTCATCGGTTACCGTCACCTTGTCACGAAATACTCGCTGATCCATGCGTAAATAATCTACCGAGCGCCGTTGGTTTTGAATACGAAACAACTGCTCAAGCTCATCGCTAGTCACCATCGCGCTATGCGCCGTTAAACCACGAAATTGGTTTTCAAGTAAAAACTGACGTTGTTCGCTCTCAAATCCGGCTACAGTTAAACCGTTGCGCATCAAAATATCTTGATAAATTGCTTGCGAAAACGCCCCCTTATCTTGAAAAATATCCGCCGCTTGGATCACTGCCGATAACTGCTGATCACTAATCACCAAGCCCTGCGACTTAGCCCATTGTCGAATCAACGTGCTTTCAATAAGTGAATCCAACACCTGCGCGCGTAATGCTTGATCCTCTACAACCTGATCATATAAGTCGCCAAACTGTTGTTGTAAGCGCATTTTTTGACGATTGTATAACTGCACAAACGCCTGTGCCGTAATCTTTTCGCCATTTACTTCAGCAACGACAATCGTTTTATCGCCACTGGCATATTGATCAATTCCCCAAAGCGCAAAAGGTACAATCAAAATAATGACGATCGCCCAAGCTATCCAACCTTGCACTTTTTCTCTTATCGCTAGTAACATTCATCATCCTTTAAGACATACAAAAAATAATCGCCATATCATACCAATCCCCTCTCTAGGTGTGCAGAAAAATTTAAGATCCAGCCACTTAACCTGCAAAAAACCATCCGCTCAATGCCCTTTACACTAGAATAGTGTCTCGATAACCTTAAGCCAGCGCACGCGATAGACAAACGATAAGACATTTGCCGATTATCGACGTGCCCCAAAAGCGAGAACTCAGATGAAAAAAATACTCTACACCGATGATGCCCACTCCCTGCGCCAACTGGTAGAAATGGTATTAGGCAAGCACTATGCCTTAACGCTTGCCGAAAATGGGCAGCAAGCGTTAGAGCAAGCTCAACAAGAAAATTTCGATTTGATTATTTCAGATATAAATATGCCGGTGATGAATGGATTTGAACTTTTAGCCGCGCTCAGAACGCTAAACGAATATAAGTTTACCCCTATTCTAATGCTGACAACCGAAGCTAGCGCACAAATGAAAGAACAAGGAAAACAACTCGGCGCAACCGGCTGGATAATTAAGCCGTTCGACCCTGATAAACTGCTGAAAACGGTTGAACGCGTTATCGGCTAACCGAAAGCGGGCATCACAGCCCGCTAAACGCACTTTTAGATTACAGCGCAGACTTCATGCTATTGAAATACATCTTCAAGAATTAAGGTTTCCATACGATCTGGTCCGGTTGATAGAATCGCCACTGGCACCCCCACTTGTACTTCTAAGAAGCGAATATAGTCTTGTGCCGCTTTTGGCAAAGCATCCCAGCTTGCGATACCAACGGTAGAGCATTGCCAACCAGCCATGCGTGTATAAATCGGCTCACATTGTGCATATTCCTCAGCGCTCGCCGGAGGCAAATCAATCTGCTCACCTTTATAGCGATAAGCCGTACAGATCTGCACTTCATCCAGTGTATCCATCACATCCAGCTTAGTTAAGCACAAGCCATTTAAACCGTTAATTTGTGCCGAACGGCGTAATGCAACCGCATCAAACCACCCACAACGGCGCTGTCTGCCGGTGGTCGCACCAAACTCACGCCCACGCTGACCTAGCTCCTTACCAATGGGGTCACCCTGATCTTCGGCCACACTATACACCAGCTCTGTGGGAAAAGGCCCGCCCCCAACTCGCGTGGCATAAGCTTTAGTAATACCCAACACATAATCAAGTTGATTCGGCCCGATACCCGCGCCAGTAGCCGCACCGCCCGAAGTTGTATTAGATG
>Ga0172377_10002154_pt1 | contig 20161 bp, 13 predicted proteins | sample Pumphouse3metaG_FD_119749 | JGI IMG/M metagenome (GOLD analysis project Ga0172377, IMG submission 119749) | Leachate microbial communities from a municipal landfill in Southern Ontario, Canada - Pumphouse #3 metaG | ecosystem: Engineered > Solid waste > Landfill > Unclassified | place: Canada...
AACGGCGACGCTCATATCAAAGTAAATGATAAACTCTATTCACCGCCGGAAATATCGGCAATGATTCTCCAGAAACTGAAAAGTGATGCCGAAGCTTATCTTGGTGAAGAAGTAAAAGAAGCGGTTATTACCGTCCCGGCATATTTTAATGACAGTCAGCGTCAGGCGACAAAGGATGCCGGAAAAATAGCCGGTCTTGAAGTACGCCGGATTATCAACGAACCGACTGCAGCTTCACTAGCCTATGGCCTGGATAAGAAATCCGAAGAAACCATTGCCGTATACGACCTTGGCGGTGGAACATTTGATATTTCAATTCTCGAAATCGGCGATGGCGTTTTTGAGGTTAAATCAACTAATGGCGACACTCATCTTGGCGGAGACGATTTTGACCACGTGCTGATTGATGTGCTCGCTAACGATTTCCAGAAAGAAACCGGAGTAGATATTCGTAAAGATCCTCAGGCTCTGCAACGCTTGAAAGAAGCTGCGGAAAAAGCAAAATGTGAACTGTCAACCAGCATGAATACAGAAATCAACCTGCCATTCATTACCATGAATCAGGATGGTCCGGTTCACTTAAACCGTCCTCTCAGCAGAGCTGAACTGGAACAAACCACTGATGCGCTGGTTTCACGTTCAGTTGCCCCTTGCGAAAACTGCCTGAAAGACGCCGGACTCAATAAATCCAATATTAACGAGGTTATTTTGGTCGGCGGCATGACTAGAATGCCGGCAGTTATCCAAAAAGCTAAAGATATTTTCGGCAAAGAACCGAACAAAGGAGTTAATCCTGACGAAGTAGTGGCTTGCGGCGCTGCAATTCAAGGCGGCGTATTCAATAAGGAAGTCAACGATGTTGTGCTTTTGGATGTCACACCGCTGTCGCTCGGAATTGAAACCCTCGGTGGTGTTACCACCCGGTTGATTGAACGCAATACAACCATCCCGACCAAACGTAGCGAAGTATTCAGTACCGCCGCTGACAATCAGCCGGCAGTAGATATTCATGTGCTTCAGGGTGAACGCGAGTTTGCCCGCGACAACAAGACCATTGGCCGATTCAAACTTGACGGCATTGCGCCGGCTCCTCGCGGAGTACCGCAAATCCAAGTAGAATTTGATATTGACGCCAACGGTATTCTTAATGTCAGCGCCAAAGATCTCGGCACCGGCAAAGAACAAAAAATCACCATTACCGCTAATTCCGGCTTGAGTGAACAGGAAATCGATAAAATGGTCAATGAAGCCAAAGCACATGCCGAAGACGACAAGAAGGCAAAAGAAAAAATTGAAACCAAAAATCATGCCGATTCGATGGTTTATCAGACCGAAAAACAGCTCAAAGAGTTTGAAGGAAAGATTTCTGACGATGTTCGGAAACCGGTTGAAGAAGGCATTGCCAAGCTCAAGGAAAAAATCAAAAATGACGATACCGAAGGTATGAAAACCACCATGACCGAACTTGAGCAACACCTGATGAAGATGGGTGAGCAGGTTTATGCTCAACAAGCACAGCAAGGCGGTGATACCGCGCCCGAAGGCGGCGAAACAGACAGCAAATCCAACAAAAGTAACGATGACGGCGTTGTCGACGCTGAAGTCGTGGACAACTAAAAATAACCATAAGACAAAACCATTAACCAAACTAAAGGAGAAAAAAAATGGCAAAAGTCAACATCAAACCGCTCGGTGACAGGGTCCTTTTGGAGTCCTGCGAAGTATCCGAACAAATCAAAGGCGGCATCGTCATTCCGGACAGTGCCAAAGAAAAACCGCAAGAATACAAAGTAATCGCGGTCGGTACCGGAAAAACCAACGACAAAGGCGAAAAAGTCGCTATTGATGTCAAAGTCGGCGACATGGTTCTGACCAGCAAATACGGCGGTACTGAAGTCAAATTCAATGACAAAGAGTACAAAATCGTCAGTGTCGAAGACATCTTGGCTATCGTCGGATAAGTACGACATACCACAGACAAAACAACTTGATTCACAATAAATAAAGTAAAGGAGTAACAACTAATGGCTAAACAGCTTATGTTTGGTGATGAAGCCCGCCGTTCTATCCTGTCCGGCGTAACCCAGCTCAGCAGAGCGGTAAAAACCACTCTCGGACCGAAAGGCCGCAACGTGGTTATCGACAAAAAATTCGGTTCCCCGACTGTAACCAAAGACGGCGTCAGTGTCGCCAAAGAAATCGAACTGGATTGTCCTTATGAAAATATGGGCGCTCAGATGGTGAAAGAAGTTGCCAGCAAGACTTCTGACATTGCCGGTGACGGTACCACTACTGCCACCGTGCTGGCTGAAGCGATCTACCGCGAAGGATTGAAAAATGTTACCGCAGGCGCAAACCCGATGAGCCTGAAACGCGGTATCGATAAAGCTGCTGCAGCGATGATTATTAAACTCAGTGAAATCAGCAAAAGCGTCGGCGACAGCGATCAAGTCGCACAGGTTGCCACTATCTCTGCTAACGGCGATACCACTATCGGCGAAATTATTGCTGACGCGATGGAAAAAGTTGGCAAAGACGGTACCATTACTGTTGAAGAAGCTAAAACCATCGAAACCACACTCTCTGTGGTCGAAGGTATGCAGTTCGACAAAGGCTACCTCTCTCCATACTTCGTTACCAATACCGAAGAAATGGAAGTTGCTCTCGAAGATGCTTACATCCTGATTTTCGAAAAGAAGATCAGCAATCTCAACGATTTGCTGCCGTTGCTCCAACAGGTTGCCAAAGAAGGCAAACCGTTGTTGATTATCGCTGAAGACGTTGAAGGCGAAGCTCTTGCCACTTTGGTCATCAACAAGATGCGTGGCACCCTGAATATCTGCGCGGTAAAAGCTCCAGGCTTCGGCGATCGTCGCAAAGCCATGCTCGGTGATATCGCAGTTCTGACCGGCGGCACCTGTATCTCCGAAGATCTCGGGATCAAACTGGAAAGTGTTACCATTGATCAGCTCGGCAAAGCTAAACGCGTTACCGTTGACAAAGAAAATACCACCATTGTCGAAGGCGGCGGTACCCAGAGCGCAATCATGGGACGCATCAGCCAGATTCGTCGCGAAATCGAAGAAACTACTTCTGATTATGACCGCGAAAAACTTCAGGAACGCCTGGCAAAACTCGCTGGCGGTGTCGCTGTAGTCAATGTCGGAGCAGCAACCGAATCAGAAATGAAAGAAAAGAAAGCTCGCGTTGAAGATGCTCTGCATGCAACACGCGCTGCGGTCGAAGAAGGCATCGTTCCTGGCGGTGGTGTCGCATTGTTGCGTGCTGCCGAAGCGCTGAAAAACCTGAAACTTTCGGGTGATGAAGCCGTTGGCGTCGAAATCGTCAAGAAAGCTATTGAAGAACCGCTGCGTCAGCTGGCCATCAACGGCGGCTATGAAGGCAGCATTATCGTCGCCAAGGTTCGTGACATGAAAACCAATGAAGGTTTCGACGTCGCCACCGGCGAATACGTTGATATGCTGAAATGCGGTATCCTTGACCCAACTAAGGTTACACGTTCAGCCCTCCAGAATGCAGCTTCAATTGCCGGCTTGCTCCTGACCACCGAGTGTCTGGTCGCCGACAAAAAAGATGATGATAAAGCTCCGGCCATGGGCGGCGGCGGCATGGGCGGCGGCGGCATGGGCGGCATGGGCGGCATGATGTAATTCATACCACCTGCTTTCATTAAGCACTAAATTAAGGCGCGGCATTTTGCCGCGCCTTTTTTTTATTCTGAAAAAACAAAACATACTGTAATCAGTCAGTTAAAATAATGTCGTTGTGAAGTTTTAAATTCGCGCGCGCATAATGCGCGCGCGAATTTAAAAACAATTTCACAGCATGTTACAGTTAATTTCAGAAGATTAGTGCGACAAAAGTCTCCAATGGTCAATTCCGCGGTTCGCTGACCTGCCTGAGCAACATGTCGATTATTTTGTCGGGAGTAAGATTTTCACCGGCGGCATGAAAATTGCAGGCCAGGCGATGACGCAACACTTCATATGCGGAAGCACGGACATCGGCGCAACAGACATTGACGCGACCATCCAGCGCGGCGGCAGCTTTGGCCGCCAGCATCAAATATTGACCGGCACGCGGTCCCGCGCCATAGCTCAAATTCTGTTTTATGAAGTCCGGCGCCTCGGGATTGTCCGGACGGGACAGGCGAGCCAGGTCCGCGCAATATGCGGCGACATGAGAACTGACCGGAACCGAGCGTACCACCTGCTGAAAATAAAGCAGTTTGTTGCCTTCCATAACTTTATTCAAAACCGGCGAGCGACCGCCGGTAGTACGCTGTAAAATCGCAATTTCCTGTTCGCGTTCCGGATAGTCCAATTTTACCAGAAACATAAATCGATCAAGCTGAGCTTCGGGTAAAGGATAAGTACCTTCCTGCTCAATCGGATTCTGGGTCGCCAGCACAAAAAACGGCATCGGCAACTGATAGCGCATCCCCGCGCTGGTAACACATCTTTCCTGCATTGCTTCAAGCATGGCGGCCTGAGTTTTTGGCGGAGTCCGGTTAATTTCATCGGCGAGGAGCAAGTTGGCGAAAACCGGGCCTTTGACGAAGCGAAGCTGGCGTTGGCCACCGCCGACCACCTCGTCCAGAATTTCGGTTCCGGTAATATCGGAAGGCATGAGATCAGGAGTGAACTGAATGCGTTTAAACTCGAGATTAAGAACCTGACCGAGGCTGGAAACGAGCAGGGTTTTGGCGAGTCCGGGAACGCCGAGCAACAGGCAATGACCTCCAGCCAGCATGGCAGTAAGAACTTTATCAATCGCGGTGGTCTGGCCAACAATTATTTTCGCCAGTTCTGTTTTAACAGTATCGAAACCGGCTTTAAGTTCGCCGATATCCTCGAGCAGGTTGTTTTCGTCGTAAGCCATATATCATCCTTGAAATTAACGGGTTAAAAAATATGTAATCAGGACAGAACCCAGTTTAAGCGCGGTCTCCGAATCATAAACTACACTGCCCGGGCGCGAAGTTCCAAGCCAGCCGCCGGCAATGTCCACCGGGCTGTAAATCAGCTTGCACCGCTCACCGGAAAATCCGTAAAGCAACGGATGGTTTTGTCCGGGATATTTCTGCGTGGCTGCTTCGGAAAAACCACTCCGTTCAAACTTGAAAGGAGCATGCGCAAACAAAGGGTGTTGTTCGGAAATAATTTCCAGTTTCTTATCCGGATAAAGCGCTTTGGCAAGGGCACGTGCGGTAATATCAAAATCATTCATACCCAGAGCGTTGTTCAACAATAGAAAGCCGCCTTTATCGAGATACTGCCGGATTCGCTGCAAGGCTTTTTCGCTCAACTTGAAACTGCCGATTCCGCTGAGGTAAAGAAATGGATAATTATCCAGCGGCGCAAGTTCCGGATCGATATATTCCGGTTCGGTTCCAGCATCAATTTTCAGATTATGAGCGAGATAACGCATAAAACGGGTTTCAGCGCCAGGGTCGGGATTCCAAAGCCCGGCGGTTTTGACCTGGGCGAAAATTATTTTGTTGGCATCACTGATTGATTCTCCAGTGTAGAGTTCGCCGGCAGCATAAGCCATACCGTTTTCATACCAGCCGATGGCATACGCCAGCATGTTCATGCCCAGCATTTGCGCGCTACGCGGTTGCAGACATCTGGCATTTTCCACCTGAGTCGGCATGACATTATCCCAACCTGAGCCCAGACCTAACGGAGAAATTATCACTGCCAGCCTCGCCCCGACATAAACGCCTTCCAGATGGGTGACAAGCATTTCATTGAAATTGGTCATGGATTTACCGGTTTGGACAATCATGCGCAACAAGGCATGGTCAGGGACGACGCGGATCAACGGCGATTCCGGAAGTATATTTCCAGTCTCCTTAACCGCGGAACGGTAAAAATATGGGGAACCAACCACCGAATCAAACCAGACCGTGCCGCCGCCAAGCAGATATTTACGCAATTTGGCGCGTTCAGCGTCGCTGAAACTTATGGTGCGTCCGCCGGAAAAGAACAAAATCGGAATTTCCGAAGGGTCGCCGCTGAACGTCGCAAGATCAACCGTCTGTGATTTGTATTCCATCTTGGTTTTCTCGCGAAAACGCAGCAGCAACTGCTGGCAGTCGGCAGGAACCATATTCCAGTCAAAAACCCGGAGAGCCATACCGTCTGCAGTCGTATAATCCAGATAACTGCCCCAGACCACCTTGCCGATCAGTGCGGAAGGAGAAGGCGGACGTTTTTTTTCGGAACGCCGTAACGGAGTCGCGGGAAGAGGAAGCGGGGGAAAGGATTCGCCGCCCTGTCGCCGTTGTATTTTTGCTTCTGGAGGGCGACCGATCTGGCGCAGATAGTCATTTTCGCCTGCAGTGAGAGCTAACCCGGTGATCGTCAAAAATAAAGCTGATAATTTTTTCATTGCCCCAATCCTCCAAATGATTTGGCGACTGAAATAATATACTGCGTTTTTATGCTGATTCGCCTGCCGGATCAAATTTCGCAAAAAATATCGTTGTTTTAAATCAGGTCAATACGCCGGGCAAATTGTTGCAAATGACTTGATGCAAGATATATTTACAAATTCAAATCACGATAAATGCAAAGGAATTTCAGCATGCAGATCATTAATTGCACCCAAGCCGGTTTCGAACCGGAATTGGATAAGATTTACCGCCGGGAAGCGGTTCCGCCAGAGGTGGATGAAGCAGTAAAAGATATTCTAGCGGAGATTAAGCGCGACGGCGATACCGCCTTGACTAAATTTGCAGAAAAATTTGACCGGATAAAATTATCGCCGGCTCAGTTCAGGGTTTCGGATCAAGATATTGCCGCCGCCGAATCCGGAGTCAGCGCAGAATGGAAAAACGCGATTACTTCAGCTCTGGCCAATATCGTTTCATTCGCCGAACAACGTATTCCCAAAGACTGGAAATATTCGCCACGCCCAGGCGTGGTAATCGGAGAACGTTTTGAACCGATGGAACGCATCGGGGTGTACATCCCCGGCGGCACTGCGCCGCTGGTTTCCACGGTACTCCACACTGCCGGCATCGCGAAAGCTGCCGGAGTCAAAGAGATTGTCGCGGTCACTCCGCCGGGACAAGACGGCATGATTCATCCCGCGGTACTGTGGGCGATGCGGAAGGCCGGAGTCAATGAAATTTACCGGCTTGGCGGAGTTTGCGGTGTCGGCGCGCTCGCATACGGAACCGCCACCATCCGCAAGGTGGATAAAATTGTCGGTCCAGGCAATGCCTGGGTTACCGCCGCTAAAAAACAGGTTTACGGACATGTCGCACTGGATATGGTGGCAGGACCATCTGAAATTATGATTATTGCCGACGACAGTGCACGCGCCGATTTTATCGCCGCCGATATGCTTTCACAGGCTGAACATGGCAGCGGTTTGGAGCACGCGGTACTGGTTACCACCGATGCCGGATTGATCGAAAAAGTCCAGAATGAACTGGATATTCAAAAACAGCGTTTATCACGTGGCACGATGGTTGACAAAGTTTTGAAAGACGGCGTCAGCCTTATTCTGGTCAAAGAGCTTGCAGACGCGATTGAAATTGCGGGTAAATACGCGCCGGAACATCTGGAAATCATGTGCCGCGACGCCGAATCGACGGCCGGAAAGATAAAAGCCGCCGGTGCTATTTTTATCGGTGAATGGACCCCTGAACCGGTCGGTGATTTCTGCGCCGGTCCAAGTCATGTGCTTCCAACCGCCGGTTCCGGACGTTATTTCAGCGGGCTTACCGTGGAAGGTTTTTTCCGCAGAATGAGTACCATTCAATATACTCAAACCGCAATCCAACAGGAAATTCCGGTCATCGCCGCATTCTCAGAAATGGAAGGACTGGACGCCCACGGCAACAGCGGCAAAATCAGAGGCAGCAAATAAAATGAGTAAATCATATTTTCGTAAAGCGGTTGACGCAATGTCCGCTTATGTGCCCGGCGAACAGCCGAAAATCGTTAACCTGGTAAAAATCAACACCAATGAAAACCCTTATCCGCCGGCACCCGGAGTATCGGAAGTCATTCGCAACTTCAATCCGGAACGGCTCAGGCTTTATCCCAAATCCGATTGCGACGATGTTGTTCGGGTGATTGCGGATTTGAACAATGTCGAAACTGATATGGTAATCGCCGGCAACGGCTCCGACGATATTCTCAACATCGCCATGCGCTGCTTTTGTTCTCCCAATTTGCCGCTGGCCTGCTTCAAACCGTCTTATTCGCTCTATCCGGTGCTGGCAGCGATGCAGGAAGCGCAGGTGCGCCAGATTGCGCTGAATGACGACTTTTCAATTCCCGAAAATGCGGTTGAACAAGCCGCCGGGGCGAATCTCCTGATAATTGCCCGTCCCAACGCGCCGACCGGCAACAGTTTTCCGATGAGCCAAATCAGGAAAATCATTGAAGATTTTGACGGCATTGTGCTGATTGACGAAGCTTATGCGGATTTCGCCGACGATAACTGCATGAGTCTGGTCAAGGAATACGACAATCTGATGATCAGCCGTACCATATCCAAAAGCTATGCGCTGGCCGGGCTGCGTTTCGGTTACGGCGTCGCCGCCAAAACCCTGATCGACGGCATGATGAAAATCCGTGACTCATACAATGTCGATATGCTGACCCAGGAAATCGCCCGCGCCGCTTTTCTCGATCAGGATTATCTGGCAAAAACCAAAAACACCATCCTGGCGACCCGTGCGCGGCTGGAACGCGAATTATCGGCACTGGGATTTTCATACGTCAAATCACAGGCCAATTTTCTGTTTGCATCGCCCCCCGATCGTGACGGGAAACGTTTTTTCGATGAGTTGCGTCAGAACAGCATAATCGTACGTTATTTCCCCGGCGCAGTTACCGGTTGCTACGTCCGCATCAGCGTCGGTTCCGACACCGAAATCGAACGTCTTCTGACGGTTGCACAAAGGATGTATAAATAGTTATGGACTGGCAAAACTTAATTGAAATCGCGGTCATGGCAGTATTTCAAGGAATCGCCGAATTTCTGCCGATAAGTTCTTCGGGACACTTGGCAGTACTGGCAAAACTGTCCGGTCAATCTGCCGAAAGCGCGGTAAACATCAGTATCGCGCTCCACGCCGGGACGCTGGTTTCGATCGTGCTTTTTTACTTCAGATCGCTACTCAACCTGCTCAATCGTCAGGGCATAAGGACGGTGATGCTTATTTTCGTCGGTTCGCTCCCTGCCGGTGTCGCCGGTATTGTCATAAAATTGCTGAAACTCGATGATCTGCTGGCGTTGAAGATGCTGGTGGTCGGCACCGGTTTTCTCATTACCGCCATGCTTTTGCGCAACGGCTTAAAATCATCCACAGACGACGGAATTAAACTTGAGGAAATGACCATCAAGCAGGCTTTACTGATTGGAATCGCCCAGGCAATAGCGATCTGTCCGGGTATTTCCCGTTCCGGTTCAACTATTGCCTCAGCCTTGAAGCTTGGAGTTAAAAAAGCTGATTGCGCCAGATTTTCATTTTTCCTGGCAATTCCGGCAATCGGCGGCGCCACCCTCCTGCAGTTGATATCCGCATTAAAAAAAAGCGGTACCGAAAATATTGCGCTATTCAGCACAGAAGTAATAATCGGTTTCAGCATTTCGGTAGTAGTCGGCTTCGTCGCGCTGAAACTGCTGATCAGCATGCTTAACCGAGGAAAACTCGAATATTTTTCATGGTATCTTTGGGTTATCGGAATTGTCGTGTTATCTTGGGGAATTATTGACTTGTTTATTTAGACAGAGGTAAACACATGAACAAAGAAAAGATTTTTTTCATCGGCGCCGGAAAGATGGCCACTGCCATTGTCAAAGGAATGCTTAACAACGGATTCAGCACCGAGCAGATCAGCGCATTCGACATCTCGGCCGAGGCGGCGGCACATTTTCAGCACGCCACCGGCATGGAGATTGCCCCGGAAGATGCCATCACTGAAGCGGATATTGTGGTTATCGCGGTTAAACCGCAGATGCTCGATGCCGCGCTTTCCGGAAAAAGAAACGTTTTACAGAAAAAGTTAATTATTTCAATCGCAGCGGGGGTCAACCTGAAAAAACTGGGCGAAGTTACTACGTCTAAACGCCTGATCCGGGTAATGCCAAATCTTCCCGCCATTATCGGTTCTGGCGTTTCAGGATACGCAACCAGTCCCGATATTACTGCGGATGATATCAAAACCGCTGAAAAAATCATGGGTTCAATCGGTATCTTCGAAGGAGTTCCGGAAAAAATGCTTGACGCGGTAACCGGACTGAGCGGTAGCGGACCGGCCTTTGTTTTCGATTTTATTCAGGCGCTCGCCGACGGCGGAGTCGCCGCCGGATTGCCTCGAAACGTCGCTTTGAAATTCGCGGCGGCAACGGTTGCCGGCGCCGCCAAACTGACCCAGGAAAGCGATCTGCACCCCGGCGAACTCCGCGATCAGGTAATGTCGCCCGGCGGCACTACGGCTGAAGGGATCAAAGTATTGGAAAACAGCGCATTCCGCGGTTCGGTTATCAACGCGGTTATCGCGGCCGCGCTCAAATCCGAAGCTCTTTCCAAATAAACAATGTTGAGGGAACAGCATGACAACTCCTGACTGTACTGGAAGACTTAGCGTAATTATCCCGGTTTACAACGAAGAAAAGACCGTGGTAGAACTGGTCAAACGGGTTTTGGCGCGTCCTGCCGTAGGCGAAATAATCATCGTCAACGATGCCTCCAGCGATGGAACCGCTGAACAGCTCAAACAGTTGGCGGAAATTCCGGAAATTAAAATTTTCACGCAGGAAATAAATATGGGCAAAGGCGCCGCGGTAATCCGCGCGATACCAGAAGTCAGCAAGGATTTCGTAATCATTCAGGATGCGGACTTTGAATATAACCCTGATGATTACCCGCTGGTCATGGGGCCGTTGCTCCAGGACAAGGCCGATGTCGTTTACGGTTCGCGCTTTATGGGAACGCCCGGACAGGTCCGTTATTTCCGCCATGAAATGGGCAATAAGTTTCTGACCTTCTGTTCCAATCTCTGCTCGGATATTCACTTAACCGACATGGAGACCTGCTACAAATGTTTCCGTCGCGAAGTATTGCAAAATTTGAATCTATGTTCAAGGCGGTTTGGCATTGAAGTGGAGCTGACTGCCAAACTGGCCAAATCGCGCCGTCTGCGCATCTGGGATGTTCCGATATCGTACAATCCCAGAAAATATAATGAAGGCAAAAAGATCACCTGGAAAGACGGAATTTCAGCAATATATCATATTATAAAATTCAATCTTTTTTCGAGAACCTCCGAATTTTATAAACGTCCCTGGGACGAAATAACTAATAACCCAAATGGATAATTGACAATGAACATCAACCTTGTGGAGAATATTGAACTGGTTCATGGCGCAGCGGAAGTATGTGCCGGTGAGGATGGTTTCTCATTAGCCCGGATGACCGAAGAACTGCTGACCTTTTATTCCTTCTCGGAAGCTCAGGAAATCAGAGCCAGCTGTCCGTCAGGAGTCAGAATCTGTTTCAATTCGAATACATCTTTTGTGGCAATGCGGATAAGCTACGGCCGCCTTGCGCGCGCTATTTTTGCGGTTGAGCTCGTGGTAGACGGCACTGAAGTACTGACTTTCGCGCCGGAAACCCCTGAAAACGGCCTGACCTTTACCACCGAACTTCCTGCAGGCGGCGAACGCCGCATCGAAATTTTTCTTCCGCACTTATGCGAGTGTCAGGTCAATGAACTGATAATCGAAGACGGCGCCACGCTTACACCGGTAAAATATCCTGGAAAAAGAATTATTTTCATTGGCGATTCCATCACCCAGGGCATGACCTCAAGTTCACCGTTAAAAAGTTATACATCAAGGCTTGCGGCAAAACTGGATTGGGATTTTCACAATATCTCGGTCGGCGGCGCGATTATGAAACAGGAAGTCGGCCGGATGGCAGAGAAAATCAAATGGGATCTGGCAATCCTGGCTTACGGTGTTAATGACTTCGCTCAAAGTCGTCCGCTGGACGAATTTATCGCCGACACGGTCGGAATGCTACGTTACCTGTGTCAGAGAAAGAAATCTGTAGTCTGGCTGATCACCCCGATCCCATGCCCGGCGGTCCCGCCCGTCAACACGCAAGGTTTGAAAATTGACGATTACCGCAAAGCACTGACTGATGCCGCTACTGAATTCGATAACGTCCGGGTAGTAGACGGTACCGAGCTGGTGCCGGATGACAAAAAATATTTCGATGACGACGGCGTTCACCCCAATGACCTCGGCATGGCTTCTTATGCTGATGTAATGTTCAAGAAAATGAGCTGAATAAAGCACGAAACACAATCTGCCGGTTTAGCCGACACAATTGCAACCATGATCAATTCTTACAATTTGAAAGGACTTAATCTGATTGAAGCCAGTGCCGGAACTGGAAAGACATTTACCGTTTCTCATCTCTATCTGCGCCTGCTGCTGGAAAAACGCCTGGCAGTTAAACAGATTCTGGTGGTGACTTTTACTGTCGCCGCTACCGTCGAATTGCGAGACCGCATCCGAACCTTGATCGCGGAAAAACTGGGTGGGGCAAACGCCGAAGATACGATAATTCTCAAAAAAGCGTTGCTGGAATTCGACGAAGCGGCTATTTACACTATTCACAGTTTTTGCGAACGCATTCTCAACGAAAACAGCTTCGAAAGCAGAATGCTTTTCAATACTGAACTCCAAAAGGATTGCAGCCACATTCGGCAGCTGGTGGTCGATGACTACGTGCGCAAACAGCTTGAAGAAACTGACAATATTCCGTCACGCCCGGAATTCGACGAGCTGGTCAAGCTTTATCACCGCGCGCCGCTGGCGCAATTCGACCGCCATCTCATTGAAGACGCCGAAAAATATGATGAACACGGCAATGAAGTGACAAAATTTGTCAACAATACGTTATACCACAACCAAAGAATCAAGATCGATCATATCAAAGAGCGTTATCCGGAATTGCGCTGGCCTGAACATGCCGCAGTTCTTGACGAAATCGACAACGCAACCAGTCAAAAAGATTTCAAAAAAGCATACGATCGGCTGAAAAATTTAAAAACCGCCTTGACCGCAATCCATTTTTTGAATTTTTACCGGGAACGGCTGAAACTGATGCGGCAGCATCTGAATTTCCGTTCCTTTGACGATATTCTTTCCGACCTTTATCAATCTCTTCAAGGCGACTCCGGAAAAATACTGATTGAAGCGGTGCGCGACCGCTATTCCGCCGTGATGATCGACGAATGTCAGGATACTGATAAAGTTCAATTTGAGATTTTTCGCCGTTTCTTTTTTGAAGACAGCACCCTGCCCTGCTTCCTGATCGGCGACCCCAAACAGTCGATTTACGGTTTTCGCAGCGCCGATATTTTTTCTTATCTTGAAATCAGCCGTAACGTGGAAAGTCGTTACACGCTGGATACCAATTACCGCTCAGCCACGTGTTGCGTGACCGCGCAGAACAGTATTTTTCAACACATGACCAACCCGTTTCTGCTGGACAACTTGAACTATCATCCGGTAAAAGCTTCCCCGCAAAGCAAAGGAAATTTGACCCGGTTGCTTTTTGCCGGCAGTTTTGCCGATGAAGCCGCGTCCGGCATCGATTTTTACAACCTTGACTTACCGGACTTTAAGAACCGTTCCGGCATACGTCCTGCTGAAGATAACGACATCGAAAAAAAAGCGACTGAAGCAGCCGCAGCACATATCGCGCATTTGCTCAATGCTAATACTGATCAGGTCTGGTTCGAATCCGAAAACGACCGGCGGGCACTGAAGCCGTCAGACATTGCAATATTGGTCATGACTCATACACAAGGGCGCAAAATTCTTGACCGGCTGCGCCGTTTCAATATTCCGGCGGTCATTCAAAACAGCGGCGATGTTTTCAAAGGTCAGGAATCCGACGACCTGATGCTGGTGCTGAAAGCGGTACTGTCTCCTGACCGCCGCCGGATTTTCAATGGTGCGCTGCTGAGTTCAATTTGCGGAGTAACCCCGAGTGAACTTGACCGAATGCTGAACGATGATAACAGCGATAATGATTACGAAAAACATATGGAGCGTTTTCGCAAATATCACAAGACCTGGCAGGAACGTGGTTTTCTTCCAATGTTCAACGGACTGCTAAAAGATTATCAGACTGAAATCAAGTTGCTCGGGAACGGCCAATACGGCGAACGTCAGTTGACCAACATTCTCCAGTTGGCGGAGATACTCAACGAAACTGAAAGTCAGATCAGAGGTATGGATTCTTTGCTCGAATGGTTTTCAGAACAGCGTAATTCTGAATCAAATCAGGAATACGAGATGCGACTTGAAAAAGATGACGAAGCAGTGAAAATAATGACGGTATTCGCATCCAAAGGACTGGAATTCCCCCTGGTGTTCTGCCCGTTTCTATGGAGCAAAGGTATCAGCTCCATGAACCGGAAAAAACTCGGACTGTACCATGATCCCCAAACTCATGCCGCCATGATCGGCTTGACATCATATCAGGAAAATATCGATGCGGTTAACTTCGAGGAAAAAGCAGAAATCATGCGTTTATTCTATGTCGCCTTGAGCCGCGCCCGCAACAAATGCTGGATTTACTGGAACCGTACCAACAAAGTCAACGCTATTTCATATCTGCTCGAACCTGATTCCACGATGCCGGATTCCGACGATACAAAAAATGAAGTCATACCCGAACTACCGGGTGTGCGTTTTCTGAAATATCAAAAATTATCCGAAACAACACTTTACCGGCAACCGGTTCGCAAAGAACTTTTTCCGCCTCCGGAACCGCCCGCGCCCAATCTGCTGCGCAGCGGTTGGGGTATAACCAGTTTCAGTTCACTGACCAGCAGCCATTACAATATCAATCGCAATGTATTTTTAAGTCATGACGGCGAACTGAAAGAAGACGACGACAGCGCGACGGTACAGGAAGAATCTGCAGAAAGTAATGACTTCATCGGATTCCCGCGCGGCATTGTTCCGGGGAATTTTCTCCATCGCATATTTGAAAATCTTGATTTTACTTTGGTTAATCAGGATTACAATAACGCGATGATCAGAAGAAGCCTCCGGGAATTCGGTATCACCGCCAGCCACAAGTCGGAAGATGATCTGATTAACGCCGTAAATTCTATGCTTGACAAAGTAATGAACACGCCCCTTCCCCCCGATAATACCATCAGATTGAGCGCAATCCCGGAAAACAAACGTCTGACCGAAATGGAGTTTCATTTTGCCATCAAGCATTCTTCTGCGTCCGCGCCGCTCGATTTTCCGGATATGCCGGTACTCGAAAAACACTGGCGGGAAAACAGTATTCCCACCGGCTTTATGAATGGGAAAATTGACCTGATTTTTGAACACGCTAACCGTTTTTATATTTTGGACTGGAAAAGCAATTATCTTGGTCATTCGCCGGAACATTATACCCCGGAACAGCTAAAAAGTGCCATGGACGAAAAACTTTACAATTTCCAATACCTGATTTACAGCGTCGCGCTAGATTTGTGGCTGAACCGAAAATGTTCTGATTACAGTTACGAAAAACATTTCGGCGGCGTTTTCTATATTTTTCTCCGTGGCGTAGGTCAAGGTTCAAACGGCATTTTTTTCGACCGTCCCGACAAGACTTTTTTCAATAATTTCAAACAACATTTCAACAACTTCAATCCATGAACAGAACGATAGAAAATTTTATAATTAACAGCGCTGAAATTCGCGCGCGCATTATGCGCGCGCGAATTTTAGAAACATAAGTTACGAGAATCATCAGATGAATAACTGTACCCCGGAAAAATTATATGAGTCCAACCTGATCAATGCGATTGATTTGGAATTGGCAAATTTCATGGGCCGATTTGCGGTCGAAGACTCGCCGGAACTGCGCCTGGCAGTAGCACTGACCTCCTATATGACTTCATCCAATGAAGAATCCAGTCTCGATCTCGCCGCTTGTGCAGGTAGCACTGTCGGAGATTTTTTCAAAAAAGAACTGCTCTTTTCGCAAGTCCGCCCGCCGGAAAAATTGTTGCTGGCTCATCTGCCTGAACTTGACTGCTGGCGAGAAAAAATCAATGCCGCCGCGCTCGAAACTATGGTTTTATATAACGGACACCGCCTCTATCTGCGCCGCTGGTGGAATTATGAAGAACGCGTGATTCAGATATTGAACTCGCGCCTTGAAGAAACAGACTCGGAACCGGACGACGCACTGCTGGATCGTTATGATCTGACCGGAGAACAGCGCGCCGCGGCCATCATGGCTATGCGCGGCAAATTGTCTATCATCACCGGCGGACCGGGCACCGGAAAAACCACTACCTTCACCAGTATTCTGGCAATGCTGCAACAACGTTCCGCAACCCCGTTGCGGATTGTGATGGCCGCGCCTTCAGGCAAAGCCGCTCAAAGAATGCAGGAAGCTTTCGACAGCGCATGCTCCCGATTGAAAATCGAAAACCTGAATCTTCAGCCCGCCTCCACCATTCACCGATTGCTCGGCTTCAGTCGCGGGTTCCGCTTCTCGAAATACCACCGTGACAACCCGATACCGGCTGATGTCGCGGTAATCGATGAATGTTCAATGATTCCGCTGGCACTGCTGTACAAGCTGTTGGAGGCAATCCCACCTCACGCTCACATCATCATGCTCGGGGATCCCAATCAGCTCGAACCGGTGGAATCGGGTGCCGCCTTCAATGACATCTGCCGCGCCGCAAAATCAAATCCGCAGATCAGACGCAGGGTCGCCGAATTAATTAAATCATATCGTTTCGCCACGGACAGCGGTATCGGAAAACTCAGTAACATAATTCTGAATGGGAAAACGGAAGAACTGGGGCAACTGGTCGACAATCCCCCAGAAAATGTCAATTTTATGAAGATAACTCCAACAAACCGGATTCTAAATCTCAAAAAGGTCTCCGGTCATTTTCAATATTGCCTGCATGCCGAGAAACTTTCTGACGCATTTGCCGCATTCTCCAAACATCGCATTCTCAGCGCCTGCAACTGCGGTCTCCTCGGCTGCCGGGAAATCAACGATTTAATTTGCGCGCATTTAAGTCCGCATCCACTCTATCGCGGTTTGCCGATTATGATCACCGTCAATGATTACAATGAAATGCTTTTCAGCGGCAATATCGGCATGATCTGGAGCGATGACGACAACGAACAGCTCTATGCAGGATTCCCGGACGGCACCGATGGTTTCAGACATGTCAGGCTGAACATGTTACCACCCTGGATTCCCGCCTATGCAACTACTGTCCACAAAGCGCAGGGCTCCGAAGCCGAACATATCGTACTGATAATGCCCGCCAACGCATTGCCGTTGCTCAGCCGTGAACTGTTTTTCACCGGTGTAACCCGCGCCCGGAAAAGCATCGAAATCTGGTATGAAAACGTCGATCAGCTCATGACCGCGACGGAACATTCTCAGGCAACTCATGGCGGAATAACCGAAAAATTAACTGTTCATTAAGTAAACAATTTTACAATTGTTTTTATCGGACTAGTGTATTATTCAAGGTTGTTTTTCTCACATTTATCTACTGTAAATGTTCAAAGCAACCAAATTCATTCCATAAATAAAAAAGGTCTATCCATAAAAATACCGGAAGAACCCAAAAGGAAACGTAATGTTTAATAAAACAGAAAATCCAGAATCAAAAAACAAAACGGCTGAGAAAAAAATCAACTTTTTTCAGAATAATAGCATTAAAACACTAAACCACTTCGATATCGTCAGGTAACACAAGTTAACGCGATTAACCAAGTATCATCTATGGAGAACTCAGCGATGAAAATATTATCCTTTTTTAAAAGAATCTCTGCTTTTGCCTTAATTACGGTACTCTGTGCATTGCCGTCTTTGGCGTCAACAACCATCATTGAATCGGACAACACCGCCCTGGTCACGAAGCATGAACCTGACGGGACCAAGTGGACAGACAGTTCCATCGAGTCCGGTTACCAATACCCGATGAACTTTGTCAAGGACAAACCTTTCATGGCCAGCGGCGGGACCGCCTTGTCCAGCGGTTGGGGATGGCTGATGGGACCGGGAACCGGAGCTGAACTCAGGTACACCTTCAGAAACCAAAAAAGCGTCAGTGTGGGCTTCCTGATACATGCCCAGGGGCAGGTCGCCGAAATATACGTTGACGATGTACTGAAAACAACGATAGACACCCAGGCTTGGAGCTCGATTGACTACGGCGGCTGCGCCGGTACCATGAGGGAAGTGTGCGTGGCTAACGACCTGTCCATGGACGAACACACTGTAAGGGTCCGCAACACCGGCACCTACAATTATTCTCCCACGACGGCCTGGGACTCCACTACAAAAATGTATGGTGGCAGAGGCACCCAGTTGATAGTGGATTTCTTCCGTACCGGAAACTACTCATTCGGAACAATCAAGGGAACGATAACCGATGGATCGGGAGTACCAATACAGCACGCCAGAGTAAAGCTGAACTCCTTCACTGGTCCCTTCATTGATGACGGAAAGACCATCAACTATTCCGACGGAAACGGGTATTTTGAGATAACCGCTCTCCCAGCCGATACCTATACCCTGACCGCCGAGAGAGGAAATAAACTTAACTATTCGACACAGATAACGGTAACCGGAGGAGACACGGTCACTCACAATATTTCATATACATCCACTGTTCATATAACTCGGCCGCGCCTTATGGCCCCGACAGTGGTGGCAAGGGGAGACACGCTGGTGGTAGAGGTTGCCGCGCCGTCCGACACCTCGAACTGGGGTGTGTCGCTGGCCAACGACTACAAGACCATCGGGCTGAATATTTCGACCTCATACGGTGCGACAAATATTTGGAATAACACCAGGCCGGGGTGGCAGTTGACCGCCACGATACCCGCGGACACGCCGCAGGAGTTGTGGAACCTGGTGGTGACAAATTCCGGCGGAACCGGGACGGAATACAAGTCGGTCAAAGTGATGAATAACTACGACAAGAGTTTCTATCTCACCCATCTTACCGACACCCACTGCGATACCAGGTTCAAGAAATACAACGATCTCACATTCTCGATGATGCTGGAGCAGATAGATATCATCAACCCGAACTTCCTGGCCTTGAGTGGTGATTTCTGCCAGAGCCCCGGGATAACGCAAGCCTATGACAAGATTTTGATTCCGATATTGCGGAACACCGGAAATGTACCGGTGTTCATCTCCAGGGGCAACCATGAATCGCCCATAGCACTGTCACTCGCGCAGGACAACAAGTTTTGGGAAAGTATCATCGGCCAGCTTACCTACAGTGTAAAGATGGGTCAGGTGAGGCTGTTCGTGCACGACGTTATGGACGAGAACTCCAAGACATGGCTACAGTCGGCGTACGCGGCGAGCCAGGCAGACGAGACCGATAAGGTGCGCATTTACGTGACGCATACGCTGGGAAGTTTCAAAGGAGCGTGGTATCCGAAGATATTACCGTACCCGACGGTGACGTTGTTCGGGCACAGACATAGCGACGATTACCAAAAGAACTCGGGATATCCGCAGATAAGAACGGGCACGGCACAGGAGGGGGTCTATAGGATGCGGCTTGTGAGATTCAACCGTGACGATTCCGGGAACTGGACACTGGGCAGCGTTGGTTACCAAGGCAACAACCTTAACTCAATGGTCATGGCGACAAGCCCGACGGCACCGAAGATAAGACGCGTATTTCAGCATGCCAACGACGGCTCCAGTAACTCGAACAGCGTGTCGATAACCAACGACCTCGACGAAACGTTCGAGAACGGCCGGGCCAGATTCATAATGGCCAAGGGCGCTGTGAATGTCTCCGGCAGTGGCACGCTGGTGGAATCCTACGACTCGGATGACAACACAAAGACCATCGTCCTGGTGAAGATCAATATAGCGCCAAATGCGACGACAAGTTGCAGCGTGAACACGGACCCGGGGCGGTGACAACCCGCCGGTAATTTCCATTGCCGCGCTTTGAATGTTGGTGAATTCGGTTTCTTCGCTTAAGTTGCCACACGCGTATTCAAGTTTGCCGTTTAATATATGCGGAATAGTTTCGGAATGCAGTGAATGTGCTTTCCTCTGCGT
>Ga0172377_10002155_pt1 | contig 20161 bp, 20 predicted proteins | sample Pumphouse3metaG_FD_119749 | JGI IMG/M metagenome (GOLD analysis project Ga0172377, IMG submission 119749) | Leachate microbial communities from a municipal landfill in Southern Ontario, Canada - Pumphouse #3 metaG | ecosystem: Engineered > Solid waste > Landfill > Unclassified | place: Canada...
AACGGGACACTGGGTGCAGTATCCTTGGCATGGTGCATGGACAACTCCTAAGCTGATATGAAGGCACAGTATGGATGCTTTCCCCTGTTGCTGCAACCACGGAAAGAAAGTTCGGGAGCAGAGGCAACTGCCCCTGCTCCCGAGAGAGCTCCCTGATAGGGTGGTTACACGAGGTTCTGAGACTTGAGGAAGTCAGCGGCAACCTGTTCCACTGCCTTTCCTTCCACGTCCACCAGGTAATTGAGCTCGGTCATGGTAGCGTCATCGAGTTTTCCTGCAAGCATATTCAGTACATCCTTGAGTTCAGGGTGCTTCTCCAACACCTCCTGGCGCACGATTGGTGCTGCATAGTAGGGAGGGAAGAAGCCAAGGTCATCAGTGAGAACCTTGAGGTTGTACTGCTTGATCGGGCCATCGGTGGCGAATGCGTTGGTGACATCCATGTCTCCGCGTCCGATCGCCTGATACTTCAAGGAGGCATTGAGCTTCATCGGGTCGCCCTTGAAGGTGAGCCCGTACAGTTTCGCCAGGCCCTCAAAGCCATCCTGACGGTCAAAGAACTCATGTTCGGCCCCAAAGACCAAATCGCTCGCATACGGGACCAGGTCACTGTAGGTCTCAACGCCGTAGGCCTCATAGACTTCCGGAGTCACCGCCAAGGTGTAGGTATTGTTGAAACCGAACGGAGCAAGCCAGGCAATGTCAAATTGTTTGGCAAACTCTTCCTGGACAATCTGGTAGGACTGGTCTGCATCGTTGATTACGTCCATCTTGAGGTGGGCGGTGAGGCCGGTCCCGGTGTACTCGGGATAGACATCAATCTGGTCGTTCTTGATTGCATTGAAGTTGACAAAGGTGCCACCGAGGTTCAGTTTGCGGTTTACCTTCAGATCGGTATGGGCTTCCACCAGTTGGGCGAGCATCTCGCCGATGACGATGTTCTCTCCGAAGTCCTTGCTTCCGATGGTGATGGTGTCATTCTTTGCGCAGCCGGTAAAGGCCAGGGCGAGTGTTGCAAGCAGCAGTGCTGCGATGGTAGTCAATTTTTTCTTGTGCATAGTGGTAGGTCTCCTTATCGTGTGTGTTTGATCAGTCGTTTTTCTGCTTTGCCCATCAGATAGTCAAAGAGCAGGGCGATGAGCACCACTGGGATGGCTCCCAGCAGGATGCGGTCCATATTCCGTTGTTGGATGCCGCGGTAAATGATGTATCCCAAGCCTCCCGAGCCGATGAGCACGCCCATGACGGCAATGGATAGGGAGTTGACCAAGGCTACCTTGAACCCTGAGAAGATCATGGGGATGGAGAGGGGAATTTCCACCTTCATCAGGCGCTGGGCTCTGCTCATGCCCATCCCGCGTGCCGCATCAATGATGTGCGGTGGCAGCTGGGTCAGGCTGGTATACGTGTTGCGGATGATGGGAAGCAGTGCATAAAGCACGAGGGCAACACCCATCGTCAGGTCGCCAAGCCCGAAGATGATCATCAGCAGGGCGAGCAGTGCCAGGGAAGGAATGGTCTGGATGAGTTCGGCGATGCTGATGATCACCGATCCGAGTTTTCTTCTCCAGTAGGAGATGACTCCAAGTGCGATACCCAGGATGGCTGCAAAGAACATGGAAACAGCCACAATGGTAAGATGTTCAGCGATTGCACGCATCAGTTCGTTCATGCATTCCTCCTTAGCCCACGTGGGGTGATGAGCTTTTGCAGCAGGCCGATGAAGGCACTGAACGCAAAAGCGAGAATGGCGGAGGGGATGGCCCCTGCCAGGATATAGTCGGTGTTGTAGGTGGCCAGTCCTGTCCAGATCCAGTCTCCGAGGCCACCGGCCCCGATCATGCCGGCAAGGGTAGCCCAGCTGACGATGTAGACGGCGCTGATGCGGATCCCGCTGACAATGGCAGGAAGGGCAAGGGGAAGCTCGACCTTGAAGAGGATTTGCCTCTTGGTCATGCCGATGCCTTTTGCCGCATCCTTATAGGAAGGAAGCACCTCGATGATGCCGGTATAGGTATTGCGCAGGATGGGCAGGATCGAATAAATCGAAAGGACTGCCAGGGCCGGAAGGGTCCCGATGCCCATGAGAATGAGGGCAAATCCGAGCATCACCAGACCTGGTATGGTCTGCACCATGCCGGCAATTGCCAGTACGTATCCCGCAACCTTCTTGTGTCGGGTAAGCAGTATCCCCAAGGGAATGGCAATGAGTATGCCGATTCCCACCGAAATCAGAACCAGGGCGATATGCTGTCCGAGACTGGCGAGCATAGCCTGGGAGTTGTTGGTGAAAAAGGTGATCAACTTCATGCCGACAGGTCCCCCCAGAGGGCTTCGCCCATCGCCTTTGCTGTGCTTGTACGGGTGATGATGCCTGCAACGGTACGGTTGTCGTTGAGGACGACCACGTAGTTGGAAGATGAGGAGAGCAGCTTGTCCAGCGCATCCTTCGCGTCATCCTTGCGTCCTACGGTCATTGTCTCGCTGCTGATCAGCTCTGCAATCGAGCGGCCTGCCTTGCCCCTTGCCTTGATATCCTCGATGGAGAGGGTTCCCAGGTAGGTGTCATCATCATCAATGACCACCAGGCTGTTGATGTCACGCTTGCTCATCAGTTCAATGGACTCAAGCGTCTTGGCGCTCTTGTAGACCTTGTAGACCTTCTTCTTCATGAACTCCTCGGCAAGCAAGGGGGCCACCGGGCCGTCCTCGTTCATATGTTTGCCCATGAAGTTCTTGATCACCTTGCTGGCAGGGTTCTGCAGCATCTCTTCGGGACTGGCCATCTGTACGATGTGCCCACCGTCCATAAAGATGATGGTGTCGGCAAGCCTGAGGGCTTCGTCCATATCGTGGGTGACGAAGACGATGGTCTTCTTCAGCTTTTTCTGGATACGCTTCACTTCTTCCTGCAGACTGTCCCGGGTAACCGGGTCCAGTGCTCCGAAGGGTTCATCCATCAGGATGACGGGAGGGGAGGCTGCAAGGGCGCGCAGTACCCCGATCCTCTGCTGCTGGCCGCCGGAGAGCTCACTGGGATACTTGTGTGCATTCTCCTCGTAGGGCATGTCAACCAAGGCAAGCAGCTCCCGAACAATGCGGTCACACTCTTCCTTGGAATACTTGAGCAACTTGGGCACCACGCAGATGTTCTGTTCCACGGTCATGTTCGGAAAGAGGCCGATCTGTTGGATGACATAGCCGATCTTTCGGCGAAGTTCGACAGGGTTCTGTGTGGTTACGTCCTCACCGTCGATGAAGACAGTCCCTGGTTTGGGCTCTATGAGTCGGTTGATGGTTCTCAGGGTCGTGGTTTTCCCACACCCGCTGGGACCGATCAACACGACGAATTCGCCGGTTTTGATGGTAAAGCTCAGGTCATGCAGTATGGTTTTTGACCCGTAGCGTTTGGTTACGTTCTTGAATTCAATCATTGTTCATTGTGCTCCTCGTGTTGTTTTGGTCAGAAAATACGTCTCAGGTTTAGACAACCTAATAGTAATATATAAGTTGTCAGTTAGGCAACACGATGCAAAAAATGTCTTAAAAACAGTTCTTGACAAGCGATTATTGTCCTTAAACGATGAATCTGTACCAAAAGTGACAACAAATCTGTTCACAAAGAGCAAGAAAAACCCTGTCCAAGAGGGCAGGGTTTAGGAATCGGGGCGAAGGATTTGTTACTCGCCGCACTCGTCGTGGTGGGCGTGCTCATGGCAGACGCTACCGGTGGAAGCCAGATTTCCAGCAAGATACTCTTCAACAACCCTGCGGCTATCTCCCTGGGCTCCGAGAATTACCTCAATGTTGTGGCCATTGAAAATATCGACAGCACCGCCACCCATTCCTCCGCTGATGATGGTGTTCACCCCGATCTCATGGAGGAAATTGGGCAAGAAGCCCGGGCGGTGTCCTGGATTCGGGATACTCTCTTGGTTCACAATCTTTCCATTTTCGGTCTCGAAGACCTCGAAGGTCTCACAATGTCCGAAATGTCCGCATACCATCTTGTTTTCACATGCTACCGCTACTTTCAACATACCTTATTTCCTCATTTCTATGGTTTTGCAAAGCTCCTCAATATCGGAGCCGTTGTATGATTCGATGCTTCCTTTGTCACAGGCCTCACTGAGAGCCCGATCGATCGGAAGTTTTGCCAGAACCTTCAGTGTATGGGCTTGGGCAATGGCTTCAATGTGACTTTCGCCGAAAATCTGGTACTTCTTGCCGTTGTCAGGACAGAGAAAGTAGGAGAAATTCTCCACCAGACCGATAATCGGAACCTGCATTTTTGCTGCCATATTCACAGCTTTCTCCACCACCATGGAGACAAGCTCCTGGGGGGAGGTGACCATGACTATCCCATCGACATTCAGGGATTGGAAAACCGTCAAAGGAACATCCCCAGTCCCGGGAGGCATATCAACAAAGAGGTAGTCCAAATGCTTCCATTCGACGTCGGTGTAGAAAAGCTTGACGGTATTGGCAATCAAAGGTCCGCGCCAGATGATCGGCTCGCTCTCACTATCCAACAGCATGTTTGTCGAGATGATCCTGATGCCGCTCTTGCTGGTTGCCGGCACAATCCTGCCTTCCTCTCCGGTTGCCTTGCTGTGGATCCCGAATGCCTTGGGAATGGATGCTCCGGTGATGTCGGCATCCAGGATGCCCACCTCGTATCCCTTCTTGCGCATTGCGGTTGCCAAGAGACTGGTGACCGATGATTTTCCGACACCACCCTTGCCGCTTACGATGGCAATGACTTTGCCGATGGTGCTGCCGTTCTTCAACTCGGCCTTCATGTCCTGATGCGTGTGTTCTTGCATGATATTCCTTCCTTGCTCAACAGGTGAGCACATCACCACCTGCAAGGTAGGCGATATGATCTTCCATTTTTGTCTTCAGGTAGCGATAGTTCTCCTCTCCGGTACAATGGCAGGTGTAGTACCGTGCCTTTGTGGCGAGCAAGAGTGTGGCGATGGCATCCAGTACCTCCGGTGTCTCTGGTTCCCCGGTTCGGTGGTTGTAGAGGTGGAAGCCCCCGATGACATGGGTGGGTGGCTTGCACCAGTGCTCAGTGGCACTTTTCACAATGTTGACGATGCCACGGTGGGAACAACCGGAGATCAGAAGCCTCGTCTCCCCCTCCTCGATCAGCAGGTACTGCTCATGGGTGAAAGAGTCAGGCAGGTAGGAATCTCCCTCCTTTCGGTACAGGCTCTGGTTGCCGGTAGGAACGAACTCAGTGCCTTCGACCCTGGAAAAGAGGGAAATCCCTTCGGCAATCGGGGTGAGTGCACCGGTAAGGATGAGTCTGCTGCTGGACAGCAGCTCCGTATCAATACCGATGTAGTGGTACCGGCCATCCTCACGTTGGGAGTAGTAGGGACCAAAGGCTTCCTTGCGGATATACAGCGGAGCGTGGTCATTGAGCGAGAGGAAGGTTTTCAGTCCTCCTGCATGGTCATAATGACCATGGGAGAGGATTGCAAGATCCACCTTGCCAAGGTCAATGCCCAGCTTCTTGGCATTCTCTGCAAAGAGGCTGCTTGATCCGGTATCGAAGAGGATGTTCTTGCTGCTGGTCTCGATGTACAGGCTCAAACCATGTTCACATGCGATATCAGGGTGTGTACTGGTGTTTTCCAACAAGCTGGTGATGTTCATTTTTTCATGGTCTCCTTAACCAGGCGAAGTGTCGCAGAATAGATGGCCTTGACCGCATCAGCGCTGCTCGATGTGATCTGATCGAGGGTAACCCCCTGGTTGAGTGCACGTACAGCCTCCCGGTCGTAGGGAATCTTGCCCAGGAAGGGGATGCCCTCCTTGAAGCACAAGACCTCGATCTCCGCACTCTTTTGCTCATGCATATCGTATTTGTTGACGATTACCGCCACCGGGACCTGCAGCTGCCTGGCACTCGTTATCACTCGTTTCAGATCGGATATTCCGCTGACCGAGGGTTCGGCTACCATAAGTGCAAGGTCTACACCGCTCAGCGATGCGATGACGGGGCAGCCGATGCCGGGGCTTCCATCCAGAATGGCGACTTCATTGGGGTCGGCGGCCTGCTTGAGCTGGGTTTTCACCTGGGTGACCAGCTTGCCGGTGGTTCCGCTGCCCATGATCAGGGTTGCTGTGCTGAAATGCTCATCACCGCGTTCGAGCAGGCGAAGGTCCCCGACCTTTGAGTCCACAAAACTGATTGCATCCTGTGGGCAGGCATAGGCGCAGGCTCGGCATCCTTCGCAGGCAATGTTGACCACATGGTACTGGGGTTCGGCCTCAATGGCATCAAATCGGCACACTTGTCTGCATGCATCACAACCGATGCACAGCTCTGGATCGATGAACGCTTTCTTCAGTCCCCTATAGTCCTGTTTTTGTTCCGTCTCAAAGCTGCCCATGACCAGATGCAGATTCGGGGCATCGACATCACAATCGGCATAGGCCTTGGCTTGGGAGAGATGGATGAAGGCACTCGCGACGGTGGTTTTGCCGGTCCCGCCCTTACCGCTGAGGATGAGTATCTGATGCATCCGCTGCCTCCTTGCGTATCGAATCAAGCAAGCCGGAGAAGAAGAAGTGATAGTCCTCGCTCTGCTCGCTGGCTATGAGCCCCTCGCTGGTCAATGTTGCCAGCGTACGGTCATAGGGTAGGGATCCCATGATGGATAGACCGTGGGATCGGGCATACTCTTCGCTGGGATTTTCTGTCCCTTCCACCGTCTTGTTGAGCAACACGGCACAGGGTTTTCCCAAGATCTGCACCAGTTCATGGACCATGGCAAGGTTGTGCGCACCAAAACGAGTGGGTTCGGCTACCAGCAAGCAAAAGTCTGCACCCGAGATTGCCTCGGTTACCAGGCAGCCGCTTCCCGGTGGGCTGTCGATGACCACCAAGTCCTTGTGGCTCTCTCTCAGAAGCGCCTTGATGAGGGGGACCGCCTCACTCTGTCCGATGTCAAGAATCCCATCCTCAAAGGTGACCGTCCCATGGTTGCCGCGACGTATCACACCCAGCGGTTGTGCCACCTCAGTGAGGGCCTTCCTGGGACAGAGCGTCGTGCAAAGACCGCAACTGTGGCAGACCTCGTTGAAGATCAGCAGTTCCTTGCCGATGAGGGCAAGGGCGTTGAAGGCACACGCTTCGGTGCAGATGCGGCACCCATCGCACAAGCTCTGGTCCACGACAGGCTTGGGGATGGAGACGACGTGTTCGGATAGAATGGTGGGCTTGAAAAACAGGTGGCCGTTGGGTTCCTCAACATCACAATCGATGTAGGTTGCCTTCTGTGCCACTGCCGCAAGATTTACGGAGAGCAGGGTTTTTCCCGTCCCCCCCTTGCCGCTGAGCACCGCCACCGTCAGGTCAGTGCCCATGATGAAATCCTGGATGCACTTCGCCCAGGGGTGCAAGCTTTCCTTCCTGCAGGGCAGAAATGTTGTCTGCTACGCTCAGATTCAATGCTTTGAGCATCTCAATCTTTGCTGCGCGCAGAACCTTTGCAGCATTCTCGCCAAGGCGGAATGTGATGAGTTTTGCAACGCTCTGGTCCACCAAGTCCTGTGCTGCCTGGATACCGGCGCCACCTGCACTCTCTGCGGCAAGGTTGGTCATGAACGTACTGCTCTCGGTCTCTGTGTTGTAGAGACAGTAATAGGGTGCCCTGCCAAACGATACGCAGGTCGCGCTGTCCAGGCTGTCCGCCTCTGCCGGAATTGCTATGATCATACTTGTTCTCCTTCTCGCATCTCTTCCATGCGTTCTCTTCTTCTGCATCCCCGACCGCAGCCATGGCCGTACGGCCCACCATGATCGTTGAGCTGGTACTCCCCACCTTCGATGAGCAGGGGTTTTCCTTCAACCAATGAGTGTGCCAGCTTCTTGCGGGCACTGTCGTAGATACCCTGGACCGTGGAACGTGCCACGCCCATCTGGGTGCTGCACTCCTGTTGGGTCATCCCTTCGTAGTCAATGAGACGAAAGGCTTCATACTCATCCACACTCATGAGTATCGGCTCCATCTCGCCAGCCCCAACCCCGAGCGGGCCGAAGCGGCTTGTTTGGGGCAGTGAGCAGACATGTCTCCATTTTCTTGGTCGCGGCATATGCTTCCTTTTATTTCTGGGGTTCCTGGGCGAGCAGGGTCTCCACCTGTTTCAGCTCTTCTTCGAGGATGCGTTTACGCATGGCGAGTGTCTCCTGTCCGGAGAATGGCTGGACAGCAGCATAACCACTTCTCCACCCACGGCCCATGCCGTATCCATATCCCATTCCATAACCGGGTTGCCGGGCACAGAAGCCCATTCCCCTTCCCGTCAAGGGGCCGTAACCCATTGGACCTGATCCGTCTCTTCTTGGCATATCGTGCCTCCCGTGCTAAAGATTGTTATTGGCATATGTCAGTAACTGCTTTGAATATACCTATGTTATTGGCATATGTCAATAACTATGCGAGATTTCTTTTCTTGTTTTTATAGGAAACTGAGAGGACTTCAGTACTGATTGTGAACGTGCGTGGTTTTGGTTGCCGTACAGTATAGAAAAGGCCCGCCGTTTCCGGCAGGCCTCATGAAATGATTTGTAATTGGTTACAGGATGATAATCTGGTCTCGCTCGGGACCGACTGAGATGTACTTGATCGGGCAGCCGACAAGTTCACCGAGGCGCTTGCAGTAGGCCTGGGCCTTCGGCGGCAGATCTTCCCACTTCCTGGCTTCGGTGGTGGGAGTCATCCACCCGTCAAACTCCTCATAGATCGGCTCGGCAATCTCCTGCTGTGCCGTTTCGGGCAGGTAGGTGATCACTTCTCCGTTCACCCGGTAGGCGGTGCAGACCTTGATCTTTTCAAAGGTGTCCAGCACGTCGAGCTTGGTCAGGGCAAGGGCAGTGAAGCCGTTGATCCAGCAGGAGTAGTCGGCAGCTACGGCATCGAACCAGCCGCAGCGGCGGGGACGACCGGTGGTTGCCCCGTATTCGCCTCCGATTGCCCTGAGCTTTTCAGCCGTCTCATCGTTGAGCTCGGTCATGAAAGGACCTCCGCCCACGCTGGTGGAGTAGACCTTGGTGACACCGATGACCTCATCGATCCTTCTTGGACCGAGACCGCTTCCAATGGCAGCCCCTCCGCTGGTGGGACTGCTGCTGGTGGTGTAGGGGTAGATGCCCCAGTCGAGGTCGCGCATGACACCAAGCTGGCCCTCGAGCAGGATCTTGCGATTCTCCTCATAGGCCTGGCGGACAACGGGAAGGGAGTCGATGATCATATGGCCAAAGCGATCTTTCCACTTGGCACACAGGTTCATCAGCTCATCAACGGTGTATTCGGGAAGCCCGAAGTAGGCGAGTTCACGGTTCTTCTGGGGAAGGGCCATCTCGATGCGGTTTCTCAGCCGGTCGAAGTCGAGCAGGTCTGCTGCCCTGATGCCCGAACGGGTGGCCTTGTCGCTGTATGCCGGCCCGATGCCACGCTTGGTGGTGCCGATCTGCATCTTTGAGCTTTTTGCCCCTTCCTGTGCGCCGTCAAGGGCGCGGTGGTAGGGCATGATCAGATGGGCACGCACATCCACAAAGAGGTTGTTCACTTCCACCCCTTTTGCGGTGATGGATTCGAGCTCCTCTGCCATGGTCTCAAAGTTGACCACGGTCCCCGCCCCGACGATGTTCATCGTCTCTGGGTTGAAGATGCCCGAGGGAATGATGTGAAGGGCGAACTTGCCCTTGTCGTTGATGACGGTGTGCCCGGCGTTGTCCCCGCCCTGAAAGCGGATGACCAGATCAGAATGGACGGCCAAGTAGTCGACGATACGGCCTTTGCCTTCATCTCCCCACTGGGCTCCGACGATGGATGTTACGTTGCTCATGAGTACAGCTCCTTGCCTTCTTTTGCCAGTGCATCCAGCATTTGTCTCTCGTTCTCGGTGTGCGCTTCGATATCCTCAGCATCCCAGGGATATTTGATCCACAGGTCAGCGAGTTCCATGCCTGCGAAGTATCGCTTGACCTCAATCGGGAACTCCACGTCCTTCTCCTTGTTCTTGTTGTGGAGCACCAGGACGGCAATCTCCTCAGGATTGAACTTGAGCAGCTCTCCGACGCAATAGGCGAGGGTGGCACGCGTGTCATCGACCTCGTCGATGAGCAAGACCTTCTTGCCCACCAGCTGGGACTGCACCTCGTCGATCCACTGGATCTTGGTGGGATGGTCCTTGTGCTTCTTGTCGATTCCGTAATAGGAGATTCCGACTGCGTAGATCGGACGGTTGATGAAGGTCTTCATGATCCTGGCTGGGATGAAGCCTCCGCTTCCGATTGCAACGATTACATCCGGGTCATAGCCTGAGGCCAACAGCTCACCACTGAGTTTCTTGACCAACTTGTGTACCGAATTGTAACTGACGTAGAACTTCTTGTCGTCCATCTCTCGCTCCTTAGGCTTGTGGATACATCTCAGCGATGTAGGGAAGGGTTCTGTGTTTTTCGTTGTAGTCCAGACCATATCCTACGACCCACACATCAGGGATGGTGAAGCCGATGTAGTCGATGTCGACCGGCACGACGTGGCGGTCGGGCTTGTCCAGGAGGACTGCGGTCTTCACCGACTTGGGATTGCGTGTCTTGAAGTTGCGGATGAGGTAGTCAAGGGTATTGCCGCTGTCCAGGATGTCTTCGACGATCAACACATGCTTGTCCTCCATGTTTTCCCGGGTGTCCATCAACAGGCGTACGTTGCCGCTGTGATCCCCTTGGTAGGAGGAGAGGGCGATGAAGTCGATGACATGGCTCACATTGAGGCGCCGTGCAAGGTCAGCGATGAAAATGAAGGAGCCTTTGAGCACCCCCACCAAGATCAAATCCCCTTCTGCTTCAGCATAATCACTGCTGATCTGGCGAGCCAAGGCGTCAACTCTCCGGTTGATCGTATCGGCATCGATGAGAACACGGGCGAGATCCTCTGTCAATGCAGGGATCGCGAGGGAATCATTCATTGGGCCTCCTCAACGCAACAGCTACCTGTTGGAACATGTTCTGTATGCTTGTAGGAATATACGAAAAGCGGGGGAGTGTCAACGTTGGGCGATGGGCCGGACGGGTGGGTTGGACGCAAGAGTTTTTGCCTCTTGACCACGCTCTTGTGCTGAAGCTACACTGAAAGCAAAGAAAAGGAGGCCCATCATGTATGTTGAAGTTCCTGTTGATGTATTGCAGATGAATCCGTTCACGGCAATCGGGACAGATGGGTTTCTCATCACTGCAGGCAGTGCAGAGAAATTCAATACCATGACCGCTTCCTGGGGTTCCATGGGAGTCTTGTGGGGTCGAAACATCGTTACCCTCTATGTGCGCAAGAGCCGGTTCACCCACCAGTTTCTGGATGAACAGGATGGCTTTACGGTTTCCTTCTTTCCCAAGGAGATGAAGGACCGCCTCCTTTGGTGTGGCCAGCATAGCGGCAGGGAGTATGACAAGGTCGCAAAGACCGGTCTGGTGCCTTCGTGCATTTCTTCACCAAGTGGCGGCGAGCGTGTAACCTTCAAGCAGGCTTCGTTGGTTTTCTCTTGTACGAAAGCAGCTTGCTTTGACTTGGAGAGCTCCGCGTTCCTGAAGAGTGAGGTCAAGGAGTTTTACCATGACGGTGATTTGCATACCGTCTATATAGGTTTCATTGACAGTATCCTTTCCAACCAATAGGATGGAAAACACAGTATAACTATGGCCTATGGCCGGCTTGGAAAGGCAGGACTGGATATCCTGCCGGGGAGCAGAGATGATTTTAACCAAGGAACAGGCGCAGTCTGCGCTCTCGATCATGGTGCGTTCACGCCATTTCGAGGAGCATATCGATGCCTTCTTCAAGCGGAAGGAGATGCATGGGACCACCCATCTCTCCATTGGGCAGGAGGCAACGCAGGCGGGTCTGGCACTTGCTCTGCGGGAGGGTGACTGGATAGTCCCCACCCATCGCTGTCATGGGCACACCCTTGCTCGGGGTACCAATGAGCGCAAGATGTTCAGTGAAATGTTTGGTTCAGCCGATGGAATCTGCAAGGGTTTGGGCGGCAGCATGCACATGACCGATGTGGAGACTTGGAATGCAGGTTCTTCTGCGGTGGTGGGCAGCGGGGTGAATCTCGCCCTCGGGCTTGCCTTTGCCCTGAAGATGCAGAAGAGCCAAGCCATCAGTGTGGCCATTTTCGGCGACGGAGCAACCAGCCGTGGTTCGGTGCATGAGAGCATGAACCTTGCCTCCGTATGGGATCTTCCCCTGCTTTTGTTTTGCGAAAACAACAACTATGGCATGAGTGCAGCTGCAAGCAGGATGATATCCACCTCTTCCATTGCAGATCGTGCCGATGGGTATCGCATCAAGCACGCGACGGTGGACGGCAATGATGTGGAGGCGGTGTATCGTGCCTGCAGCGAGGCCGTCGACTCCATACGGTCCACCGGTCGGCCCTTCTTCCTGGAAGTGAAGACCTATCGCTGTTGCGGACACTCCAAGAGTGATGCCTGTCTGTACCGAAGCCGGGAGGAAGAACTGGAGTGGGAGAGCCGGGACCCCATTTTCCTCTTTTCCCGCGCTCTGGTCGAGAGTGGCTACTTTACCGACGAAGAGGTTGCCCGCCTCATTCTTGAGGGGCGGAAGCGTGTGGATGATGCAGCCCTTGATGCGGTTGCCGTTCGTGATATGCACATCAACCTGGAGCAGGCCATGGAGTACCTCCTTGCCCCGGAGGATGAGGAGATCTACAAGGTCTGCAAGAGCACAACCAGGATCAGCTATCGTGACGCCATCCGGGAGGCGCTGGACGAGGAGATGTCCCGCGACCATGCCGTGCATCTCATCGGAGAGGACATCGGTGTCTATGGCGGCTGTTTCCGGGTAACCGGAGACCTCTACAAGAAGCATCCGACGCAGTTGCATGAGACACCGGTAAGCGAGGAGGCCATCACCGGCCTTGCCGTAGGTTCTGCCATGCTCGGTCTCAGACCGATCGTGGAGATCATGTATGGTGACTTCGCAACCCTTGCCAGTGATCCCATCATCAACCACGCTGCAAAGATCCGCTTCATGAGTGCAGGCCAGCTCTCCTGCCCGATGGTCCTCAGGGCCCCCATCGGAAGCGGGACCGGGCATGGAGCCCAGCACACCCAGTGCCTTGAGGCAATGTTTGCCAACATTCCCGGTCTTATCATTGTTGCACCCTCCTGCCCTGGCGATGCCAAGGCCTTGCTCAAGAGCTCAATCCGAAGCAACAACCCCGTGCTCTACTTCGAGCACAAGAGCCTGTACAACAACCTTGGTCCGGTAGGCGACGACCAATACCTCCTGCCCATAGGCAAGGCAATCGTGAAGAAGCGTGGCAAGGATGTGACCATCGTCTCCTACAGCCATGCAGTCACCACCTGCCTTGAGGCGGCTGCAGTACTCAGCCTGCAGGATGAAATTGAGGTTGAGGTCATTGACCTTGCGACCCTCAAGCCCATGGATAAGGATGCCATCCTCAGGTCGGTGAAGAAGACCGGCAGGCTGCTGGTGGTCCATGACAGTCCGGAGTATGGAGGCTATGGGGCGGAAGTTGTTTCCGTGGTGACCGGTGACAGTGACTGCTTCGCCGCCCTGGCTGCCAACCCCCGGCGCCTCTGCGGAAAAGAGAGCCCCATACCGTTTGCTCCGGAACTTGAGCTTGCCGTCATCCCCTCCAAGGAAGAGGTGGTGGAGGCGGTTCGTTCGCTTTTCTCCCCCGCATAGCCTTTCCTTTTTTTCCTGTAGACGCTAGAATACAAAGCACTTGCGCCGCAGCACTCCTGCGGCGCTCATGTACAGGAGTGAGAAGAGCATGGATATCGACGTAAAGAACCTGCATCCACTGGAAGTACGCCTCCTCAGACATGTTGACCTGCATCAGGACATAACAGCTGAGCGTATCGTACGGGAGTTGGAGTACAAAGTGGGGCAGTGCAACCAGGCGTTCAGCTGGTTGAGTGCTAAGGGCTATCTGGTCGAGAAGAGCCGCATGAGCCGGGTCTTCTACGAGCTGACCGATCTCGGAAGGGAACAGCAGGAGAAAGGGACCCCCGCCCAGCGCATCTTTACGTTTATCAAGGCTGAAGGAGCACAGGCGCTGCCAGAGCTTGCTTCAGCCTTGGGTCTTGAGAAGAGTGATGTGGGCTCCGCCTTCGGCCAGCTTTCCAAGGCAGGTCTTGCCAAGATGAATGGCGACAACAAGGCCGAAGCCATTGCCGATGAGCTTGACGGTGAGTTTCTGGTTTCCAGAAATCTGCTGGACAAGGGTCTCGGTGGTGAGCTTGAGGAGACCCAGCTTTCCGACTCTGAGAAACAAGCAATGGCAAAGATGGCCAAGAAGCGTGGTGCGAGCAATGCTCCCTTCAAGGTAATCGAGCGCGAGGAAATAGTCTTCATCCTCACCGACGAAGGCTTTGCAGCCAAGCAGGCAGTGCTTGCTGCCAATATCACCGGTGAGGAGCTTGGTCTGGTTACCAGCGAGATGCTCTCCACCGGAAGCTGGAAGACCGGTTCGTTCCGCCCCTATGGGCTCAACGCCCCGACCAGCCGCCTCATCCCCGGTCGTCACAACCCCTACGGCAACTACCTGCAGTGGGTCAAGGACAAGCTGTGCAGTCTCGGCTTTGAGGAGTTTGACGGCTCGCTCGTTGAGAATGAGTTCTGGAATGGTGATGCACTCTTCATGCCGCAGTTCCACAGTGCCCGCGATATCCACGACGTCTATTATGTGAAGGATCCGGTGCATGCCAAGGCCATCGAGGAGCCGTGGCTCAGCCAGGTTGCCGCCACCCATGAGGATGGGTGGAAAACCGGAAGCCGTGGCTGGCGCTACAGCTTCGACCACGAGTTCACCCGCCGCCAGGTGCTTCGCAGCCAGGGAACGGTGCTTTCTGCACGCCAGCTCCCCAAGGCCAAGGTTCCCGGCAAGTACTTCGGTGTTGCCCGTTGTTTCCGATATGACCAGGTCGATGCCACCCATGGTGCTGACTTCTATCAGACCGAGGGAATCGTGCTTGGCAATGATGTCAACCTGAAGACCCTGCTTGGGCTGTTGAAGATGTTCGCCGAGGAGATTGCAGGAGCTGAGGAAGTCAAATATGTGCCTGGGTACTTCCCGTTCACCGAACCTTCGATCGAGGTGCATATCAAGCACCCTGTGTTGGGATGGTTCGAGCTTGGGGGAAGCGGAATCTTCCGCCCCGAGGTGACCAAGGCTTTGGGAATTGATGTACCGGTGCTCGCATGGGGCCTGGGCATTGACCGCATGGCCCTGATGCACTTGGGCCTGAATGACCTGCGCGAGCTCTTCACCCCGAACATTGAGTCGGTACGCACGAGGAGGGGGAACTGATGCCAAAGATTGAAACCACCGGCAAGTTGTTCTACAGCTTGTTGGGAAGAACATTGCAAGATAGTGAGCTTGAGGCAATCTTCCCGGTTGCGAAGGCTGAGTTGGATGGACACGAAGGTGATCTGCTCAAGATCGAGCTCAATGATACCAACCGCCCAGACCTCTGGTCTGCCGCCGGCATTGCCCGCCTGCTCAAGTCCTATTGGGGCGTTGAGACTCCGCTGTATGACTTCTTCTCCACCAGTGAGGAGTGTTTTGACAGTGAGGGCAGGGAGCTCATCGTGGATGCATCGGCAAAGGAAGTCCGTCCCTATTCGATCGGATTTGCTGCCCGTGGTCATGTGGTGAGCGAGGATGATCTGGAGGCGTTGATCCAGAGCCAGGAGAAGCTGTGCTCGAACTTCGGGCGCAAGCGCAAGACGATTGCCATGGGCATCTACCGCTCGGACCTGATCAAGTACCCTGTGCACTATCGTGGTGCCGATCCCGATGCAACCTCCTTCGTTCCTTTGGGGATGGACAAGAAGCTCACTCTCCGTGAGATCTGCACCGAGCATCCGAAGGGGAAGGAGTACGGCCCGATCGTAAGCGATTGCCGTGTGTTCCCCTACCTGCACGACGACAATGGTGATACTCTCTCGTTCCCGCCGGTCATCAACAGTGCCCGTATCGGGGCTGTCGAGGTGGGTGACGAGAACCTCTTTCTTGAACTGAGTGGCATGGACCTGCGGGACCTGCTGCTTGCCGCCTCCATCATGGCCTGCGATATGTCCGACATGGGTTTTGAGATTCTGCCGGTGAAGGTCAGGCTCCCCGAGGAGACTGAGTTCGGCACCGAGATCACGGTTCCCTACTACTATCAGGAACCCGTCTCCTGCACGCTCGCCCAAGTCCACAAGACACTGGGACAGAAGATGAGTGGTGAGGAAGCGGTTGCAGCCCTGAAGCGGATGGGCATCTATGCCATTTACAGCGATGATACCCTCTATGCCACGGTTCCCGAGTACCGCAATGACTTTTTGCATCCGGTCGATCTGGTAGAGGATATCATGATCGGGTACGGTTTGGGCAATTTCGAGCCTGAGATGCCCCAGGACTTTACTGTAGGACGCCTCAGTCCTGCCGAGGAGCTGGGTCGCAAGGTGAAGGACCTGATGGTGGGTCTGGGCTTCCAGGAGATGATGTACAACTACCTCGGCTCCAAGCGTGAGTATGTCGACAACATGAACTTCCCCCAGGAGAAGTGCATTTTCATCTCCAACCCGATGAGTGAGAACTACGAGGTGGTACGCCCCTCCATTATTCCCTCCCTGCTGGAGAGCGAAAGCGTCAGTGCTCATGCTCCCTTCCCCCACAAGATTTTTGAGGTGGGCAAGGTTGCTTTCCTGGATAGCTCGGACAACAGTGGTACCACCACCCGCAACAATGTCGGCTTCCTGGCAAGTGACAGCATCATGGGCTTCAACGATGTCTCTTCCCTGGTGAATACCCTTTTCTACTTCCTGGGCAAGGAGTATACGCTCTCCGCCCTGGAAGGGGATGGCCGTTTCATCGAAGGGCGTTGTGCAAAGCTCATGATCGGTGAGCAGGAAGTGGGCATTTTCGGGGAGATCCATCCCCAGGTACTGGCCAACTGGGGCAGTACGATGCCTACCATCGCCTGTGAGATCGATCTGGATCTGGTGATGGCGAACTGATCGCAAAACAGCATAGCTTTCAATATGACGCAGTCTGGATCCATCTGGGCTGCGTTTTCTCTTTCCTAGAGCACTCTTGCCACCAGCAGCAGCAGGGCAAGGGCGAGGGAAAATCCAAAAAACAGGTCGGAAAAACGGGCTCTGTACCGACCGGGCAGGTGGAGAATCCAAGCCCCGGGTTTGGTAAGGATGAACAGGAAGAGCACAATGCCTGCGAGAGTGGTGTAGAACGTCTTTGCAAGGGTTTCTTGTTTGAAAAAGTAGTGTGCATCAAAGCCGTTTACTGGCTGTGCTGAGAGCAGCTCGGTGATGAATGCGAATACTTCGGGGGCAAAGATGCCCGTCAGAATGCACATCAGTGCAAGCATGAGCAAACCGGTATGCAAGGAGAGAGGAAAACGTGGGCGAAGCGAGGGATGAAGGATCTCCAGCTTCATTTTTGCAGGTAGGAATATCCTGGAGAGCTTGAGAAACGAGGCAACCGTTCCCACTCCAGCCAGGGTGAGGATTGGGTAGTGCACGCCTCCTTTGATTGCATAGGTGAGCAGATTCTTGCTGAAGTAGCCGTTGAACGGGGGGATGGCCATGATGGAGAGAGCTCCCACCAGATAGCAGAGGAGGGTGATGGGCAGTCGCTCTCCTTCTCCTTTCAGCGAGCGTGAGGCTCCTCTGAGCGTGTAGACGTTTCGGTTTGCCCCTGCATCAGTGGCTGTTCCCACGCTCAAAAAGAGCAGGGCCTTGAAGAGGGCGTGGCTGAAGGCATGAAAGAAGGAGACTGAGAGCAGCAGGGCTCCTGCTTGGGTGTGTACACCCGCCTGCAGTGCAAGACCCCAGGCAGTCACCACATAGCCGATCTGACTGATGGAGTGGTAGGCCAACAGCTGTTTTGCATCCGACTGGGCGAGTGCCAAGATGACCCCGAACAAGGCAGTGAGAGCCCCTGCATAGCTGATCGGCAGCGCAAGCTGTGCCGAGCCGGGGACCAAGGCAAAGACCCGCACCAATGCAAAGAGGGGAATCTTGAGCAGGACGCCCGAAAGCAGGGCCGAGACGGCATGGGGAGCCTTGGAGTGGGCATCGACCAGCCACAGGGAGAGAGGCAAAACAGCCACCCTGAGCAGGACGGGGACTATGAGCAGGATGAGGCACAGCAGGGCATATCCCTGGTTTTGTCCTTCTGCAAGACTGTGTGCGATCGCCTCATAGGACAACGAGCCGGTCAACCGGTAGAGACCGAACGTGCCGAGCAGGAAGAATACCATTGCCGTTGAGCTGAGCATGAGATAGGAGAAGGAGGCATAGACTGCACTCCCTTTCTGGTTCCCAGCGATGAGGACATAAGCTACCACTCCCATCACTTCCAGACATACGAAGAGGTTGAAGAGATCGGCAGTCATGCTGATCGCAGCAATGGCTGCATTCTGCACAAGCAACAAGGCTGTGAACGAGGAATGCGCAGGACCTACCTTGCGTGAATACATCCAGGCGGGAATGGTGACTGCGGCTGCGAGGAGAATCATCAGCAGGGAGAGGCCGTCGAAGCGGTAGATGATTCCCATCTCCTTCGCCCACGAACCGGCTACCGCTTCCATCACCATGTTTTGGGATAGCCGGTCCTTGAGGGTGAGTGCGAGGACAACCGGCAAAACCAAGCCGATCAGGATGCCAAGGTACTCAGCCATACGCCGGACTGCGGTCCGGAAGAAGCTCTTGCATACCAGAATCAGAGCAGCTCCAAGGAGGGGAAGATAGACTGGGGCGAAGAGGATGTTTGAAAGGGTGTTCACCATCACCTCCTACCGCACTAACTGGAAAGCCAGCACCGTGAGGGCGAGGGCATAGCCGAAGAAGAGATTGGAAAATCCCGCACTGGATGCAGGGATTTTCGCAAGTAGGTTTCTCGCATATGTGCTGCAGCCGAGTACCGTCAGGAACAAGGCAAACGTGAGGGTGACAAAGGTCTTGGCAAGCTCATGGTAGGCGTTGTAACCCGAGCTATACACCTCATTTGATCCGAGGGGAAGCAAAAGCGTAGTGATGAAGTGCTGTATGGGCAGGGCAAAGACTCCACCCAGCAGAATCATCAGACTCAGGAGCAGCAACGACACATGGATTGCTCCAAACGATTGGGTCTTCACCGCAGGAACGGGGCGTTTTGAAGGAAGAAAGAGGACGGAGAGCTTCAGATAAGCGGTGATGGTAAGAATCGCGGTAATGGTCAATAGGTATGCCGATCCATGGCCTTTTGCAAGATACGTGAGCATATTCTTACCCCAGAACCCCAGCGTTGGAGGCAGTGCTGAAATGGAAAAAAGAGCGATACCATAGCTTATGGTGATGATCGGAACGCGTTCTCCACTCGCTTTCAGATAGGCAGCAGCGCTTCTTCCTTTCCTAAGATCCTTCGTTCCCAGTGCGTCGGTCGCGGTTCCCACACTGAGAAAAAGAAGGGCTTTTGCAATGGCATGGCAGAAGGCATAGAACAGCGAGGAAGCTATCAGCAAGGCACCACGTTCACTTTCAAGTCCTGCCTCGATTGCAAGTCCGTAGGCAGCAACTACATAGCCTATCTGGCTGACTGAGCTGTAGGCCAGCAGTCGCTTTGCCTGCACTTCCCTGAGGGCGAGAAGGATGCCTGCCACGGCTGAAATCCCTCCTGCCCATGCCAGGATTGAGCCAATGCGCTCGCTTGAGGTGACCAACAGCAGAAGCCTGATCAAGGCAAAGAGCGGTATCTTGATCAGAACCCCGGATAGCAGGGCTGATACTGCATGCGGTGCTTTTGAGTGGGCTCCTACCAACCATCCGGAGAGCGGAACAACTGCACAGCGGAGCAAGGTTGATACGACGATGAGGACCAGACTCAACTGGGCGACGATGAGGTCATTTCCGCTGAGACTGTTCTTCACCTCGGCAATCAAGGCATAGGAGAGCGAACCGGTGACCCGATAGAGGCCGAAGGCTCCGATGAGAAAGAAAACCATGGCGGTGGCACTGAAGAGCAGATAGGTAAAAGAGGCGAGGACGCTGCCATCCTCATCATTCGAGGCAATCAATACATAGCTGGTAACCCCCATGAC
>Ga0172377_10002157_pt1 | contig 20152 bp, 18 predicted proteins | sample Pumphouse3metaG_FD_119749 | JGI IMG/M metagenome (GOLD analysis project Ga0172377, IMG submission 119749) | Leachate microbial communities from a municipal landfill in Southern Ontario, Canada - Pumphouse #3 metaG | ecosystem: Engineered > Solid waste > Landfill > Unclassified | place: Canada...
GGCTTTCAAGTACATTCATAAACAGTTCATTGACGTTAAAACCATGTTGCGCCACCAAGGTCGCTACCGTGGTTTCAAATGCGTCACGATGGGCGACATCGGCATTGAGTAAGTTCATTCGCTTTCCTTTTGTTATCAGGGGTGGAAGAACACGCCTACCGCTAAGAAGTGGGTTAATGCGTGTCTTTTTGCTTCAAATATGACGATTCAACTATTATTAGGCATTTGGCTCAAGGCCTGAGCCGCCGCGTGTGCTGAAGCCCACGCCCATTGAAAATTGTAACCGCCCAAATGTCCGGTGACATCCAGCACTTCACCAATAAAAAACAATCCCGGCTGCCGGTGAGCTTCCAGCGTTTTGGACGATACTTCGTCCGTATCCACGCCGCCCAAGCTCACTTCGGCCTTGTCATAACCCGCGCTGGTTTCAGGGTAAAGCGTCCATTCGCTTAACTGCCGGGCATAGGTTTCCAGTTCGCCATCGCTGACATTCGCCAACTCGGCTTGCAGCGGATATTTCGCCAACCAAGCTTGCGCAAAACGCTTTGACCAGGCCTGGTGAAGCCATTTATGCAAATTACCGGCATTCGACTTTAAGGCTTTTAGTTGTTGAAGCACATCCACGCCGGGGAACAGGTTAATCACAATCGGCCACCCCGGTTGCCAATAGTTTGATATTTGTAACACCACCGGCCCACTGATACCCTGATGTGTAATCAGCAAGGTTTCTTCAAAGCAGGCCTGCTGACAGCGCATTTCGACCACTAGACTAAAACCGCTCAATTCGGCAAACCATTCACGCCAAGGTGATTTAAATTGCAACGGCACTAAACCGGGGCGCGGCGCAACGACCTTTAAACCAAATTGACGCGCTAAAGCCAGCCCCCAATCACTCGCTTTGAGCTTAGGATAGGCTAAGCCGCCGGTCGCCACGACTAACCGATGCGCATGATATTCACCCGCCGACGTACTGAGGCGATAGCCGCTTTCCAAAGCTTCAACTCGGTGTATTGTCGTCGCTAATTGTAAATTCACCCCCGCCCAATCGCATTCTAAACGCAAGGCGGCGATAATCTCGCCCGCGCCGTTGAGGGTGAATAATTGGCCGTGACTACGTTGTTCGTAAGCGATGCCATGACGCTCAACCCATTCGATAAACGCCGAAGCAGGGTAACGCGCCAAGGCGGATTTAACAAAATGCGGGTTGGCACAGACATAGTGCGATGGTTTGACATCCAAGTTGGTAAAGTTACATTTACCGCCGCCGGAAATACGAATTTTCTGTGCCGCTTTCGGGGCATGGTCAATCACTAATACACGTAATCCGGCGTAGCCGACTTGCGCGGCACACATTAAACCCGACGCGCCCGCCCCGACAATAATGACATCATAGTGTGTCACGACATGGCTTCCCACGCATCACCGCGACGTTTGACTTCATCAAGCAGCACCTGATAACCCTGCACAACCAAGGCCGCTTCCCCTTCTACGCCTAATTCAATGGTGCGACGACCATCAACGGCAATATGCGGCAAACTAAACAGGCGTAAGCTTGGAAAATGCTGTTCAAACCTTTCCATAAACGCCACCCAATCCGATTCTTGCGCATCAATTAAACGCAGCGCTTTTTCGATTTGTAAGCGAGGCGGTACATCGGCGTAGTAGGTGGACAGCACCCAGTCCATCATCGGCTGGCTCATTTGCGGAAAACCGGGCATAAAATAATGCTCACGAATGGAAAAACCCGGTACGCGATTAAAGGGGTTGGGAATAATGTCTGCCCCCTGCGGATATTCCGCCATACGAATACGTTGTGGATAGGCCGCCTCAGCAAACTGCGCTTCGATTTCTGCCACCGCTTGCGGATGGCGCACTAAAGGCAAACCTAAGGCTTGCGCCGCCGATTGGCGTGTGCGGTCGTCCGGAGTTGCGCCGATGCCGCCACAACAAAACACCACATCGCCACTGGCAAAGGTGCGCGTAAGTGTATCCACCAACAGTCCGCCCTCGTCACCGATAATATGCGCCCAACTTAACGCCAAACCGCGTGGTTTAAGCAAGTCATTAAGATTCGCTAAATGACGATCTTGGCGTTTAGCCGAGAGAATTTCGTCACCGATAATCAATAAACCAAATCGCTTGCTTGCCATCTTCTTACCCCTTTGCTTGCAACCAGCGCACCAGTTTTTGCGTCAAAATCGTCGGATTCACCGGTTTTGAAATATAATCATCCATTCCGGCGGCGTAGCATTTATCCTCATCGCCCTGCATCGCGTTCGCCGTCATCGCAATCACCGTCACTCGCTGGTTTTCACCCGAGGTGGCGCGCAACTCACGCGTGGTTTGATAACCGTCCTTATTCGGCATTTGGCAATCCATTAACACCAAATCATAAGGCTGCTGGGCCAGTTTTTCCAACGCCTGCTCACCATCACACGCCACATCGGCTTCTAATCCCATTTTCTTTAATAACGCCAAGGCGAGTTTTTGGTTAATCGGATTATCTTCGACCAATAACAATTTATAGCCGCCTACTTTTAGCGAAACCTGCGTTATCGGCGTGCGCTCCGCCCGACTGCTGGCACCAACACTTTGTCGATTCGATAAAATCCAATGTGCAATATGGCCGTACTTTATTGGCTTAATACGCATCGAAATACCCAAGCGTTCCACATGATCACGCCACTGAGCCGCTTGCTTATGCGTCACCAACAGCGTGATCGCGCCATGTGTCACTTTTAAATCATGAATTAAGCTAAGCGGATTTTCATACAAGCCATCAATCGCACTCATATCCACCCACAACGGCAATGTGTTGTCGGTTTGAGCCTCGTTTAAGCCAACCAAATCATACGCCCGCAACGTCACATTCAACTGCGCAAACTGCGCAACCAATTTATCGCGCACAATACTCGGCTTCATCAACAACAACATCGTCTGCGCTTGCACCAGCGGCTTAAGTGCCTTATCGCTGCCTTTTGCCGGCGCATGAATATTGAAACTGAAAGTCGAGCCCTCACCCAACTGACTTTGCACAGCAATATCACCACCAAGCAACTTCACCAACTGTTTGGAAATCGTCAACCCCAAGCCGGTGCCGCCATACACACGGGTAGACGAACCATCCACCTGCGTAAAGGCACTAAATAGCTTCGCTTGCCCTTGTTCAGAGATGCCTAATCCGCTATCAACAATCGCAAACACCACCGAGTCGCGCTGGCTCGGGTGAGGGCGCACCTCGACATACACCTGACCTTTTTCGGTGAACTTAATCGCATTACTCAGTAAGTTCATCAACACTTGGCGCAAGCGCGTGCCATCCGTTTGCACCGTTTTGGCCACCTCCATATCAATAAAATAGGCCAAGGCCAGCCCTTTGCTTTGCGCCGACGGCGCCACCATATCCATCACACTGTCGAGCAATGTCACTAAATCTACCGGCTCAATATGCAGCTCCAATTTTCCGGCTTCGATTTTAGAAAAGTCGAGAATGTCGTTAATAATGCCAAGCAACGAGTCTGCGCTTTTTTTCACGGTGAGGGTTAAATCGCGCTGTTCGGTGGTTAAATCGGTATCCAACAACAAATCGGTCATACCAATCACCCCGTTCATCGGTGTGCGAATTTCGTGACTCATATTCGCCAAAAACTCCGACTTCATTTGCGCCGAGGCCAACGCCTCGTCACGCGCTTTACGCACGGCTTCTTCCGCTTTTTGACGCTCGCTGACATCACGAATAATACCGGTAAAAATCGTCGAATCATCATGTTTCACTTCGCTCACCGCCAAATCAATCGGAATCAGCGAGCCGTCCTGCTTGCGCGCTTGCAGCTGACGCGTAAAGCCAATCACTTTCGGCGTGCCTTCTTTCAGATAGCGGCGCAAATAACCATCATGGGCATGATGATGCGGTTCCGGTACGATAATATTAATATTTTGTCCTTGCAGGCCTGCTTGGGTGTAGCCCAACACGTTCTCCACCGCCTTATTGGTTTCGATAATCACCCCCTGCTGATCAATGACCACGATCGCATCCACCACCGAATCCATAATCGCACGCGCTTTGACGTGCTGGCGTTTGACCTCGGCCAACACGGCTTTCATGCGCCGAATCACGAACGCCAACAACACTAACGCGCCAAACGCCATTATCATCATGGCAATAAACGTTTGCCATGCGGCGGCTTCCGACTCTTGATACAAGCTCGACACCGGGCGCACCACCTCCAGCACCCCGCGGACATCACCCACTTTCCAATCGGTTTTTGGTGAACCCGGATAAGTGTTATGACAGCCCTCGCAGCTTTCTTGCATCACGTCGGCGACAGCAAAACGCAGCACGGGCTGATTATCGATAGTATCAAAACGCGAAATATAGCCATCAGGATTGGCGCGCAGATAGGCCATCGCTTCGGCCTCAAACGCATCACGAATACCGGCGTTTTTGCGCCAGCTAAACGGTTTATCGCTATACAAACGCACGCGATAATCACTATTGGCGGACAATTTTTCGCCAAAATCAATCGCAAACGTCGCCGGTAACGGCAACGTACCCGGACGCGTCAAATAGTCATGGGTAATCGGGACGTTATACGACTTGAGAGCGGGCAAAATCGTAGTGGCATAAAAGTTACGAAACTGCGCTACCGATGAAGAAAAGTTTTTGGCATCTTCAATCGCAATCTCATTGGCGTGTTTTTGTGACTGCTCATAATGACTCCAAAACACCAAGGAAATACCCACAAATAGCAATATCGCCAAAATCGGCGATAAAAACTCGACCAACCAATTAAAAAATGTACGCATCAACAGCCTATCCTCTTATTCAATCCTGCATCGGCACTGCGGGCGCTTTGCGCGTAAGGAAACACGTCGGATGCTGCTTTAAAACGCTTAGCATCGCCACGCTGGTTAATTGAACTATTATCGCACAACAATCGCCTAGAAAAACCGCCTGTTTTCAACCGTTAAACTCGAGGTGCCAACACCACAAAACTTACCTTGCGTCATCAAATTTTTCTATATCTGTCCGCTGTTATTGACACACCGCACCGCCTCTTTCAGAATAACTGTTTAATTTCTATACACTGGGAGAGCAAACATTGCTCGTCGGACAAACAGCATACGGGGCGAACCTTGATAGCGCGCCAATCCAGCCGATTTAAACTCGCTATTCTCAGCCTGCTTGTCTTAGGACTGCTGGTGGTTCTAAGCTGGCCATTTCTGTATGCCGCCGAAGAAAAAGCACAAAGCGCCCAAAATCAACCTATTCGCCTTGGCGTCCTCGCATTTCGTTCGATTGATGCCACTTATGCGCGCTGGCAACCGCTGGTTGATCACCTCAACCGCTATCTGCCGCAACAGCGCTTTGAGCTGGTGCCCTTGTTTTATGGCGAATTTAATCAAGCCTTTGACGCCGGACAGTTAGATTATGTGTTCACCAATCCGCAACACTTTGTGTTACTCAAACGCAAACAAGCCCTGCATCCGCTGGTTACACTGATGCCCTTAGCCGAAGGCAAGCCGGTGAATCAATTTGGCGGCGTTATCTTTACCCGCAGCGATCGCGCCGATGTTAATACCCTGAGCGATGTCCCACAGCAAACCATCGCCGCCACCTTTGAGCAATCGTTTGGCGGTTATTTAATGCAGCGCTGGGAACTGTATCGACGCGGCTACGACACTCAACACGTCCAGTTTACCGGTATGCCGCATGACCGCGTGGTTCAAAGCGTACTCAATCGCGAGGCCGATGTCGGTTTTGTGCGCACCGGTATCCTAGAAGCGCTCGTTAAAGAAGGCAAACTAAACTGGGCGCAAATCAAAGTCATCGCGTCGATTAGCCCAAGCCATTTTCCACAAATCCATTCCACCGCGCTTTATCCCGAATGGCCATTGGCCGCGATGGCGCACTTAGGCAGCGAACTCAACAAACAGGTTTCCATCGCGCTGCTTAATATCCAACCCGATAGCCATGTTGCACGATTGGGGGAATTTTACGGCTTTACGCCGCCGGGCGACTATGCGCCGATTGAAGCGGTAATGTTGCAACTTGATGTTATCCCACGCGAAGACATCAATCTTGGGGATATTTTTGTACGTTACAGCGCACCGATTGTGCTAACGTTTGTAGCCAGCTTGCTGCTGTTTAGCCTGTTGGTCATGCGGTTGATTTTAAATAACCGCCACCTTAAGCGGCTCTCGCAGGAGCGTGACCAACTTAATTTGTCGTTACAAAGCGTAAACCAAAATCTCGAAAATATCGTCGAACAGCGCACGCAAGCGTTGCGCGAAAGCGAGCAGCGCTTTTATCAAATGTTTGAAAACCATGCTTCGCCGATGCTGCTCATTTCGCCCGCCACCGGCGCTATCTTAGACGCTAATAACGCCGCCGCCGAGTTTTACGGTTACGATACCGCGCATTTAAAAGCGATGAATATTCACCAAATCAATACCTTGCCCAAAGAGCAAATCGCTGCCGAACGAGAACGCGCGCACAGCGAAAAACGCAACTACTTCGTATTCCCGCATCGTTTAGCAAACGGCGAAGTTCGTCAGGTAGAAGTGCATTCATCGCCGGTGATGATCGCCGGTGAACCTTGTTTGTTTTCGATTGTGCATGACATCAGCGAGCGGCTTAAAACCGAAGCGCGACTTAAATTACACGATACGGCATTAAACTACGCGGCGAATGCGATTGCCATCACCGACCACAACAGCCGCGTTATTTGGGCTAATCGCGCCTATTACGACTTAACCGGTTATGGCGAAACCGAAATTGTCGGCCACCATTTATACAACCCCGAACAAGCCAGCGACGAGGACAAAGCCCTCTTCGAGCAAATTCAACACGTGGTGCGCCAAGGCCAAGTTTGGCACGGCATTTTGGAGCGCAAACACAAAAACGGCGATCAGTATGTCGAAGAAATCACCATTACCCCGGTGCGTGACAGTGAGCAAAAAATAAACAACTTCGTGGTGGTGTTGCAGGATGTGACCGAGCGCAAACAAGCCGAACAACAAATTCAAAATCTGGCCTTTTTCGACCCCTTAACTCAGTTGCCAAACCGACGTTTACTGATTGATCGCTTAGAGTCGGCAATGGCGCAAACCGCCCGTAACCAATATCATGGCGCATTGCTGTTTTTGGACTTGGACCACTTTAAAATCCTTAACGACAGCCACGGCCATCAACTCGGCGATAAACTGCTGATTGAAGTCGCCCAGCGCATCAAGTCCGGCATCCGCGCGGGCGATACCGTAGCGCGCTTTGGCGGCGACGAATTTGTTGTCTTACTCACGGATTTGGATACACAAGCGGTGAAAGCTGCACAGCAGGCGATGCAAGTCGCCGAAACTCTGCGCCAAAAACTCAGCGATCCCTACTTGCTCGATGGCGCTGAACCGGGCACCAAAATTCAACACTATTCCAGCGCCAGTATCGGTATTTCGTTGTTCCAAGATCACAACAAACCGCTGAATGACTTATTGAAATGGACCGATATGGCGATGTATCAAGCCAAAGCCTCCGGACGTAACGACATTCGCCTATTTGATCCGCAAATGCAAATCCAGCTAAACGAACGCGCCGAGCTAGAGCAGGATTTACGCCAAGCGATTAGCCAGCAACAGCTGCAACTCCATTACCAGTCGCAAGTCGATAGCCAAGGACGTATTTTGGGGGCCGAAGCCCTGCTACGCTGGCAACATCCGCAACGCGGCATGATTTCACCGGCGCAGTTTATTCCGTTAGCAGAAGAAACCGGCTTAATTCTTTCGCTGGGTGATTGGGTGCTGGAAACCGCCTGCCAGCAACTTAACGAATGGCGTTATGACCCCAAACTTTGCCTGATTCAACTCTCGGTGAATATCAGCGCCAAACAACTGCGCCAGCGCGATTTTGTCGAAACGGTGACGCGCTTAGTGAAACGCTATGAAGTTAATCCGCTGATGCTCAAACTAGAGCTCACCGAAAGCGTGTTAATGAGCAATATGGACGATTCGGTGAACAAAATGCGCGCCCTGCGTTTATTAGGCATTCAGTTTTCGATTGATGATTTTGGCACAGGTTATTCGTCCTTGGCTTATTTAAAATTACTGCCGCTGAGCCAAATCAAAATAGACCAGTCGTTTATTCGAGACATTGCGGATGATGAAATGGACGCGGTGATGGTGCAAGCGATTATGACGCTGGGAGAGAGTTTCCAAATGAGCGTGATTGCCGAGGGCGTGGAAACCGACCAGCAGTTTTCGCTGCTGCGTGATTATCGCTGCCAATTCTTCCAAGGCTATCTGTTTAGCAAACCCCTGCCTTTAGCCGAATTCAAACAAAAAGTGCTTACACAGAACACTTAGGCCGCCGCGACTAACTCGGGATTACTTTTCTGTAGGGTTTAACGTCGGCTTATTATAGGCGTGATGCGTCGGTTTTAGTCATATCATGGCCAAGCAAGCGATACCACAACGAACAAGGCCGCCTCTTGTGCCAGCATGGTTTTTCAAGGACCAGACACGAAGCTATTTTAAGTCGTTTTTTAAATATTAACACATTGATTTTTCAAGATATTTATTTGTATCAATAGCATCACCTGAACACACAATCGACTTAGCGGTTCACAAACACTTGATTTATCAACCTGTTCAGCAAAATGTCAACAGGCTTTAACCTTGAATCAAGATACCGCGCGCGTTTTAAATGCCCGCGTTTGTTTAAGACGCTATTTTAGCAGGCCTGCTAAACCGATATCAGCGTTAGCGGAGGGAATCAGACGGGTTAAAAAAACATCAAAATAAACAAAAGCGCCGCGAACAACTACAAGCTACCTCAATGAATGTGCGCAAAACGGCAGCATAAATATTTTGCCCGAAATCATCCGCCAACGCGCCAAGGCTTCGCCACACATCGCGAAACCCCGGCTGATCACCTTTAAGGCAAAGGCTTGCTACCGGCGTAAATGCGTAAAATTGGATAGATCCACGCAATCGAGGCTAAGCTGTAACCGCTGGCCATCACCACCAATAACACCCAGTCCACCCAGTAATTCACCATCGACAACGCCGATCCGGTGAGCGCGGGTAAACTAAAGAACAGCAACGCAAACACCAACGCGCCGCCCAGCAAGCTTTGTTGCAACACGTTCATATATAAATACGAACCCTGCTGGCGATAAGCGAGCAGATTCAAAATCAACGCGCCGCCAATAAAAATCAACACCACACCGATATGCGCCTGCGCATAACCTAACAGCATAAAAAAGGTTAAATTTAGTTCACTCATGGTTTCGATCCTTTATCGGTTACACATTGCCTTTTAACATTTGAAGATACGTCGGCTTAAGTAATTGCTCTTTCATTACCCAAGCTAACCACGACTCTTTTTTCGGATCGATAAAGGAGTAGGTTGACACTAAATCGCCGTTATAGTCGAATTCAATCAACATCGCCGAACCAAACTTCGTCAACAACGGACAAGACGTATAACCGTTAAACGTGGCCGTCGGCTCTTCACCAGCGATCACCGCCAACAGGTTTTCCACCACAATCGGCACCGACATTTTCACCGTGGCCGCCGTTTTACCGCGAGGCGTACCATTCACATCGCCACAACCAAATACCTCAGGATACGTAATATGCTGGAGCGTGTCTTTATCCACCGCCAACCAACCGCCGGCGGCCATATTGCCTTCCGTCCAAGCCAAATTCGACTCACGCACTGATTTTGGCGCACGCATCGGCGGCACCACGTGCAACAAATCGTAGTCCACATTCAACGTTTCATCGCCATGTTTAAACGTTGCCACGCGTTTTTCGCTATCAATCGCGCTCAACTCCGTGCGGAATTTAACACCCATATTCGCCTGCTCATACAAGCCGAGGACATAATCGTTAAACCACGGCAAGCCAAATACATTATTCGTTGCCGAATAGAAGTTCATTTTCGCCTTGTCATAACCGCCGTTTTGTCTGAGGCGATCAAGGGTCAATAACGTCATTTTTAATGGCGCGCCAGCACAACGAATCGGCGTACTTGGCAAGGTAAAATAGCCATTACCGCCTTCACGCGAATAGCGCTCAATCGCCTGCCAACTGCGTTCAGCTGCATCAGGGCTGTGATACACGCTCGCCAAACCATTGTGACCAATTTCGTTAATATCCATCCCCTCAATCGCGCCATAATCGTATTCAACACCGCTCGCGACCACTAAATAATCATAACCAATTTTGCGCCCGCTATCGGTCACCACCTGCTTATTATCAGGGTCATAGCTGGCAACCATTTCTTGCACCCACTCAACCTGCTTGGGTAAATAGCGACGGTTTTCTTCCAGCACTTTCGACTTAGGCCAAGCGCCGGTAGCAACAAGCGTTAAGCCCGGCCAATAATAATGCGCTTGTTTAGCATCAATAATGGTGATTTTCGCTTGCTTGAGCGCACGTGATAGGCGATTGGCGATACTGATACCCGCCGCACCACTGCCCACAATCACAATATGCACCGGCGCCTGTTGTGCCTGTACCTTAATGCTCGTACCCAAGGTCGCCAATGCAGCAGCGCCCCCCAAAATAAACTGACGGCGGCTTAAATCAGACGCCTTAAACATACTGGCCATAGGGTTCCTTTTGCTCTACTAAAGAAGGGATAATAAACGGGCACCATGCCGTCGCGCCTTATGGTCAGACCGCGTACCGCTAGATTCATAAGCGATTGCTTATACCCGAATAAGTTGAATTATAGGCATGAAGTTGATTTAGGTCAATTCCTGCCAAAGCAGGCCTGCAAAATCCGCACTCATTGTGGACAGATGACTCGCCAGCGACAGCTCTGCGCCGACGGGTCAGATAAGGTTTGCTGCATATCGCGCCGCGTTGAAAAAATATTATCGTCCGCGGGCGACAAGCGCTGCGCGCATTTCGCCGCCGAAAACGCCGATAAAGGACAAGGCATCGCTTGTAACGCATACGCCCAATTATTCCACAACGCCGCATTTCGCGGCGCACGCGTCACCAATTCGGCAAAAATCTGCGCCGATTCAGCATAACGACCTTGTCGATAATACAGATTGCCTAATGCCAATCCGCTATCAGTGTCGTCTTGCCAAGCGTAATGCGCCGTTTGATACGCCACCTCGGCCGCCGACAGCTGGCCAACCTGCTCTAAATCAAAGGCTTGCTTTAACCAACCCGAACGCGTTGCCGTTACCGGTAACAGCGAGGGCGGAACAATCACCAAGCCCCAATAGTTCGAACGCGCCCAGGTATTTTCAAACGTACGCAACGTGGTTTGCCAGCGCCGTGTTTCACCGGAACGCAACACGAGTGTTTGCACAGCTAAATCATAACCGACCACCACGGCATAATGCCATTGCGGATACCAGCTAAATGCCAGGTTTTGCATCACGAGCACCGGATTTCCGGCCGCCACTTCACGCAATAAAGCCTCCAGCGAACCGGCTAACGGATAAGGCACAAGACCTTGACGGCGCACCGCCGCCGTCATTTCGATTTGCAAACTGCCTTGCTTTTCCGGCACATAGACTTGTGAGACTAAATCATCCGGTAACACGGCTTTAGCGCGATATTGAAATACGGTGGCTAAGGCCGCCGGGCCACATTGAAATTCGGTTTGAGGAAAAAATGGCACATCGCTTAACTCAACACGCTGGCTCAAACTCGGGCCAACGTCCTGAAGTAAACGTTGTGTTTGCGGGGTGTGGCTACAGCCTGATAACAGGCTGAAACCACCGAAGGCCATCATAACGACTAGCCAACGACCCGATAACAAGCGGTTCAACATCGTCCGCTTAATAAACCGGTGACAAACCTGGGAACACATCGGTCAAACCCACTAAATCGGTGATAACCAACACCACACCAATCAGCACAATAATCCCTAATGCATTCGCCCCGGCAGGCAATTCAGTGATTTTGGCATTTAACTCTGCCACTTCGGCATCGGTCATCGCCGCAATACGTTGTTGCACATCGTCCGCTGAAACACCCATTGACACCAGTTTTTGCTGCACATCAGCGCGATCCAACAAGCCCGCTAACTGCTCACGATCATACTGCGCTTGATGCGCTTCAATCACCTGTTCGGTTGACACCATCGCGGCCTGAACCGGCACCGCCGTCATTCCCAAAAAGGCAAACATCATCATCCAACTGATCCATTTCTGCTTCATACATCTCTCCGATAAAATTAACAACTTACACAAAAACGTGCCCGCTATCATCCCCAAGGCGACCGAAAGCCACGTCCCTGCTTCACGTGTACACGCAAAAAAAGTGCCAAAGCTTCGTTTGGCACCGTTAAACCGCTTGATAGCGAACAAAGATTTTCAAATAGGAATTGCCACAGCCCCTAGGACTGAATCGGAATATGACGATGGCCGTTATGAGTCATCTCGGCCACGCGCGGCAGGTTAATCGTCAAAACCCCATGTTTCATTTTCGCCTCGATTTTATCTAAATCGACATCCTCAGGCACATCCAACACCCGTTGGAACTGACCATATCGACGTTCGATACGATAATAGTGTTTATCCTTGTCCTCTTTTTCAACGCGTTTTTCGCCTTGAATAAACAGCGTTTGGCCTTTTAATTCGAGCTTAATATCGTCTTGCACCAAGCCCGGCGCTTCGAGCGTAACCGTATATTGCTTATCATCACTGGCGACATTTAAGCTAGGCCGAAACAAGGCTTCATTCAACGGCGCACGCGTCGAAGCCAACGCACGCGAAGGCAAACCAAAGCCGCGAAATGCCTCATCAAACAACCGATCCATTTCACGATGTAATTGCCAAATATCCCCTACCGTGCCGACTTCGCGCCGTGCCGGTGTGACCGATTGATACTCATCGCGTTTCAGCGGAATCGACTCGGCGGATTTCGCGCCATCTTCATGTTTAAACCAGTTCCAAGGATTAAGTTTTGATAAATCCATGTTTCACCCCCGTGAATTTATGATTGAAAATACTATTGCATATCAGCAACTTGCAACAATAAATCTATAACCAGGCCTGGTTATTTTCAAGGGGCTTTCAAACTTTTTATTATTTTTCATCCGTCGGACAGGTCGCGCAGCCGATTTGTTTTTTATTAAAAATCCGCTGATACAGCATCACCAGCACCAAGGTGCTAATCACACTCAACACAATCAGCGGCCAAAATGCCGGAATCATCTCCCAGCCCACCGCCAAGGTGATTTCACTGTGCGCATCCAAACGCTCTACCAAATGCCAATTCGACAGATGATCATCCAAATAAAACACCAACAACCCAATCGCCACCACTAACGCCACAATACACATAACGCCCCCTGTTTACGCCTTAGCGCACAATCACTAACGGAAACTCAACATCAATTTCCGGACTGTCTAAAAAATCCTTTTCGACCTCACCACGTAGCTGAACCTTGGTTTTATCGTCGAACGGCTGGCCGGGTAAATATTTATCGTCTAAATCTATACGAATTTCGCCGGTTCCATCCGTAAAGATATATTTTTCGTTCCCCACTTTTTTAACAATAAACCCCTCCAGTACCACCGGCATATCATCCACCGGATTGGCATTCACTTGCGCCACCGTTTGATAACTTTGCACACTTGAAGGGCCGGTGTACTGAGCCTGCACCGCCGAAGACGCCGCCAACAAAGTCGCTATACCCACTGACATAAATTTCGTTTTCATCGTTTTCTTTTCTCCATGTCTGCCTAATCTAGCAGGCTGTTAAAGTGATTCATACCCTCGCTCAAATTAAAAGATATCACATCCATCGTTACATTATGATCCAATTCAAATACATTCAGCGCTTGAGTAAAGCCCTCCACTGCGGATAAATCAATGTCAATCGCCCTTTACCCGCTTTACCGTCGGGCTGGTTTTGATCGAGCAATTTCCATTTGCACACCCTCGGCGTGGCGATCACGCCAACAAAACCGCGCACTTTTAAGCTAAAATTGCTCACATAAAACGCATCACTTAATTTAATGATCGCTTTTTGTAGTTGTGACTCAGACAGCGCAAGTTTTTTAAACCGACATTAATAAACTCATTAATCACTTGAGTTGAAATCATGCTTGGCTGATTAAATAACACGCTATTCACCCTATCCGATTTTTCAGCTTCCGTGCTTGAGTAGGCATAGATGAGTATATTTGTATCGCAAAAAGCCTTCATCGCTTAACGCTTATTCGCTTCATCACAATTAAACTTAAAGCCACGCGTATCAACGGCTATAGCCGATAAACGCTGACGCGCTTTAGGTGCATCGTCGGTTTCGATAACGACCCTGCTTGTTTTTAAACTGCTCAAAATTTGGAATCTTGAGATATTCATTGACCACATCGGTTTCAAATTCAATGACATACACCTTAAACACTCCTGTATGAACGCTTAGTTTAAGGTATTTGAGCGGATTAAAAACCCACTCAAAATGGCGTCTTAACGGTTACTCACGACCATAGAGGGCTTCAATACGCTGATTCATTGTGCTTAGGTTCCACGCTATCAATAATGCCCAAACCTTGATTTGTTTCAGAATTAAGCAGGCCTGCTAATTGTTGCTAATCACTGCTTTGGCAAAAGTCTGTCTGAAATTGATACACACGGGCGGTTTTGGTGGCGGCACCCACCGCCACCGCCGACCAGCTTTGCAGAGCTAAAAAAGCTTGTTGGGCACGCTCAATCACCTTTGGCGCATAACCCTGCGCCTGCGCATCGAGTTTGAATGATAGCTCCGCAATCAAAGGGGATTGGTTAGCTCTTGGCTGCCCCTGATACCAAAGCGTCAGACTCATTTGCGCATCCTGTCTACCCAAATCGATTTTGATATTTTTATACACACGCTCGTGAATCACCAAACCGCCGACCAACGCCAGCGGCGGCTTATCCGCGTTAAGGTGAGGGATAGCGAAATCGGGAAACAGAAGCTCAATCGCTTGCCATTCATCGAGCGCCGGGCGCTTCTCAATACTGAGCGAATGAGAGTACACCACGTTAAACGGCTCATCCGGTTGTACGCCAATATCCGCTTCCAACTTGCTCTGTGCGTTCGGCGCACGCGGTTGCGTAGCGTGGCGCTCAACCTGCTGGGAATCGGTTGCACGGTATTTTAACGTTACTTCAGTTTGCGCTTTGTCGGTTCGCTCGCGTAGCACATAACCATAATGGCGCAAATCACAACGTCGAGGCACATCATAAAAACGCACTTCGCGTTGTTTTTTCAGCACAGGCTTGGCGCGCACTTTGCGCCCTATCGCGGACTCAAGCGTGTTTTCAACTTCGGCCAGCAAGCGCGCTACGGTTTGCGCTTCGTTTTGATACACAAACAGCGAAGGCGTCAGCATCAGTTTATATTCTCGCGAAAAGGAAGCGGGTATATCATCTTGCGCCGCACTCAGCGGCGCACCAAATACGCAGACCAACCCTAGCAGGCCTGCCAATATCGTAAATCGCGTCATCATCTACTCGCTTATTGTTGTTGAGGATTGTCAACGAAGATAACTCGCCGAGGCTTACGCGGAGAACAGGTTGCGCCATTATCGAACCTTGGTCATCAATTTGCCATATTAAGCCTAGCGGTTTTTTATACAATAAGGATTCACTTATATTGGTTATATTACGTCGCCGTGGAGTTACATTATGTTTAAGAAAGTTGAAGATACCCATCCGCAAGAGATGTACAAGCTGTTAGTCAGCGGGATTATTCCGCGCCCGATTGCGTGGGTGAGCACGCAGAATCAACACGGTGTGCAGAATGTCGCGCCCTATTCGTTTTTTACCGTGGCGAGTGTGAATCCGCCGATTTTGGCGATTACCCATGTCGCACCGCGTGCAGGCGGCGAAAAAGATACCTTGGCGAATTTAAAAGCCGTGCCGGAATGTGTGGTGAATATTGTCAGCGCCAGCCAAGCCGAGGCGATGAACGCCAGTTGTGCGCCTTATGATAACGACACCAGTGAGTTTGAGCAGGCTCAGATCGCCGCCGCGCCGAGTGAATTGGTTAAACCGGTTAGTGTCGCCGATTCGGCGGTGCGTTATGAATGTAAATTGCGCGAGATTATTAACCTGTCGGACTTACCCGCCGGGGGGCAGTTGATTTTATTGGATGTGGTCGGGGTGAGCGTTAAAGACGGTTTATTAACCGAAGCAGGCCTGGTGGACGCGAAACAACTTGATGCCATCGGCAAGCTCGGCGGCGATGATTACAGCTATTGCCGTGATGGCTTTGCTTTAGCTAGACCAAGCTTGTAAAAACAACCCTAAAAGAAAGAATCCAAAAGGAGGTCTTTCTTGCTCGACTAGAGCGGCCTGTGCGCCGCTCTACCTGTCTAATAACCTGTTTACAAGTGATTTCGGCTGGCGCCGGTTATCGATAATCGCATTAACAACAACTTGGCCGTCAATTATTTTGTAGTAAATTGAGTAGGGAAAGGTTCTGGCCAGCATTCTGTAGTAGCCAAATACAACAGGGTGAATACCTGCAAAAAAAGCTAAACGCTCGGTATCTAGCACAAGGCTGTCAGCACAATAGCGCCCTAACTGTTGATCCACTTTGGCATAAAACTGTCTGGCTTTAATGAGGTCCTGCTGGGCGGAAGGTGTAAAAACAACCTGATAACTCATGAGATTAACGATTTTTTAACCGCATCCAAACTCAACCAAGTTGATGAATTTTGAAGTTCATGTTCACGTTGTTTTAAAACCGATTCATGCCAGGATGGCGATTCAAACTCATCATCGCCAGCTAAAGACATGGTGATCGCCTCCAATAATTCAACCTTACTTGCCAAGGGTAAGTCTGCCATGTTTTGTGTATCAATGATCATCACGCCGTCTCCGTGCTTGTTTTAATAATGCGGAACAGAAAGCCGATTTTAGCACAACAAAAAATTAACGTCCGGACGACGACTGGGCGGGGGGTTAAGTCCAACATGATAATCTAAAGCGCGCGTCCGCTCCCTCCACGCGCGAAGAGTAATGGAGCGGTCTAACGCTATTTGGTCAGAGCGATAAAGATTTCCGGTAGCTTTTGCGGCAGCGTTTCGAGTTTATCAATCACGCTGTAATGGTTACCGAAGATGTCGGAAACGTAGTCGTCGGCTTTTGGGTCCATATTAATGCAATAGCTGTAAATACCTTTTTGTGCCAGTTCGGACACGGCTTTTTTGGTGTCTTGAATCAGCACTTGCGGGTCTTTTGAGTCGATGTCTGCGGGTTCGCCATCGGTCAAAATTAACAGCAATTTTTTCTCGGTTTTTTGCAGCTCTAGGTAGTGTCCGGCATGACGCATCGCCGCGCCCATACGGGTGGAATATTGCGCTTTCATCCCGGCGATTCGCGCTTTGACTTCATCACCCCAATGTTCACTCCAACCTTTAATGTGGTGATAACGCACATCGTGGCGGGTGTCGGAATGGAAACCGGCAATCGCAAATTTATCCCCCAACAATTCAACCGTAAACGACATGATCGCCAGTGCTTCTTCACTCAGTTCCAATAGGGTTTGGTTGCTATTGGCGACCATTTGGTTTAGCGATTGCGACATATCCACCAGTAACATCACCGAAATCGAACGACCATCGGTTGTGTGGCTGTAGTTGATACGTGGGTCAGGATTAGAGCCACTTTTGTAGTCAAGAATCGAACGCAAGGCAACATCCAAATCCAGCTCTGAGCCTTCTTCTTGGAAACGAATACGTTTTTTGTTTTGCGGGCGCAACATTTCCACCAAGCGTTTAATGCGTTGAATCAGCGCATCATGTTTGGTGAGTAACTTATCCACTTTGCCCGCATCACCTGACGGATTTAAACGTTCATACACCGCACACCAATCCGGTCGATAGGATTCGGATAAATAATCCCACTCATCATAATGACGCGGCGGCAAGCCGTCTTCTAACGTTGGCGTTTCGTCAGACTGATATTCATTTTTAATCACTTCGTCGGCTTCATCATATTCTTCGTGATGAATCCATAAACAACGGTTGTCGTCGCGATACGAAATATCGGTGTGGGCAAAATACACATCCGGCAAACTGTCGGTCATTAAACGGGTTTTAACATAATACGAAGCGCCAAGCTCTTGCATGTCTTTAATGCTAGATAAATCACCTTTTTCGGCCAACACGGCATTAAAGCGTTCAACATGCTGAGCAATCACGTCATCTTCCGCGTCAAAGTTCTCGTCAATCAATGCGCGTGATAAACGTGTGGCGCGATAACGTAAACACGCCATTTTTTCACTGTCGCAATCGCCTTTTGGCGGAATGGGGTGCAACCCCAACCACAGTTTTTTTAGTCCCGGATAACGTTGCATCGCTAAACGTTCAACACGTGCATCCTCAAAGGTTGAAATAAACAACTGCATATGTGGCGCAAAGTTATCCGCCAGTAACTGACTCGACCACTGCTTATGCGCCAACATATGCGCTAATGCGGCGCGGTAACGATCAATCCCGCTGATGTCGCCGAGATCGTCATACACATCCGGCAAACGCATGGCTTGTTCGTCGATATAAGGCATCGGCTTGATCAGTTGATCCATCGAAGTGGAATAGGTGACAAACGGTAAGTCACTGTCCCACATGATTTGTTGCAACATTTCTAAATGGCGCTGCGCATCTTTAAACACCGTACCATGACGTTCGCGCGCGATAATGCTGCGTGCATCCGGGCTAGCCAAATCAAAGTATTCTTTTTGCTGATCCGGCGCATGGCGATAGTTACGCACACCATATTGAATAAAGTTACGAATACCTTCCAGCGTGAGTTTGCCCAGCAGTTTCGGCATATTATCAAGCAACTCGACCATACCCGGACTTTCATACATCGACTGATGTCCATGAATCACCGTGGCGGTTTTTTCGACAAAATCATCAATCATCGCCAGGTATTGTTCAAAATCCTGTGCGGTATCGATACGCCGACACACCGCCGGCAAGGTTTGTAGAAAAGGAATCAAGGCATTTTTATTCGGACTGCGAGCCAGTTTGTAACCATAGTCTTTAACCTGCTGCAAAACCTGCTCACCTAAATGCACCGCGACATCCGGCATTTCGTGCAAATAAATGAGTACCGGCTCAACACCGCGCCCCATATTGCAGAGGAATTTGGCGGCATCAAGATAGTGATTTAAACCGGATTCGCTAAGGGTTTGACGTGCATAGGCTAAACAAGCGGGAAACACATCTTTCGCTTGCTGAAAATTACAGCCAAATTGTTTTTGATAGGATTCGAGTAGTTCCGGTGTCATGTTTTCACCACAGAAACACGAAGAAGCTTAGCCTCTTCGTGGTTAAAAGGAAATTAAGCAAATACCATATTGATGGTGTTATCGAGCGTTGCGCGAATATCGGCATCATCGGTAATAGGACGAACCAACGCCATACGGCAAGCGTCTTGTTTTTCGACACCTTGCGCAATCAAGGTCGCTGCATACACCATCAAACGGGTTGAAATGCCTTCATCTAAACCGTGGCCTTTTAACTTACGTGCCGCTTCACCGATTTGAACCAGCTTTTTCGCCACATCCAAATCCACGCCGGCTTCTTTTACCAAAATATTGGCTTCAACATACGCCGGTGCATAGTCAAAATCTAACGCACAGAAACGTTGTTTAGTTGATTGCTTAAGGTCTTTCATCAAACTTTGATAACCCGGGTTATAAGAAATAACCAATTGAAAATCAGGATGCGCTTTTACTAATTCACCCTTTTTATCCAACGGTAATTCACGACGGTGGTCAGTTAAGGCATGAATCACAACCATCGTGTCTTGACGGGCTTCAACGACTTCATCCAAATAACAAATCGCGCCATGACGTGCCGCCATAGTTAACGGGCCATCAACCCAACGGGTGCCGTTAGCGTCTAATAAATAACGCCCAACCAAGTCAGAAGCGGTAATGTCTTCGTTACACGAAACCGTGATTAACGGTTTTTCCAGCTTCCACGCCATGTGTTCGATAAAACGTGATTTACCGCAACCTGTTGGCCCCTTGACCATCACCGGCAAACGCGCAGCGTAGGCCGCTTGGTATAACGATACTTCGTTATTTTGCTGCTGGTAAAAGGGTTCTTTTTCGATTTTAAATTGGCTGATATCCATCACGCATTCCTCAACTAAATTAAGTTATTTTTATAAATCAGCA
>Ga0172377_10002158_pt1 | contig 20149 bp, 18 predicted proteins | sample Pumphouse3metaG_FD_119749 | JGI IMG/M metagenome (GOLD analysis project Ga0172377, IMG submission 119749) | Leachate microbial communities from a municipal landfill in Southern Ontario, Canada - Pumphouse #3 metaG | ecosystem: Engineered > Solid waste > Landfill > Unclassified | place: Canada...
ATCCCTTTTTATAGAGGGAAAGAAATCACACAGAAAAAAGCAGGCGATGTAATTTCCGACCTAATATATATATCTATTGAGCGTTACAATGAACTAATTAAGAACTATGGCAAACCAAGTAAAGGCGATATTTTAATGACCGCAGTTGGAACAATTGGTTCTACTTATATGGTTGAAGATGATCTGTTTTATTGCAAAGACGGAAATGTAATTTGGTTTAAAAATTTCAAACAAAAAGGCTCTAATTATTTCTTATACGACTTTATGCAAACCGAGCAGTTCTCAAACCTAATTAATGAAATTACAATAGGTTCAACTCAAAGCGCAATTACTATCAAAACATTCGGACAGCAGAAGTTAGTGTTTCCTGAAAACAAGATTTTGGATAAATATCTCAATCTTAGTAGTGTTTTGAATGACAATTTAAAACATAAAAAAAACGAAAATAAAAAGCTGTCAGAACTGAAAGAATTGCTTCTTTCGAAGTTGGCGACAGTAGAAAATTAAAGAATGAAATTCACCGAAGAAAAATTAGAAAAGGCGTTTACCGAGTTATTGGGGCAGGAAGGATTTCCCCACCACTTGGGTATTACTATTGCCCGAAAACCAGACGAAGTATTGATTGAGGAAGATTTACGCAGTTTTCTTTTAAGTCAATACGCAGGACAAGGCATTACAGCGAATGAAGTCAATTCTATTATTCTTCAACTCAAAACTCTGCCTTCCTCCGACCTGTACGAAAGCAATAAAACATTTCTGAAAATGCTTTCCGACGGCTTTATTCTGAAAAGAGAAGACCGCAAGCAAAAAGACATCTACATTCAGCTTATCAATTACGCGGGATTAAATAATCACCGCCGACCCGAAACTGATCAAGTTATTTCGATAGCGGCGGAAGAAAGAGCCGCATATGGTCAAGACAACAATATTTACAAGTTTGTCAATCAGTTAGAAATTTTAGGAACAGAAAAACGCATTCCTGATGGCATTGTTTACATTAACGGTTTGCCTTTGGTGGTATTTGAATTTAAATCTGCCATTCGTGAAGAAGCCACAATTTTTGACGCATTCAAACAATTAACGGTTCGTTACCGCAGAGATATTCCCGAACTGTTTAAATACAATACGTTTTGTGTTATCAGCGATGGCGTAAACAACAAAGCCGGTTCATTTTTTGCGCCATATGAGTTTTTCTATGCCTGGCGTAGGGTGGGTGAATACTCTGGGGACTCGAAGCTCCAGCTTCGAGATATTTCCGACAAGCAGGAGCTTGTCCGACCCCAGCAAGAAGCCCAAGGCATCGACAGTATGTTTACACTCGTTAAGGGTATGTTTAACAAAAACCGCTTGCGTGATATTATTCGCAACTTTATTTACATACCTGATAAGAGCAAGAAAGAAGAAAAGATTGTTTGTCGCTATCCGCAATATTACGCTGCAAGAACTTTATTTGATAACATCAAAAAAGCCCAAAAGCCCGAAGGAGACGGAAAAGGCGGAACATATTTCGGAGCAACTGGCTCAGGTAAAAGCTACACAATGCTTTATCTTACCCGCTTGTTAATGAAAAGCGAATACTTTGAAAGTCCAACCATTGTTTTAATTACCGACCGCACCGATTTAGACGACCAACTTGCAGCACAATTCATCAATGCAAAAGGTTTTATCGGCGACAATGCAGTGGAAAGTGTTGAAAGCCGTGCCGACCTGAGAACCAAACTGCAAGGCAGACAAAGCGGAGGTGTATTTTTAACAACTATTCACAAGTTTACCGAAGATACCGAACTACTCACTGAAAGAAGCAATGTGATTTGCATTTCGGACGAAGCACACCGCAGTCAGGTAAACCTCGACCAAAAAATAAGAGTAACGGAAGAAGGAGTTAAGAAAACATTCGGCTTTGCAAAATACCTGCACGATTCTTTACCCAATGCTACTTATGTTGGATTTACGGGAACCCCCATTGATGCAACGCTTGATGTATTCGGAAAAGTGGTTGATGCCTACACAATGACAGAGTCAGTACGAGATGAAATCACCGTGCGGATAGTCTATGAAGGCAGAGCCGCAAAAGTCGCTTTGAAAAATGGAGAGTTAGAAAAGATTGAAAAGTACTATGAAGAAGCTGCCGAATTAGGAGCTAACGAATATCAGATAGACAAGAGCAAACAGGAAACGGCAAATATGTATGCCATACTTGGCGACCCCGACCGCCTGCAAGCCGTTGCCGAAGATTTTGTAAACCACTACGAAAAAAGGGTTTCGGAAGGTGCCACCGTAAAAGGCAAAGCAATGTTTGTGTGCAGCAGCCGTGAAATTGCCCATGAGTTGTATAAAAAAATAATTGCATACCTGGGGGCTCGAAGCTCCAGCTTCGAGAATATAGAGACTACCAACTACGCTCAATATTTTACAAAATACTTTGGCTATCCAGAAGAATGGCATCATGGGGATCTTCCTCATCGCAGTAAAGAGGGACTTATTCAATTCATTACCTTTCGCTTGGCTGATAGTTTACCGCAACGCATTTTAAAAGAAATTGAGACTGAAATCAAACATCTTTCAGAAGAAGAAAGAGATGTTGAAAAAAGAAAGAAATATCAATATTGGCTTGATAAAGGTTTGGGCTGTTGTGCATTGGCAAATAGAGAAATGGCTCAAGTGGTTCAAGAAGCTTTATTTCATCATGATGCCGATAAATATGACTTGATTGCTTGGTCGATCATGCCTAACCATGTTCATGTGTTGATTAAAGCGCGAAGCGATATATCTAAAACAATTCAATCTTGGAAATCCTACACGGGGAAATGGGCAATTGCCAATAATAGAAGATACAATTTAGGCATTGATAAAGACGCAGACGAATTCTGGATGCCCGAATATTGGGATCGATTTATTAGAGATGAAAAACATTTTAATGCTGTGGTCAAATACATTCTGAATAATCCTGTTGAGGCGAATTTGTCAAAAAATCATGTTGCTTATTTGTTTCGGGGGTTGCAGCTTGATAAAAGGGCGAAGCAGGAGCTTCACCCCACCCAGATTAAATTAATTGCGACAAGAGGCAAAGACGACCCAAAAGAACTTTGGGATATGTTGGGAACTTCTGACGACAGAAAAGAACTTGACCGCCAATTTAAAAACCCGAAATCGAATTTCAAAATTGCAATTGTAGTTGATATGTGGCTTACTGGTTTTGATGTTCCTTTCCTGGATAGCATTTACATTGACAAACCAATTCAGCAACACAATTTAATTCAAACAATTTCAAGGGTCAACCGCAAGTTTGAAGGAAAAAATAAAGGTTTGGTGGTGGATTACATCGGCATCAAAAAACAAATGAACCTGGCACTTGCCAAATACAACAAAGGCGACAAAGATAATTTTGAAGATATTGCAGAATCCATAATCATTGTTCGCAATCATTTAGACCTTTTGGCGAAACTGTTTCACAAGTTTGACAACTCTAAATATTTCAAAGGCACAACTATTCAACAGTTAAACACATTGAATCTGGCTGCTGAATATGTGCAACATTCCAAAGACTTTGAAACCCGTTTTATGGGTTTGGTTAAGAGGTTAAAAGCTGCTTATGATATTTGTGCCGGAAGTGAACAATTAACGCAATCAGAAAGAGATTACACGCATTTTTATTTGGCGGTTCGCTCCATTGTTTTCAAACTTACCAAAGGCAATGCACCCGACACGGCACAAATGAACGCCAAAGTTCGGGAAATGATAAAAGATGCTTTGCAAAGTGACGGAGTTGAAGAAATTTTCAAATTGGGGGAAGAAGTAGAAACCGAACAGGATATTTTTGATGAAGATTACTTAGCAAAGATTGATAAAATTAAATTGCCAAACACAAAAATTAAATTGCTTCAACAGCTTTTAGCCAAAGTAATCGGAGAAATCAGAAAAGTAAACCGGGTAAAAGGAATCGACTTTTCAAGAAAAATGCAAGTCATTGTTGACAGATACAACAACCGTGATGCAAACGATATTTTAAGAAGTGAAGTTTATGAGGAAATGGCAAACGCATTGACTGACTTAATTTGGGAAGTTCACAAAGAATTTAATGCAGGCGATGAATTAGGTATTGACTTTGAAGAAAAAGCCTTTTACGACATCCTGAAAGAACTTTGTATCAAGTATGATTTTACTTATCCGGAAGATAAACTGATTGAACTTGCAAAAGCGGTGAAAACTCTTGTCGATGGACAAGCAAAATTTCCCGACTGGAACAAACGGGATGACATTAAATCAGCCTTAAAAGTCGGTCTGATTCTCTTGCTTGACGAGTTTGGTTATCCACCGGTTGAGAGAGACGAAGTCTATGCTGAAATTTTTGAACAAGCCGAAAACTTTAAGAAAAATCAGAATCAATGACCGACGACAAGCTGGTTTTGGTGAAGAAAATGGTGGGCGGTGAGGGATTCGAACCCCCGACCCTTTGGGTGTAAACCAAATGCTCTAGCCAGCTGAGCTAACCGCCCTTAATAAGTAAGAAATTGGAATATATCGGTGATTTTGTGAATTTCAAGCGAAAATAATAATTATCTTAAACAACCTGCGAATAGCTAATTAAATATTAATTTTTGAATATCTTTAAACTTGATTTTGAGCTTAGTGCGAGATTATGCAAAAAATCAATACGAAAAAAGAGGTCAAAAAACTTTCGGTTAGGGTTCAAAACTGCTTGACTATATTGAGCTCAGGATTAGAGTTATAAACTATTCGCTTACAAGCAAAATATAAAACAGAGGAAAATTAATGACACAGGAATCATTGTTGAATGTGCTGGAATTGACCGTCGGGGCAATGCTGGTATATAACTTTGTGCTGTCGCGATTTCTCGGGATATGTCCATTTCTTGGCGTATCGCGGCGATTGGATACAGCACTGGGCATGTCGGCTGCGGTAGTATTCGTGATGACGATATCGTCCGCGATTACCGCGACCATATACAATCTGGGCTTGAAAAAGACTTTTTTAATCAACGGTACCGAAGTAAATTTATTATTTCTGAAAGTGCTGATTTTCATTGCCGTAATTGCCGCTTTGGTGCAAATTGTCGAAGTATTGTTGCAGAAATTCAGTCCGCCGCTGTACAAGGCACTGGGGATTTATCTGCCGTTGATAACCACCAACTGCGCGGTTCTCGGTGCGGCGATGCTGAATTCGGTTAATGACCGCGGGATCTGGGAATCGACGGTATTTTCATTCTTCTCGGCCTTGGGTTTCGGGTTGGCGCTGGTGTTGTTTTCAAGCTTGCGTGAACGTCTGGACTTGTCGGCCGTGCCGCGTCCGTTTCAGGGAATGGCGATTGCGTTGATCACGGCGGGAATTCTGGCGATGGCTTTCGTCGGTTTCTCCGGACTTTGTTGAGAGGATAACGAACATGACATCAACAATTATACTTTCGGTGCTGGCGCTGTCCATTCTTGGAATAATTCTCGGATTGGCAATCGGTTTGATCAGCAAATTATTTGGCGTGGCAACCGATCCAAAGGTTGATCTGGTGCTGGAATTATTGCCAGGGGCCAACTGCGGCGGTTGCGGCAAAGCCGGTTGTGCGGATTTTGCCCGCGCGCTGGTCAGCGGCGAAGCTTCGCCGGGGCAGTGTCCGGTATCTTCTCAGGAAGTGATGGCGCAGATTGCACAGGTTCTGGGGATGGCGCTTGAAGCGCCGGATAAAAAAATTGCGGTGGTTCTGTGCGGCGGCGATATCCAGCAGACCAAAGTTAAAACCCTGTATAACGGGGTCAATGATTGTATTTCGGCGATGCTGGTGGCCGGCGGTCCCAAAAGTTGCGCATACGGCTGTCTCGGGATGGCGAGTTGCGCGCGTGCCTGTCCTTTTAACGCTATTGAAATTATCAACGGTCTGGCGGTGGTTCACAACGAATTGTGTGTGGGTTGCGGGGTTTGTGTCAAGACTTGTCCGCGCAATTTGATTAAACTGGTGCCGGCAGAAGCTAAGGTTCATATTTATTGTAGTTCGCCTGAAAAGGCCGCGTTGAAAATGAAGGTCTGCAATGTTCCGTGTATCGCCTGTCGGAAATGCGTGAAAAGTGGGGAAGAAGGTCAATTCACGATCAACGGTTTCCGGGTCGAAGTCAATTATGATAATTATCCCGGCGAAGATATCGTGTCTAAAGCGGGGTGTCCGAAAAACTGTTTACTTACTGCCGCGCAGCATCTTGAGATTGAGCGCAATGAAGAGGCCGGGGAGGTTGTGGCATGAACGAACAAGCGATTAATAAAGATTTGAAAATTGTCAGCTTCAAGGGAGGAGTTCATCCGCAAAAAGACGGTAAAATTCTGTCCAAAAAAGCGTCAATCCAAACTGCTCCGTTGCTGGAGCGTTACCAGGTGATTGTTTCACAGAATATCGGCGCGCCACCGAAAGTGGTGGTCAGTGCCGGAGATGAAGTGAAAAAAGGGCAGTTATTGGCGGAAGCGGCCGGTTTTGTTTCTGTTCCTCTTCATTCGCCGACCAGCGGGAAAGTTGAAGGTTTGGTAGATATTCCCGGGCCGATGGGAGTGATGACTCAGGCTATTTCGATATTGGCTGACGGCAAAGATGAATGGACGGAATTGCCGGCTTCGATTGACTGGCGGAACAGTGATGCGGATACTTTGAAAAAACGCATTATGGAATGTGGAATCGTCGGTATGGGCGGTGCGGCTTTTCCGTCGCATGTGAAACTTTCGCCGCCACCGGATAAAAAAGTCGATTATATGATTATCAACGGCGCGGAGTGTGAGCCTTATCTCACCGCTGACCACCGGGTGATGCTTGAAGAACCCGAAAAAGTCCTGGAAGGCGCGGCCATTCTCGGACGTGCCGCCGGAGTTAAAAACGTAGTTGTCGCGGTAGAAATCAATAAGGTTGATGCGATCAATGCAATGATGGAAAAAGCGGCGCAATTCAATGTTGGAATTGTCGGCATGAAAGTCCAGTACCCTCAAGGCGCAGAAAAACAGCTGATTTATGCAGTCACCAGACGCAAAGTGCCGACCGGCGCTTTGCCTGCCGATGTCGGTTGTATCGTGCAGAATGCCGGTACTGCGGCCGCAGTGGCGGAAGCAGTCAATGCCGGAATTCCGTTGATTGAACGTGTGACGACAATAACCGGTGAACCGGTGGTTAATCCGGGCAACTGGCGGCTTCGTCTGGGTACTCCGATCTCGGAAGCGCTGAAGCTTTGCGGCGGAGTCAAATGCGAGCCCGGCAAACTGATTCTGGGCGGTCCGATGATGGGATTCGCACAACGTTCAACCGGAGTCAGTGTTATGAAAAACACTTCCGGCATTTTGTTGCTGGACAAATCAGATGTGACCCAGTATGAATCATCGCCGTGCATTCGCTGTGGACGCTGCCTTGAGGCTTGCCCGATGAATTTGCAGCCATCTGCGTTAAGTCAGCTGGCGGAAGCAGGACAATATGAAAATGCTTTGAAATACAATGTCATGGACTGCATCGAATGCGGCGCCTGCGCGTTCGCTTGTCCGGCGCACCGTCCGCTGGTTCAGCATATTCGCCGTCTTAAGGCAGAAATTCGCAACCGTACGAAAAAAGAGATAAAAAAATGAGTGAAGAAATTAAAAAGGAAATAATGCTACCGAAAGGTGAAGAACTGGTGCTCAGCTCGTCGCCCCATATTCATGTTACTGAAAATATTCAGTCAATAATGCTGAAAGTCGTTCTGGCGATGTTGCCGGCATTGGCCGCCGCAATCTGGTTCTTCGGAATACCCGCTCTGCTGGTAATATTCTGGTGTGTGCTGTTCTGTCTAGTGCTGGAAATTATCTGGTGTCGCATCGCCGGCAAACCGGCTTCGGTGGTTAAGGACGGCAGTGCGCTGGTTACCGGTTTGTTGCTGGCGATGAATCTGCCGCCAGTGACCGCCTGGTGGGTCTGTCTGCTCGGTGCCTTGCTGGCGATCTGGCTGGGGAAACAGGTTTTCGGCGGACTTGGGCAGAACCCCTTCAATCCTGCAGCGGTGGCGCGGGTGGGTTTGCTGATTGCTTTGCCGCGTCAGTTGACCTACTGGATTCCGAGCAGTGGTATGACTGCGGATGCTGCTAATTACAGTGAAGTTTTTTATGCCGCCGCAGACTTTACAAAAATTGAGCAGGCCGGTCAAGTCATTGACGGCATAACGTGTGCTACGCCACTGTCGATTGCGCAGAACACACCGAAAATTCTGGATTCAGGAGTTGCCGCCGCTGATAATTTTGCCGCGATTGCCAATCCTGAGTCTTATTGGCAGTATTTCATCGGAAATATGGGCGGTTCGCTTGGAGAAACTTCAACGCTGGCCATCCTTATCGGTGGAATAATTTTATTGTCATTCAAATTAATCCGCTGGCAAATTCCGTTGTTTTACCTGGGGACGGTTGCGGTTTTTACCGGTCTGATCCATCTGATCTGGCCGGGGGTTACGCCGCCGCCGCTGTTTCATTTGCTTACCGGCGGGCTGATGCTGGCGGCATTTTTTATGGCGACGGACATGGTGACTTCGCCGATAACCGGGCGCGGAGCGGCGATTTTCGGAATTGGCCTTGGCGTGATGACTTGTGTCATTCGCATTTGGGGAGGTTTTCCGGAAGGCGTCAGTTTCTCAATTCTGTTGATGAACGCGTTGGTTCCGTTGATTGAGCGCATGGCAAAACTGAAACCTTTCGGGTTCAGAAAACCAACTCCAGCAAAGGGAGCTTGAAAATGAAACTTAACTTCAACAAAATTTCCAATATCCCCGCACTTGGCATCATTCTGGCTGCTTTTTGCGCTGTATCGGCGGTGGCGATGGCTTATACCGCGGTCAAAACAGAAAAGCCGATTCGCGAGAAAAAACAACAGGCGATACAGGATGCGTTCAAACTGGTGCTGCCTGACTTTAACAATCAGCCGTCTGAAAATAAAATCAGATTGAAAACTGCTGACGGTGCGGATTTGACCATTTACGGTGCCGTAAAAGATGGCAAACTGGTTGGCTTTGCCGTGGAAACTTCGACCAATACCGGCTATGCAGGAAAAATTGAAGCAATCGTTTCACTCCATTTAGATGGGCGGATTCGCAGCATCAATGTTACCAAACACGGCGAGACGCCCGGACTTGGTTCAAATATCTGCGGACGCAGTGAAGAGAAAACCATATTCAATATTTTCGAAAAATCGGAAAATGAAGGAAAATTGCCGCCGAACCGTTATCTTGACTGGTATAACGATAAAATGCCCGGGAAAAACCCATGGACGGTAAAGAAAGACGGCGGCGAAGCTGAATATATGACCGGAGCAACGGTAACCTGTCGCGCGATTGCGGATATCGCCAATCGCGCAGCGAAGACATTTCAGGCTAATCGAGATGAAGTTATTTCCGCATTGACTCCGAAAAGTGAGGTGACAAAATGAGTTTGTTTAAAGACTTCAGTAAAGGCATATGGAAGGAAAATCCGGTTTTGGTACTGTTGCTTGGTACCTGTCCGACTTTAGCGGTAACTAATAACGCGGTGAACGGATTAGGAATGGGGATTGCAACTGCCTGCGTATTGACCGGGAGCAATCTGGTGGTTTCGTTAATCAAGAATCTTGTTCCTTCAAAAATCCGCATTCCCTGTTATATCGTGATTATCGCGACCTTTGTCAGTGTGGTGGATCAATTGATGGAGGCTTATGCGCCGGCAACGATTTACAATGCGCTGGGGATTTTTATTCCGCTGATTGTCGTAAACTGTATTGTTCTCGGTCGGGCGGAAGCGTTTGCATCTAAATCAGGGCTGTTCCGTTCCGTGCTTGACGCTTTGGGAATGGGAATCGGCTTTACTCTTGCGTTGGTGCTTTTGGGAGGTACCCGTGAATTTTTGACCAGCGGTTCATTGTTCAATGTCAAAATTATCACTGCCTGGACGGTAAACTTCATGTTGCCGGGCAATGCACCTGGCGCATTTATTCTGCTCGGTTGTTTCCTGGCATTAAAAAATCATTTCAATTTCCGACGTGCGGTTAAACGTGGTGAAGCTTATATCCCGCCGCAGGGTTTGAACTGCCGCAGCTGTAATATTTGCCGAATCGGCGATGATTAATCTTCATAAATCGGCTTTTAAAATTCGCGCGCGCATAATGCGCGCGCGAATTTAATAATCGAAATTTACCATTCTCCCAAGTTGGTTGAGGGAATTTCGCTAAAGCTGGTATCCTTACTTACGAAAACTCGATACCGACGAGTTGGATGTCTTCATTTTCACTAAAGCAGTATCCTAAGAACAACTATCTTTTCGTGATCAAAATGTGTTATCACTGGTCTATTGCAAAATTTCCGTTTTATTTTGTGATTATTTTTCCTGCAAATTTTGCGTAAGATGTTAAGGATTAAAAAATTAGGTTGTATCTTAAATTGTGAACGTTATAGTAGATAAATGCAGTGATCAACTTTAAAGTATCACTCTGAAATCGGAGATATGCGGCATGTCCATTACGGCGCCGTGCTAAAATAAGGAAAAATATCTATGAAAAAACAAATGACGATTATTTTGGGATTGGCGCTGATTACTGGAATAAGTTCTTTATCTTGCAGTGAATCACCGAAAGACAAAGGACCAGCGGAAAAGTCCGGCGCGGCAGTTGATTCTGCTGTCCAAAAAACTGTGGAAACGACAAAAAACGCGGCAGCAGCCACCAAGGAAACTGCCGTCAAAGTTGTTGCTGAAACTGAAGAATTTGTTAAGGACACCAGCGAGGCTGCTAAAGAAAAAACTACTGAGCTGATGGACAAAACTGCGGAAACTACAAAAAGCGCAGTAACTGCGACAAAAGAAGCGGCAGAAAAAGTTGTCGTCAAGACTGGCGAGATTTTAGAAAAAACCGGAACCGTTGTTGAAGAGACTGGTTCTAAGCTGCAGAAGTAATCCGCGCTTGCTGAAATTTGCAATTTGATGTTTTGCCCGTATTCTGAGATGACATCGATACTGAGGTATCGAAGGCCATCGAAGAATATGGAGCAGAACCCCGGCTTACCTATTACCGGTTGATACCGAATTTTTCAGTTTTCATGACTCAATCAATGTTGAATTTTACCGATAGATGATTATCGTAACTCTTGATTTGCAGTTTGTTAAATGTTTTGATACACTATCTGTGGAGCGTTTAAATATGAAAAGATTTTTTTTCTGCCTTATCGGCTGCTTATTTTTTGCTGGATGTTCTTCGGTGCCATATTCAAACCGCAGCCAATTGCTGTTTATTTCTGAAGAAGAAGAGGCACGCATGGGAAGTGTCGCCTGGCAGGAAACCCTCAATACTGAAAAAATCTCAAATGATCCTTTTTTGAATAGTGCGGTGCAACGGGTCGGCAGTGCGGTTGCCGCGGTATCGGAACGTTCTGACTTTAAATGGGAATTCAAAGTTTTTGCTTCGGAAGTACCCAATGCTTATTGTCTCCCTGGCGGCAAGGTTGGTGTTTATACTGCGTTATTTCAGTATACCGATAATGATGCCGAACTAGCTACCGTAATCAGCCATGAGGTCGCACATGCGATTTGCCGGCATGGCGGCGAGCGGGTTTCCCAGCAGACGCTGCAAGCTGCCGGGGCGGAGCTGATCGGGGCGGCCAGCAGCGATTCCGAGCTGGCGATGATGGCATATGGTCTGACAACTAATCTGGCGGCGATATTGCCGTTCAGCCGCACTCATGAACTGGAAGCTGACTTTGTCGGTTTGCTGTTAATGGCGAAAGCCGGTTATGATCCGCGTCATTCGATTACGTTCTGGCGCAAATTCGGTTCGCTTGGGAGCAGTAAATTAATGGCTTATTTTTCTACACATCCGCACGGTGAAGACCGTATTGACATCCTGAATGAAAAGATGAAAGAGGCCTTGGAACTCTATCAAAAAAGTGAACAGAAAGGGGTCGGAACTGTTTACCAGAAAAGCGATCTGAAGGGAGCTTATTGAATCTGTGATTGAGTTATAATCCGGATATAAAAGGTACTCTGGTGATAACCGGGAGGCGGGCAAAAGCATCGACTCCGAGAGCGGGTTCGATTTTCTGCAATGAATGCCAAGCCAGCCCCGCGACCATGGCCGCATTATCGGTACAGTATTTGGGTTGGGCGATGCGCAGTGTGGTTTGGTGCGGGCAAAGTAATTTCATTCTGTCGCGCAACGGCTGATTACAGGCGACTCCGCCACAAAGAATAATGGTTCGGGCGCTGAATTCTCTGGCGGCGGCGACGGCTTTTCTGGATAATACATCGACAACAGCTTCCTGAAAAGACGCGGCGGTGTCACTGATAAAATCTTCGGACAGCTCGTTTTGATGTTTTTTTACATGATAGAGCAGGGCGGTCTTAATGCCGCTGAAAGAAAAATTATATTTGTGTTCAGGCGGAGTGGCTTTTCCGGCGGTTCCCGTGAGCGGACGCGGAAAATTGAACGCTTTCGGGTTGCCGCGGCTGGCCGTTTTTTGAATAACCGGTCCTCCCGGATAGCCGAGGTTGAGCAGTTTTGCGGCTTTGTCCAGTGCTTCCCCGGCCGCGTCATCAATGGTGAAGCCGATCTGGCGAGCTTCGCCGTCATCATTAATCAACAGCAGCGAAGAATGCCCGCCGGAAACGACCAGCGCTAAAATCGGATAAGTTGACGACTCCTTCAGGATGGTCAGGTCTTCATCGAGAAAAGAACCATAGATATGAGCGATGAAATGGTTAGTTGGAATCAGCGGAAGATTATTGGCTGCTGATAATCCTTTGGCGAAATTCAGACCAACCAGCAAAGCCGGCATCAGACCGGGACCATTGGTAACGCCGATACCGGAAAAATCTTGTAAGGTGGTTCCAGATTCGCGCAACGCAGCTTCCAACACCGGCATCAGGGCGATCAGGTGTTCGCGTGCCGCCAGTTCCGGAACGACACCTCCGAATACGGCATGGCGCTGGATTTGGGTAGCAACCACATTGCTGAGCACACGGGATCCGTCTTCCACCACTGCAACGGAAGTTTCGTCACAACTACTTTCTATTCCTAGTATCAAACTCATGGTTCAATTCCAAAAAAAAAGCGTCGAATCTTTCGATTTCGACGCTTTAACAAGGAGGTCTTTAACTCAAGCTTTGGTAAAATTGCCAGTCTTAATGCAGCTGGTGCACAATTTTACTTTTTTATTACCTTGCGGAGTGACAATTTTCACCGGTTGCAAGTTTACGCCGAATTCACGTTTGGTATTTTTTACAACGTGAGTACCGATACCGCCAGCTTTAATTGCCAAACCGCGGCGTGTAATATGTCCGCCAAACGCTTTGCTTTTTCCGCAAAAATCACATACTCTACTCATTATATTTCTCCCAATGAAATTTAGAACAAACTGGTATAAAAATGGTGAGCTGACTGGGACTCGAACCCAGGACCACCGCCTTAAAAGGGCGATGCTCTACCGACTGAGCTATCAGCTCACTAATTAAATTAAAATCAATGAGCTTTTACTATACGGCATTCAGTGGTTATTGCAAATTCGTTAGCATAAAAAAATGGATTTTTTTCGCACGGATATTTTTTGCGGTTTTGTGATTTTTACACGCCTATCTATCACGGATTCAGGAAGTCTTTAATCATCAAGGATATACCTGATGTTTATTGTTTCAATTGCTTTTTTCAGGATGATACAGGTTATGACCGTGACAGTCAATTGCCACCAGCAATGGCAAGTCTTTTACTTCCAAACGGTGAATGGCTTCAGGGCCAAGGTCGTCATAGCACAGTACTTCACATTTAACGATGCTTTTGGAGATTAAGGCGGCTGCGCCCCCGGTTGCCGCAAAATAAATGCACCGATGCTTTTGCATGGCGTTTTGAACTTCAGGAGAACGGTCGCCTTTACCGATCATCGCTTTCAATCCGGTTTGCTCAATCAAAATCGGCGAATAAGCATCCATCCGGTAACTGGTGGTTGGACCGGCACTGCCGATAACGTATCCAGGTTTGGCTGGAGACGGCCCGACAAAATAAAGAGCTGCGCCATTTAAATCCAGCGGCAATGACTGATCATTAGCAATCAGATTGCACAAGCGTTTATGAGCCGCATCTCTAGCGGTATAGACAATACCGGAGAGCAGAACTTGTTGTCCTGCTTTCAAGGCAGTAACCGCGGCATCATCGAATGGGGTGTGAATTTTGATGGGTTTCATATTGTCACCGAAGCATGTCGTGCGGCATGGCAGTTTAGATTGACTGCCACCGGCAGGGATGCGATATGGCATGGAAAGTATTCGATATGCACCGCCAGCGCGGTGGAATTTCCGCCAAGTCCCTGTGGTCCGACTTGTGAACTGTTGATTTTTTTCAAGATTTCTTCTTCCAGAGTAGCGTAATCAGGATTCGGGTTGGGCGCGCCGACCTTGCGCAAAAGAGCTTTTTTGGCCAAGTAAGCGACTTTTTCAAAGGTACCGCCGATTCCGATTCCGACTATTACTGGCGGACATGGATTGCCGCCGGCTTCAGTTACGGCATTGACGACAAAGTCGATTACTCCGGGAACTCCGGCCTGCGGAGTCAGCATTTTTATCCGGCTCATGTTTTCGGAACCGCCGCCTTTTGGCGCCAGCGTGATTTTCAGGCAATCACCGAGTACCAGTTCCAAGTGGATGACCGCCGGAGTGTTGTTGCCGGTGTTGACGCGATTAAATAACGGATCATTGACGATTGATTTGCGCAGGTAACCATCCTGATATCCGCGGGCAGTGCCGGAATTGATGGCGTCATAAAGTGTACCACCGCATATTTGTGCATCTCGACCAAGTTCAACAAAATAAACTGCGGATCCGGTGTCCTGGCAGATCGGTAAACGCTCTGTTGCGGCAATTGCGGCATTTTCGATACATTGATCCAGAAACATCTTGCCGCGATCGGAAGTCTCGGTCGATCGGGAGTTTTGCAAAGCATTTAAAACATCATCGGGTAAATCGTAAGCCGCAGACAGGCATAGGTCGCGGACGGCATTTTCAATATCTTCAAACTTGATGTAACGCATGTTTTATTCCTTTGTCAACGGCTATGGATGCGATCAAGCATCAATTTAAAGCCGGAAATATAATTTTCTTCTGAGAGATTCTTACTGACCCACTTTCGCCCTTCATCGCCAAGCCTTCCGGCAAAACCGGGGTCGCGGATCAGGATCTCCACTGCATCCGCAAAACTGCGGATATCGCATGGTGAAATCAGCATGCCGTTGCGTTCGTGATGCAACCATTCAGAAACACCACCGACATCGTAGGCGATGACCGGTAAACCATTGGCATTGGCTTCAATGCCGGGCAGTCCGAAAGGTTCTTTCCAAATCGTTGGAAAAACGGCAATGTCGGCTTTGGCGTAATAATCAGAGGGTGTCTGTTGCCAACCCATAAATTCAATATTTGATGCGAGTCCCAGTCTGGAAGCCAGCCGGCGGCAACGTTTTTCCTCGCTTCCTTCACCGATAATCCACAATTTAAAGTCTTCCTGAACCATTGACATTGATTCCATCAGCTTGAGAATTCCTTTTTCCTTAATCAACTGACCGACAAAGAGTATTATTGGCGTTTCAGTGTTTTTTCTGACCAGGGTGCGCGGGGGAGCAGCTTGGCAGACCGGATAAATTTTAACGATTTTTGCAACATCGAAGTCATTTTTCATGACTTCGTTGCGCATAAAACGGGAGGTGACCGCATAAGCATTGCATTGACGCAATTCAGCGAGCAAACGGCGGCGTTTGGTTTCACGAATCGGGTGAGTCAGCATTTTTAGAGGATGGCGCTGATAGCGAAGATCATGAATTACAACCGCGGTTTTGAATTTCAAACGCAGTTGCTTGAGCAGTTCAGGATCGTCGATAAGATGGATAAACACCAAATCGTAGTCACCGCATTTTAAATTGGAAAAGTCTTGAAAATCAAAAACAGTATTAAAGATTCCGCTGAATATTTCGCTGTCACGGCACTTGTGTTTAAACATCCCATCTACGGCAAAACCACCGTTCTTCAGCGCGGTAGCGGCATCATATATGTAGCGTTCAATCCCGCTGATGAATCCGCAACGGGTAGAGACGAACAAAACTTTTATTCTGTTTTTATTCAACTTAACTTGCTATCCTTAATATTTATTCCGCTGCACGGTTCGGCATGAGCTTAAAAAATGTACAATCCGGATTATTTTCGTATCACATTAATATTGGCGTTAGGCACGGTATTTCTGGAAATAGCGATATAGGTACCGTCTTTGCGCCTGTTCAATTCCGCTTTGATAATGGATATAAAATTTCTATTCCAATGTGCAATTGATTTTTGTGCGACAACTGGCCATGAATTTTCATTTTCAACACTGAAGTTCTTGGCGACAGGCAGGCGCCCGCTCATTTGTGCAATCAACTCACCCTTGGCATTTTTTACTACGGCTTCAAGCGATAGAAATCCTGCACCAAGCAATCCGTATGGGAGCAATTTCCCGGAAGCAGCAGTGATTCTTTCATATCGTAAATAACGATAAAACGAATCCAGGTTCATCAAGGGCACAAACGCAACTTCCAGAACCAGTGTATTATCATCAATTTCTTCAGTTTGGTGTAAATTGATAAACCGTCCTCTGGTGCGGAGGCATGAAGTGAAAACATCCTTAAAGCACTGTTCAAACTCAGCGGTTTCTTTTTTCCATGTTTCCATTTGCGCTGGATTAATTTTTTTTGTGTCAAGCTCGGAAAGCCAAAAAATGGAACATGGTTTCAAAATAATTTTATTAAATTTATGAATGTCGATATACTCGCGCCGCCAGAAATATGCGAAAGGAAAGTCGAGATGCTGCCTGTACAGTAATTCCGGTTTGGGGCAAAACACCTGGTGGCAAACCGGGGGTTCTGCGTTATCTTGGGCGATCGCTGTAATACCGGCGCCGGATAATATTAAAATCAGTATCAGCAGTTTATTCATAGTATCCTTAATCAGGGATGGAAGGTTAAACAATGAAATATACATTATTCCCGGCTAATGTCAACTTTGTCCGTACGTACATTGACCCAGCGATATTTCGCCACCTGTCCTTTCGCCACAATTAGTATATTAACCGGAATATTATGTTATTGGGCGGGTCAGCAAGCGGCGCGAACTATTTATGATTGTTAATGCAGGTAATAATGCAATAAACAATAGCTATGACACGGCAATAAATTGGGAGAATTACTTTTTAAAATTCGCGCGCGCATTATGCGCGCGCGAATTTTAAAGCAGGAATTACATACTTATTTTTTCCGAAAAACAATTCGACCTTTGGTGAGATCGTATGGTGACATTTCCATGGTCACGGTATCACCGGGAAGGATTCGAATAAAGTGCAAGCGCATTTTGCCGCTGATATGAGCATCGACAATATGCTGCTGCTCGCCGACCGCCACTTTAAAAGTGGTATTCGGCAATAATTCCTTGACAATCCCTTCTACTTTGATTACATCTTTGGACACGTTAAAATCTCCGGTTCGTTTTCTGTGATGAGTACTTGGTGTTCGAAATGAGCGGATAATGAACCGTCGCGAGTGCGGACGGTCCAGCGATCTGGTTCGATATATACCTGGTGAGATCCCAGATTGAACATCGGTTCAATTGCCAGTACCATACCCGGTACTAGTCTGGGCCCGCGGTTGCCGGGAACAACAAAATTGGGAATTTCCGGTTCTTCATGAAGTTTGATACCGCAACCATGTCCGACATACTGACGAACAATTCCAAGTTTCGCTTTTTTCCCTACCGCTTCAACCGCCGCGCTGATATTGCGAACAAAATTTCCTTTCCGCGCCTGTTTTATGCCGGCATGTAAGGATTCTTCTGTGCGGTGAAGAAGATTTTTGACTTCTTCGGGCAGGTTTTCGCGGAAAGCCAAAGTGATGGCAGTATCGCCGGTAGCTCCATTAAGGGTAACTCCTAAATCAATGCTCAAAATGTCGTTTTCGCCAATTATTACGTTGTCTGAACCAATGCCGTGAACAACCGTATCGTTAATTGAAACACAGATATTTCCGGGGAAGCCGTTATATCCGAGAAATGAACTGGTTCCACCGGTCTGCATAATCAGCATTCCAGCAAGACGATCGACATCTAAAGTAGACATCCCAGGTAAAATTTGCTTGCGTAGCTCTTCGCGTACCCATGCTGTTGCCTGAGCGGCAATTCGGATTCTCACAATCTCTTCAGCAGTATGAATTACAACGCCTGACATGCTGGTTAATTCAATTTTTTAATGGTTTCAGCTAGAACGGCTTCGCGTTCGTCGCAGGATATTTGAATAAGCAGTCCTTGCGCCTTATAGAATTTAATAAGAGGCTGAGTCTGCGCGTGAAAAGTTAACAGACGTTTGCGTGCGCTGGCTTCAGAATCATCGTCACGCTGATATATCTCTCCGTTGCAATCATCACATACACCGGTCTTTTGGGGCGGAAATGCATACTGATTATAGATACGGTTGCATTTGCGGCACATAATTCTGGAAGTAAGCCTTTTGATCAGAAAATCATCACTGCCGTGAAGGTAAATGACAGCATCTAAAGGACGGTTAAGCTTTAAAAGCAACTCATCCAGCATTTTTGCCTGATTAAGTGTGCGGGGATAACCATCCAGAATCATTCCGTATTTTTTTTCATCTTTTTGCAGTACTTTGGCCACCATGGCAGTAATGATTTCATCAGATACCAGACCGCCATTCTCCATAATGCTTTGGGATTGTTTGCCCAATTCAGTTCCAGCTTTGACTTCCGCGCGGAGCATGTCGCCAGTAGATATATGCAAGAACGGCGCGCTTTCCTTCAGCATGGCTGAAAGAGTTCCTTTTCCTGCGCCAGGACCACCAAGTAATACCAAATTTGTTTTCTTAAACATTTTCTCCCATTGATTCCTTGTGTTTATCTTTTAAAAAAGACTCAAGTGCCATTACTGACATCTCAATCTGACTGCTGTCATTCATATCCTTGCATATGGCAACTTCACGTTCAAGTTCATTGTCACCGCGAATAACAACAAAACGACTGCCTGCACGATTAGCCGCACGCATTTGTGCTTTCATGCTTTTATCTTCGAATTCGACAATCACCGGCAAACCGCTACAGCGTAATGTCGCGGCCAATTCAATATTGGCTTCTCTCGCCGCATGCCCCATGGAAACCATGAAAATCGGCGGAAATACCGCTTCAGGCGGAGCGACACCAAGAGCCTGCTGAACCAGCAGCAATCGTTCCATTCCGGCGGCAAAACCTACTCCGCAGATTGGTTTACGCGCTTCAGGCAAAAAAAGCTCATAGCGACCGCCGGCGGCAATCGCGGCCTGCGCTCCCAATCCGGCGGTGTGGACGATTTCAAAAACAGTATGAACATAATAATCCAGACCGCGTACTAGAAAAGGATCTATTTCATAAGCAATACCCGCGCGGTCAAGCAAACTGCAAACCCGCGAAAAATAGTTGCGCGATTCTTCGGTATAATGGCTGACATAATCAGGAGCCTGCCGGACAATTTCACGACAACCGTCTTGTTTACAGTCGAGAATTCGCCAAATATTACGGCCCAGTCTGGCACGGCAATCCTGACACATGCCGTCAATTTTTGAACTGAAAAATTGGTTCAGCGCCGCTTCTGCCGGAGCGCGATCGGCAGCTATGCCGCGCGTATTGATCAATAATCTGAAACCGGTTATCCCCAAGGCATTTATGTACTGAACCAAGGCTGAAATTGTTTCGGCATCTGCTTCAGGTGAAACCGTACCGACATTCTCAACTCCGATCTGATGAAATTGACGTCGCCGACCGGCAGCGGGACGTTCGCCTCGAAACATCGGACCGCAATAGTAAACCCGTTTTTCATTGCCATTCATAACGTCGGTATTTAACAGGGCGCGCATTACGCCGGCAGTTCCTTCGGGACGCAGAGTCAAACTGCGTCCGCCGCGATCTTCAAAAGTATACATTTCTTTCTGCACTACTTCAGTTTCGTCACCGATACCGCGCTTAAAAACATCAGTAAATTCAAATATCGGAGTACGAAGTTCTCCGAAACCGTAAAGCGGAAAAATATTGAACGCCGTTTGCTCGAGACGTTGCCACCATGCGGCTTCTTCAGGAAAGATGTCAGCTGTACCTGGTGG
>Ga0172377_10002159_pt1 | contig 20148 bp, 20 predicted proteins | sample Pumphouse3metaG_FD_119749 | JGI IMG/M metagenome (GOLD analysis project Ga0172377, IMG submission 119749) | Leachate microbial communities from a municipal landfill in Southern Ontario, Canada - Pumphouse #3 metaG | ecosystem: Engineered > Solid waste > Landfill > Unclassified | place: Canada...
AGATTGCGTTTATACCGTCAAGATCTGGACTGGTGGCAGCACTACCACTCCTGGTCCTCTGGTGCATTCACAAGTAGTGAGCAATCCCACAATCGAAGATTGGACTACTGTCATTCTTACCAATCCCATTCCCATCACAGCCGGTACCCAATACTGGATTGGCTATGGTGTGAATACCCAAGGCGGACATCCCGCAGGTTGTGATATGGGCCCCATGGTGCCTGGCAAAGGCAATATCATGAATTTCGGTGGTTGGACTACTCTTGATCAGGTAAGTGCTACTCTTACCTATAACTGGTTGATTCAAACCTTTGTGGCTCAGGGCCGCAGCTTGAAAGCCATTGAACTTCCCGCTATAGTCGAAGCTCCTCTGCCTGTTTCTACCGGTCAATTGACCAGTAAATTCATGGCTCCGTCCAGAGATCTCACCCGCGCCGTGCTCTTGGGCTACAAGGTTTATCGTGATGGCACTGCCATTACCACAATCAATGATCCTGAAGTAGTCACATACACGGATAATGATCTGCCTAATGCTGATTATGTCTATGGCGTGAGCGCGCTTTACAATAGCGGCGAATCTGCCATGGTCACGATCGATGTGAACGTCAATCTGCAGGTGGCTCCCGCAATCCTTGAAGACAGCTTTGAAGAATATGCCGATTTTGCTACTGCATTTGGCTATTGGACTATGCTGGATCAAGATCATTCAGATACCTACGGTTTCACTGGAATCGATTTCCCCGGCAGCGGTTCTCAGATGGCTTTCATGGTCTTCAATCCTTCCCAGACCGTACCTCCTATCACGGATATGGATCCTTACGAAGGTGACAAAATGGTAGCCAGCTTTGCCGCAGTGACCCCTCCCAATAAGGACTGGATGATTAGCCGCCGCATCAATCTGGGTACAAACAGCTCGCTGAAATTCTACGCCAGAAGCCATACCTCAAATTATGGCCTGGAAACCTTCAAAGTGGGCGTATCAACCATGCCTACCATCATTACCCAAGGCTTCCAATACTTAACCGGCGCACAAGATGTACAGGCTCCTGCAGCTTGGACAGAATATATGTATGACCTCTCTGCCTACGACGAACAGGATGTATATATCGCTATTCGTTGCACTTCAAATGACGCTTTCGTTTTCTACGTAGATAATTTCAGCGTTCATACCGAAGACGGAGAAGCTGGCGAGGATGCCACCGCTCCAGTGCTGACCACTGCATTGAAAGGCAACTATCCCAATCCTTTCAATCCCGAAACCACTATCCGTTTCAGCACCAAGGAAGCCGGCCCCGTAGCACTCGAAATCTACAACGTCAAAGGCCAATTGATCAAGAAACTGGTAAACGAAGATAAAGCTGCCGGCGAACACACTGTGGTGTGGAACGGCACTGATCAGAACAACCGTGCGGTCTCTACTGGCGTGTACTTCTACAAGATGAACGCTGGTAAATACAGCTCGACCAGAAAAATGATTATGATGAAATAGGATCAAATAACTATAGGATGCTTTAAAGCCTTTCTGTGAAAGGAATGTTTAAGGCACAAACAACATGAGCACAGGGCACGGTCACAAGATCGTGCCCTTGCTTATTCAAGTAGGGGTTTTGGGCGAAAACCCAATATTCCCCCAGTTTGCATGTAGGGGTTTTGGGCGAAAACCCTTTTCCACGACTTTGGGCGAAAACCCTTTTCCACGAATTTTGTGCCAAGGTGGTGACGTTATACTCAACGCGGTATATTTGGGCGTTCGGCCCAACGTGCTTATATTTGGGCGTGTTATATTTGGGCGTTCGGCCCAACGCCCCTACATCGGGACATTTATGAGAGCGGGAAAAAGCTATAGTCAAGCCTAAAGCAGATTTTACTTGCCATGAAATGCTGGATTTGAGAGTTTGGTAACAAAGACTTGTAATTGGAGGTAAACCATGCAAGGATTAAAACGTATCGGATTCTACCTGTTGATCAATTTCCTGGTAGTGATGATGCTTTCCGTGATACTCGCCTTTGTTCCGATGCCCAGATCTCAGGCCTATTCGCTGTTGATCTTCTGCGCGATCTTCGGCTTTGCGGGCTCTTTTATCTCGCTGGCGCTCAGTAAATTTATGGCCAAAAAGGCCTATAAAATACAGCTTATTAATGCTAATACTCCGGATGCCCGGGCTCGCTTTTTGTATGACACGATAGCCCAGATGGCTCAGCATGAGGGAATCACTACTCCTGAAGTGGGGATCTACCCCGCCAATGATGTAAACGCCTTTGCTACAGGTGCCTCAAAGAACAAATCTCTGATGGCGTTTTCCAGCGGACTTTTGGAGAGGCTTTCGGACGATGAAGTAGCGGCTGTAGCCGGACACGAAATGACGCATATTACTCAAGGGGATATGGTTTCCATGACCTTGGTGATGGGCCTCGTAAATACCTTTGTGATGTTTGCGGCGCGGATTGTGGCTACTGGCCTGGATCTTGCCCTCAGAAACGATAAAGGCCGGGGCGGCCTGGGCTTTATGGGCTACTATCTGGTGGTGATGCTGCTGCAAAATGTGTTGATGTTGCTGGCCATGATCCCGGTGTCCTATTACTCTCGCTATCGTGAATACAGAGCAGACCGCGGTGCTGCAGAATTAACTGGTGCAGGCAGCATGATCGCTGCTCTGCAAAAGATAGAGCAGTATTACCGGCCAGCCGCCAAGCAGGATAGCTTTGCCCTGGCCAAAATCAATAGCAAGAGCAAAACCTCAATTTTTGCCACTCATCCCAATATTTCAGACCGGATTGAGCGGCTAAGGAGTATGTAATGACGATAGAAAAATTAACAATAGAAAAGATCGCTATGGGCGGATCCGGACTGGGCTTTCATGAAGGCCGGGCCATCTTTGTTCCTGCCACAGCTATAGGCGATGTGGTAAGCGCAGAAATCACCCTGGGGAAAAAAGACCATGCCTTTGCCCGCGTCACAGAATATCACAGCCGGGGAGAGGGCTTTATTGAGCCCGGATGTGAAGCTTTTACGGCCCCGGAACCCTGCGGGGGCTGTGATTGGCTGATGTTGGATTACCCCACTCAGCTTCAGTATAAAGAGCAATTGATCCACGAGCTTTTTCGTGATCATGAGGCTCTGATCGGTAGCTGCACGCCTTCTGGCAAGCAATATCACTATCGCAACAAAGTCTATATGCCAGTGGGCGCAGAGCTGAGCTATGGCATCTTTGCGCGCTATTCGCACCAGATCATTCCCCATCAGGCTTGTCGCAATCATCCGCCTGTCTTTGATGAGATCTCTACTCTGCTGATGGAGCTCTGTAAAAAGGCCAAAGTGGAGCCCTATAATGAAGAGCATAATAGCGGCTGTCTCAGGCATATCGGTCTGCGCATTAGTCATGACACCAGTGAGATCCTTTTGATTTTGGTCTGCCGCTCTGCGCGTCTGCCTTTTTCCAAAACCATCGTCCAAGGTATCACCCAGGCTTTTCCGCAGATCGTGGGTATCGTGCAAAACATCAATCGGGATAAGACCAATGTGATCTTGGGAAGCGAAGAAAAGCTGCTGTTTGGGCGAGATTATCTGCAGGATATGCTTTCTGATCTTAGTTTCCGCATTCACTATCGCAGTTTCTGGCAGGTAAATCACGCTACCATGGAAAATATCCTTACCGTGATGCGTGCGCAGATGAAAAAGCCTTACAAGGTAATCGATGCCTATTGTGGGATCGGTGCCATCGGTCTCAGCCTGGCCAGCGAGATTTCGGAGCTGGTGGGCATAGAAGAAGAGCAGGTGGCGGTGAAAGATGCCACGGAAAACGCTGCTAACAATGGCTTTGAGAATGCGCGCTTTATCTGTGGAAAATTTGAAGATACCCTAAATATGCTCAGCCAGGATTTTCAGGCTGATGTCATTATCCTGGATCCACCGCGTGCTGGAGTGCAGGAAAGTGCTTTGTGGGCTATCCGCAAAGCCGGAATCTCTAAAATATTGTATCTGAGCTGTTCACAGATGAGTCTGGCGCGGGATCTCAAGATTCTGCTGCAAGACGATCGCTACGAACTTAAAGCTCTGAGCAGCTTTGATATGTTTCCCAATACCTGGCACATCGAAAGCCTGGCAGTGCTCGAAATAAGGCCATGAAACCTGTCTTCATCCTTTGTGCTCTGCTCTGTTTAGTCTTGCTTGCGAGCTGTAAGCTGGATGATCCGGAAAGCCTGGCCCAAAAGGATATCCGTGATATTCTCTATGATATTTCGCTGGATTTTAATCTGGGTAATGTCTATGGTATGATGAATCATGTGGATAATGACTATCTGCACAAGGGGAAGATCACCTGGCATTTGAACCAAGAGATTTTGGATCGGATGGGCCGCTTTCAGCTTTTGGAGATCGAGGTGCTCTACATCGAGATAAATGGGAATTATGCCGTGGCTCATACCATAGATCATTACAGCTCCAGCCTTGAGAATGTGGACTATAATGAACCGGAGGATTCCGGCTATTTCTCCTATTTCCATCGCAGACAGGGTAGCTGGCTGATCTATGGCAATCAAGGCTGGATCAAAAGCAGAGGCTCTGATCCTGGTTCGGGACAGCCGCAGATAGCACAATCTGAGGCTTTTTGATTGACATGAACATGATCTTGAAATGTTTTGTCTAAGATAATAATAGAATTATTCGCAGTGAGTGAGGAAGTATGCGTAAGAAATGGATCATAATCATCATAATATTGGTCTTGATCGTCATAGCTATCGGCTTTAGCCGGTGCCATAAAGCCAAGAATAAGCAAGCGCCTGAGAACGCCCAAAACCAGGAAACCTATACGGTGAAGCGTGGCTCAATCGATTCCAAGATTGAGGTGACCGGCGAGGTTCAGCCTGCCACCATCGTCTCCCAAAAATCACGGGTTTCCGGTAAGATCGTGAAGTTCTACGTAGCGGAAAACGATTTTGTGAAGATGGGTCAGATTCTGGCAGATATCGAGCCGGATTACAATCAGGCCAATACACTTTTCAATACCAAAGCCTCGCTGCAGAGAGCAGAGCTTGAGCTACAGAAGGCTCAGAAGGATTTTGCAGACAGCGGTGTGCTTTTGGAGAGCGAATATATATCGCAAGCGGATTATGACAAAGCCAGAGACGCCTTGACCTCCGCCGAAATCCAGTATGCCCAAGCCAGCCGCCAATACGAAATGATCCGCGATCTGGATGTGCCGGGCACGGTGATCCACATGTATGCCACCGCCAGCGGCACGGTGATCGAGCGCAAGGTCAATGAAGGCGAAATGGTGACTTCCAGCATCAATGCCTATGGCGAAGGAACTGTGGTGATGCAGATTGCGAATCTTTCGCATATGATCGTGCAATCCAATATTAACGAAGTGGACATTGCCAAATTCCAGGTGGGACAGAAGGCTACGATCAAGCTGGACGCCTTGCCCTATGAAAGCTATTCTGGCAGCATCGTGAAGATCGCCCCCAAAGCGATTACGATTAATAATGCCAAGGTCTTCCCCGTGGAAATCAGCATCAATGCCACTGGGGATACGGCCAAACCGGGTATGACAGCCGCCATCAGCATCCAGGGTGAATCCCGCCAGGATGTAATTGTTATCCCAATTGGAGCGGTTTTTGCAGATGATAAGAATCAGGATGTGGTCTATATGGTATCTGCGGATACTTTGCAGACCGAAGACAAAGCCCAGAAGAAGAAACCCGAAGCCCGGCTCATAAAACTGGGCGCAAACGACTTTCATCAGGTGGAGATTACAGATAATCTGAAAGAAGGTGAGATCATCTTGCTCAAAGAGCCTGATCTTGACATGGATGTGAAGTTTAATTATAACTAAGTGGAGTAATGCTTTTTAAATGATAGAGATCCAGAATCTAAGCCGCCATTTTGGCGCCCTCAAAGCTGTGGATGAGATCAGCTTTAGTGTAAGCAGCGGCACTATTACAGGCTTTTTGGGGCCTAATGGAGCCGGCAAAACCACCACCATGCGTATGATGGTGGGCTATCTGCAGCCCAGTGCGGGCAGTATTTTGTTAGATGGGAAAAGCATCTTTGCAGACCCCATCGCCACCAGCACCAAGATTGGCTATTTACCAGAACTCAATCCTTTGTATGATGAGATGTTCACCCAGGAGATCCTGCGCTATATTGCCGATCTGCGGAAAATGCCGGCAACACTCTTTGCTCAACGCCTGGAGTATGTGGTGGAAAAATGCGGATTGCAAGATGTGCTTACCCAGCGGGTGGGAACTCTTTCCAAAGGCTACCGGCAGCGGGTGGGACTGGCGATGGCGATCCTGCACGATCCTGAAATCCTGATTCTGGACGAGCCCACCAGCGGCCTGGACCCAAATCAGATCCTGGAAATCCGCGAACTGATCCGCACTCTGGGCACCCAAAAGACGGTGCTGCTTTCCTCGCACATCATGCAAGAAGTGCAGGCACTCTGCGATAGAGTATTGATCATCAACAAAGGTAAGATCATCGTGGATGATGAGATCGGCAAGCTAAGCAGCTATTTCAAGGATCATCAGATCTTGCATTTGGAGCTGGAAGCCGAGGATGCGGACTTTGGCGAATTTATGGAATATCATCCGGATCTTCAGATTATCAGCCAGACTCAGGAAGGTGATAATTTCAAGATGCAGATCAAGATGCCTGCCGATCTGGATATCAAGTATGATCTGGCCAGATTCATCGCAGAAAATGGCTGGCTGATCGTGAGCCTTTATACCCAGGAAAAGAGTCTGGAAGAGATCTTCTACAATCTTACCAAAGAGGGGGGACAGCTCCCCAAGCCTGCATTTGAAGAAAAGGATCTGGAAGATGCAGAAGAGCTGCCCAGCGCAGTGGACACAGCAGAAGATGAGGGAGAAGAAGAGCTATGAATGCGATCTTAACTATTGCCAGGAAAGAATATCAATTAGCGCTGCGCTCGGTAACCTCCTATATAGTCTTTGTGCTGTTTTTGGTGATCTCTGGGGCAGCCTTTGCCACCACCTTGTTTAAGATAAATTTAGCTGAGCTGCGTGGCATTTATAGCATCATTCACCTGCTGTTCATCTTCTTTATCCCGGCCATCACCATGGGCAGCATTGCCAAAGAGCGCAGCAGCGGAACTATCGAGCTGCTCAGCACTTTGCCCATCCGGCTGTCCCAAGTGGTCTGGGGCAAGATTCTCTGTGCCTTTTTGCAAGTCTTGACCCTGCTGGCTTTTTGCCTTATCTATTTTGGGATCGTGATGGTTCTGGGTGAAAACATCGATTATGGCGCTGTCATTCTGGGTATTTTAGGTTTGGCCTTTGCCGCCCTGGCCTATATCTCGATCGGTGTCTTTGCCAGCTCTCTGCCTTCGAATCAGGTCTTGGCCTTCGTGCTGGCCTTGGTGATCTCCGGCTTCTTTTATGTGATCCGGTTTCTCTTGGCCCTCGCGCCTCTATCGCTGGTGCGGTATCTGCAATTCTTTAGTTTTGACTACCATCTTTCCGGCTTTATGAAAGGGGTATTGGATATTCGGGATCTGCTGTTTTTTGTGGCAGTCACGCTGATCTTTGCCTTTTTGGCGGAGTTTAATTTGCAAAGCAAAAACATGATGCAGGAGCGTTGAAATGAAGAAAACATTTGGCATCATGAGTTCCCTGTCGATCAAGATCGGCATCGTCGTAGTCCTGCTTTTGGTGCTGGGATATTTCAGCCTGAGAATAGACTTTTCTTTGGGTAAGGCCTATAGCCTGAGCCGGGTCAGTAAAGACGCCATGCGCGCTTTGGAAGATGTGATGGTGGTGAAGATAGTCTCCTCATCCTCCCTGCCTGCCACCATGAATTCGCTGGACCGCTATACCAATGATCTGCTGCGGGAATATGCCAGCGTGAGCCGGGGTAAATTTCGCTATGAATATCTAAAGCCGCGCAGCCGGGAAGAATTGTATCAACTGGCGCAAGATAGCGGCCTCAGCCGCATCCGCTTTCAGATCTATGAAAATGATCAGTTCACTACCAAGGAAGTAATCTTTGGGCTGCTCTTCGAATATCAGGGCAAAGTCCAATCTATGAACCTGATGCCCAATATGGAGCCTCAATTGGAATATGAGCTCACCATGCGCATCCAGGCTTTGGCGGCACACACCATGCCCAAGGTCGCGGTATATCAGGGCAGCGGCTTCTTTGAATTTCAATTCGAGAACTTTGAGCGCGCTTTGTTCTCAAACTTTAACGTCTATGATGCCAAGCTGAGCGAGCCGCTAACGCAGACCGAAGCGCTGCTTTTTACCGGAACTGTGGGAGATCTCAGCGAAAACCAGCTTTACAATCTGGATCAATATATCATGCGCGGCGGTAAGGTCGTCTTTTTGCAAGACAAGGTGGATAAAGATCCCACTACCCCCCGTTTCTTTGCTCTGGATACAAACGTAATAGATCTGCTTGAGCACTATGGCTTTAGGCTTTCAGACGATATGGTTTTGGATATGCACTGCGATCAGCAGCAGAAGGGATTGGGGAATATGGTGAATTTTCCCATGAATCCGGTGCTGCGTGGCAGCTCTCATCCCATCACCCAAAACATAGATAATATCGTGATGTATCTGGCCAGCGGGATCAGCTTTAGCGGCAAGCCCGGCCTCAGTTTTGAGCCCATCTTGCAGACTTCCGTGCAATCCGGCTGGATCAAGGCACCGGAATTTGAGATCGAGCCGGAGCTATATTACAACCCCGGTTATGACGTATTTACTGCGGGTCCCATCAACACAGCAGCCATCCTCAGCGGCTCGTTTGACAGCTATTTTATAGGATCGGAATTTGCAGAGACAGACCCCGATTTTGTGGCAAAATCACCCCAGCTCAAGCTGGTGCTTTTTGGCGATAAAGAGCTCATCGTGGATAGCAACAACAGCAGCTATGACCAGCGTGGTAACATCGTGCTCAATGCTCTGGACTATCTTTTGGGCCGGGATTCCATGATCCAGATCCGCAGCCGTCACCTGAGCACTTCTTTGCTCAGTGTGCCGCGCTTTATGCAAAAGATCGGCATAGACTGGGGTAATATGGAAAAGATCGAAAACAATATCAAAACCACGGCCAAGGTAGTAGCCATTGTCTTGCCGCCTTTGATCCTGGTGCTCATTGGGCTGCTGCTGGCACTCAAACGTAAACTTAAGTTGAGACAAAAGCCATGAAAAGAACCAGACTAATCCTCATCATCCTGCTGGCAGTGCTGCTTTTGGCCTATATTGTGCTCAGGATAGTCAAGCCCCCGGAAAGCAGCAAAGCGATATTTCGTCTGAATCTGGAAAAACTACAGAAGATCGAGATCTTCAATGCTGAAAAGGCAGTGGAATTGATCCTGGATGAAGGAATCTGGAAGGTAAAAGGCGATCTGCTCTGGAAGGCAGATTCACTGAAGATACAGCAGTTCTTTGAGAATGTCTTGACAGCGGAGTATCCCACCACCGCCATGAGCGAAGCGGAAGGAGCTATCGAGCGTTATCAGTTGCAAGATGAAGAAGCTTTGCATATCCGCGTGAGCGATAAATCCAAAAAGGTGCATGTGCTCTTCAGCAATCTGGGTAATGCCTGGGATTACTTCCGTTATGATGGCGACACCAAAGTCTATCAGGTCAAAAACAAAGTGGTGCAAGCCTTTCAGCCCGAACTGATCAATTGGCGTTCACCCATCATCATCCACTATTGGGAAGAAGATCTAAAGCAAATCAAGGTGCAGCATGAAAAGAATACTTATACTTTGGCTCGGGAGGGCCTAGAATGGACTTTTCACGATGCCAGGAACGATTTTAAGGTAGAGCACGATAATTACTCGCTGGGTAAAATCATCAGCATTCTGCAAAACTTCCGTAGCTATATCTTTGTCTCTGGAGAAGATGAACAGTATCGGAAGGCCTTTGAAAACCCCATGTGCACACTCTGGATCACCGATGTAAAAGGTGAGGTACGCAAGCTGGATTTTGCCGAGTTTGATGCGCACCGCTATCAGCTTCGCATAGATGACGATATGTCTGTGCTGTATCAAGTGGAATTTAACACAGTCTTTCGTTTTATCCGCAATGCCGAGATCTTCAAAAGAAGAGGTGGGGCATGAAGATTCAACCCTACCATTTTCTGAACAAGCGGGAAATATGAAACGCAAAATCAGCATCATCGGAGCTGGACTATCCGGCTGCGAGGCCGCTTTGCAACTGGCCGCCAGAGGCTATCAGGTAAAACTTTATGAGATGCGCCCCCTCAAGCAAACCGAGGCACATCAGAGTGGGCTCCTGGCCGAATTGGTCTGTAGCAACAGCCTCAAATCCACCCGTCTGGATACCGCCTCTGGCTTGCTCAAAGCAGAGCTGCACATCCTGGGCTGCATGCTACTGCCCATAGCGCATGATTGCAGCGTTCCGGCCGGCCATGCTCTGGCTGTGGACCGCAGCCTTTTTGCCTCCAGAATTACTCAGGAAATCGAGGCTAATCCTCAGATTCAGCTTTTCCGCCAGGAGATCACCAAGCTGCCTGAAGGCAAAGTGATTGTGGCTACCGGGCCACTGAGCTCCAGCGGCTTGATGCACCATCTGGTGAGCCTCCTGGGAGAGGATCAGCTCTTCTTTTTTGATGCCATTGCGCCCATCATCGATGCCGATAGCATTGACCTGGACAAGGTATATGCCAAAGCCCGTTACGACAAAGGCGAGCCGGACTATCTGAATTGCGCCTTTGAGAAAGATGAGTATTACCGCTTTGTGGATGCTCTGCTGGAAGGTGAAATACATGAGGCGCATGAATTTGAAGACGCCTTCTTCAGCGGGGAAAGCTTTAACTTTTATGAAAACTGCATTCCCATCGAAGAGCTGGCCCGCCGCGGTAAGGACACCCTGAGGCATGGCGTGATGCGGCCGATGGGCCTGGAAGTTCCTTCCACAGGCCAGAAAGCTTATGCCGTGCTGCAATTGCGTGCGGAAAATAAAGATCGCACCGCCTATAACCTGGTGGGCTGCCAGACCATGCTGCGCTATCCAGAACAGAAACGCATCTTCAAGCTGATTCCAGGTCTGGCCGATGCGGATTTCCTGCGCTATGGCTCCATCCATCGCAATACTTATCTCAATTCCCCCCTGATTTTAAGTGAAAACCTCAGCCTCAAAGCCAGAGCTGATGTCTTTGTGGCCGGTCAGCTCAGCGGAGTGGAAGGTTATGTAGAATGCATCGCCACCGGTTTGCTGGTAGCGGGCATCATCGCGGGTGAGATAGACAGCCTTCCCGAAGAAACCATCTTGGGGCAATTGTGGCGCAGATTGCTTGTCCTACAGCCCAAACAGAGCTTTTCTCCGGTCAATGCGAATTTCGGGATTTTGCCGGTTTTGGAAAATGCCCCACGTGATAAGCGGCTCAAACGCCAAATGCTCTGTGCCCGCTCCATCCAGGTCTTAAGCAGTGCTTTTTCAAAAGCTTTGGCAGCAGAGCCTATAGTGCGGGAGTCAGATTGAGAAACCATTTGCTCACTTGCCTGTGGCAAAACGATATTATAAAGTTCAAATAGGAGACAGAAATGAAACACAGATTGACAATTATTATGCTTGGCATTTTGATCTGTATGCCGGCCATCTCAAATGCCCGTATGTTTGCCCGTTGGCATACCTCAATGGGTAGCTTCACCGCAGAATTATACGATGAACTGGTGCCCATCACCGCCTATAACTTCCGCGATCTGGCCAATTCTGGTTTTTACAATAATCTCATTTTTCACCGCGTGATTGATCATTTTATGATCCAGGACGGCTGTCCTCATGGCACCGGCACTGGCGGCCCCGGCTACACCATTCAGGATGAGTTTTACCCCGGGCTTTTGCATGACCATGCCGGAGTCCTGGCTATGGCCAGAACTTCTGCTCCCAATAGTGCTGGCAGCCAGTATTACATCACTGTGGCCCCGGCGAATCATCTGAATGGCTCCTACGCTATCTTTGGTGATATCATCGAGGGTTTGGAAAATGTTTTGGCCATTGGCGCGGTTCCTACAGATGCCAATGACAGACCCGTTACTCCGGTCAATATCTTCACTTTGCGGATGCTGGATTTGCAGATTGGAGAATTGATCCCGCCTACCGATGAGGTCTTTGAAACCATCGCCGGTCAAGTTGAATTCTTCGTGGTAGAGGCCTATACTGATGAGGCAGAACTTAGCTTTCAATGGTATATAGATGAAGCCTTAGACCCTGAAAACAGCTTCCTGCTGGAGACCAGTTTCGCCTCAGGCGGCCTGCATACGGTGCGCTGCCATGTCGCTTCCTCAGATAGCATATCCTATGAGGCTGTCTGGGAGATCGATAGCGGTATTCAGGCGCAAGATGCTGTGAGTCCGGCTCTTGTTGATCTTGATTTGCAGGTGAGTCCGAATCCTTTCTTGGGAAATCTGGCTATAAACTGCGAACTCAAAACTGATCAGCAGATTAGCCTCGAAGTCTATAATCTGAAGGGACAAAAGCTCAGAAGCCTGTTTTCCGCTTTCCACAAAGCCGGCGATCTATCTGTGCATTGGGATGGGAAAAACGGCGAGGGTCAGGAACTTACAGCCGGGGTATATCTGCTCAGACTGAAGAGCCCCACCGGCAGTATCTATCGCAAGATAAGTAAGCTCTGATCTATGGCTTTTTCCGAAAAGCTCCGAGCCCGGTATCAGGATATCCTGAAGCAGATTCTGCAGAGCGGGCTGTATAAGCAGGAGCGCATTATTCACGATAAACAGGGCGCCAAAGTAGCGGTGGAATATCCACCGGGTAATGCTCAGCAAGAGCTGATCAATATGTGCTCAAATAACTATCTGGGCCTGTCCAGCCACCCCGAAGTGATCAAAGCAGCCCATGAGGCTTTGGATCATCGCGGCTACGGGCTATCTTCCGTGCGCTTTATCTGCGGAACTCAGGATATTCACAAAGAGCTGGAAGCGCGCCTTTCCGCCTTTTTGGGCACCCAGGATACCATCCTCTTCTCTTCCTGCTTTGATGCCAATGCGGCGGTCTTTGAGACTCTTTTGGATGAGAGTGCCATCATGATTTCGGACCGGCTGGTGCATGCTTCCATCATCGATGGTATGCGTTTGTCCCGCGCCCAGCACGATAGCTATAAACATAGCGATATGAAGCATTTACGCCAGAAATTGGAGCTGCATCAAGATAAGGATATCAAGATCATCATCACCGATGGGGTGTTTTCCATGGACGGAGATATTGCGCATTTGGCTGAGATCGTACAGCTTGCAGAAGAATTTGAGGCACTGGTCTTTGTGGATGATTCCCATGCCACCGGTTTTATCGGGAAGACGGGGCGCGGCAGCCACGAACTCTGCCAGGTGATGGGCAAGATCGATCTGATCAGCACCACCTTTGGCAAAGCCCTGGGTGGAGCTTCCGGCGGCTGTATTTCCGGCCGCACCGAACTGATTGACCTGCTGCGGCAAAGAGCGCGTCCCTATCTTTTTTCGAATGCATTGGCACCTGCGATCACCATGACTACCTGCAAGGTCTTAGATATCCTTCAGGCCAGCACAAAGGCGCGGGACAGCTTGGAACGCAAGGCTATCTGGTGGCGCAAGGCTCTCAGCGAGGCCGGCTTCATCGTAGTCCCAGGCGCATCTCCCATCGTGCCGGTCATGCTCTATAATGCGAAGTTAACCCAGATATTTGCCGATGAACTCTATGCCAGGAAGGTCTTTGCGGTGGGCTTTTTCTTCCCCGTGGTGCCCCAGGCTCAGGCCAGGATCCGCACCCAGGTCTCAGCGGCGCATACTGAGGAAGATTTGCGGGTGGCCCGGGCTGCCTTTATCGAGATCGCCCAAAAGTATGATCTTCTGGGCAAGACCAAAGCTGAACTACTAAATCTGCAACTATGAGGTAAACCTATGGAAGCACAACTATTAGAATTTATCCGAGACGAGTTTCTGGACGACCCTGAGACCGAGATCGATGCCGATACCAAGCTTATCTCCGGCGGCTTTATCGATTCCTTTTCTCTGGTGTCTCTGCAAAGCTATATTGAAAGAGAATTTGGCAAGAGGATTCCTGCTCCCAGGATCACAGCGGAAAGCTTTGATACGATAAAGCAGATGGTTCAGATTATCCAGCAGTTTTAGCACTAATATTTCCTCGCAACAGAGCCTGCTTTAAATGATTAGTTTTGAGTTCTTTGCCATCCTGGGTCTCAGCCTGGTTTTGTATTGGCTTTTGCCCGCTCAGCGTGCCAGGAATCTACTCTTAAGCGCTGCCAGCCTGCTCTTTATCTGGCTGCTGGATCACCAGTCTTTGGTCGTGGTGTTGGCTCTTACTCTCTTCAGCTATGGCATGGGGCAGGCGATCTATCGGCTGAAGAGGAATAGTTGGGTGCATGTTTTGGGTGTGATCGGCATCCTGGCCAGCCTGATCTTTTTCAAATATCTGGGGTTTTTGGCCGGCCTTTTCGACAGCTTATACATCTTCTTAGAAGCTTTGCCCCGCTTCAGTTTGCATCATCTGCTTTTGCCGCTGGGCCTCAGCTATATCGCCTTCAAACAGATCAGCTATCTCAGCGATATCAAATGGAAATTGGTGAAGCCGGGCAGTTTTGCCGATTTTTTGCTGTACAACAGCCTGTTTACCATCTTTTTGGCAGGGCCGATCGAGCGTTTTGAGCGGCTGAATCCGCAGTTTCAAAGCCCTCGGATTCCTTTCAAGAAGGCTGATCTGGAGCTGGGCAGCCGGCGCATAGTTATCGGACTCTTCAAAAAGCTGGTGCTCGCGGATTGGCTGGGGTTCTTCATCTCTGGAATCTGGAATAATCCCAGCCAATATCACCCGGGCCTTGCGCTTCTGGCCGTATTTGGCTATGCCTTTCAGATCTATCTTGACTTTGCCGGCTACAGCGATATCGCCATCGGAGCCTCCAGGCTCTTTGGCCTGAGGGTGATGGAAAACTTCGATAGGCCATATTTGGCCACGAATATCAGCCAATTTTGGCGGCGCTGGCATATCTCACTCTCGGATTTTATCCGGGACTATATCTTCTTCCCTTTGTCCCGGCTAAGCTCCAATAAAGTGTGGCTGCTGGGCTTCGTGCCGGTCATCGCTATGGGCTTGTGTGGGCTGTGGCATGGGGCAGATTCCCGCTATTTAATCTGGGGTATCTGGCATGGACTGGGTTTGTCTGTGTATCAGATCTTCCAACAGCTCAAACGCCGGCTGGGTAAGCGCAAGATGCTGAAATTCAACGCATTCTTTGCTGCTATAGCCTGGCCGCTGACCTTCATGTTCGTGAGCCTGGGCTGGCTGAGTTTCCGAGCCTTTGGTTTGCCTATGGCGCGGCATATCTTCTTCAGTTTCGAGGGCTTAACGCTTACCCTCATCAGTTTTCTGCTCTTGATCTTCCTCGGCCGCTGGCTTCCCGCTTTTCTTTTGGATATCGGGGCCAGAATCCGCTGGCGTCCAGCTTTTACCCTGTATCTGCTCTTGATTTGTCTGATCTGCTATTCTGCTCTGAATACGGAATTTATCTATGCGGCTTTTTAAGCAGATTCTGCTCTTGCTCTTGGTGCTGCTGAGCCTGGGCTTGGTCTCGATCGCAGTCCGTGCCAGGATCGCCAGAGCAAACGTCGCGCCCCAAATCTGCCCTGGGGCTCCCAAGACCCTGATTTTGGGAGATTCCCATGCCCGCACCGCTTTGAATCCGGAGTTTATCCGCTCTTCCTGCTCCTCTGCCCAAAAAGCGGAAGAACTTGAGTATTCTTATTACAAACTAAAACAGGCATTGCGAACCCCGAATTCCTTGGAAAACATCATTCTTGCAGTTTCGTACTTCAATTTCAATGGCCCCGTGGATGGCGAGGCTGAAATGATGAATCGCTATCACCGCCTGGTAGATCAAGGCTTCTACCGTGATAAACAGGCACATGGTGAATATTCTGCGGCTATCCGTTTTCGGCATCTGATGGACTATAAACTGCCGGCCTATAGTCCCTTTGGCCTGCTCAATGACATCATCGAAGCCCAGACCGAGCCCATGTTCCGGGGCGGATATGAACTGCGCCGCGGCAGCCTCATCGGCCAGCGCAGAGCTCTGGATGGCGCCATCCAAAGACACTATTATCAAGGCAATAGCCTGCGTAAGATCTCCTCGCTCAGAACTGACTATTTTGCCCGGATAGTTGAGCTATGTCATCAAAAAGGAGTCACACTTTGGGTGATAAATACCCCATTGCATCAGGATTATCGCTCTGGAGTGCCCATAGAGCCTGTCTCCCACTATCAAAAGATAATGGCGCAGGGCGAGCAAAACATCGTTCTGCAATACGGTCAAGGGCTTCTGGAAAACGATCAAGAACTTCTGAGAAAAGATCAAGAGCTGGCGGAAAGTGGTCAAGAGCTCTTGGAAAGCGTTTCTGCAGACTTCATTTTCCTGGATTATAGCACCCTCAACTTACCGGACAGCTTTTTCTTTGACTACGATCACCTGAACGGCGAAGGTGCCAGCTTCTTTTCCCAGCTCATAGACCAGCTTATCAATCGTAGCACTGGCGTAACGCTGTCTTCAGACGGCCGCCCAATCAGCTTCAATGGGTGCGTGCAGTAAACAAAACAATAGTCACACGGATTTTGCGGATCGAACGGATTAACACGGATAAAGAGCGTATTGGCTAATGGATCCGTTTGCAGAGCTGCTGGATTGCAACCGTCCTCGTTTGCAGAACTACTGGACTACTGGATTGCAACCGTCCTCGTTTGCAGAACCTCTGGATTGGATGCGTCTCGCGTCCAGTTTTGGATTCCTTCCCTGTAGACACAATCCTACCTTGAAAGACTCCAGGCAGCGGTTTTAACCGCTGTGCCACAGGCTATTATCCGCTACAAGACTTTTCCCCGGTCTTTTAAGGCCGGGCACCCGCAGCTCTATGAACAATCTAACATTCCCCCAATCTTCTTTCTCATTTGTAGGTCTTGATCAGGCCTTCATCTACCCTTAATCAAGCGTTAACTGTTAACGCTTGATTAAGGGTAGATGAAGATATGATCGATGCTCTCAAGGGAGAAAGAAAGGTTCAATCCATACCCAATATACTGTCCCTGCAGGACTTGAGCAGATTGCGTTACGCCTTAATCTATCTGAACCCACCTGAGATGGATTTCACAACTGAGCATGCACGCCCAAACCTGCTCCTAATAACTATTTTCAAGAGTTCTGCCTGTATAGCTAAAAGGGCTACTCTCCAAATGGAGGATCACGCTTATTTCGAATTATCCAAGCAGATATGCCGCCTAAAATAATCGTGTTCATCGCTTACTACAACGGCATTCTATATATCTTCAAATAACTGAAAACACGAGATGAAAATCTCGCGGCCTTCATTTCACTTGACATTAATCCTTCGCAATATTTTATTGAACCAATTCAGAAAGGAGGTATCCGTGAAGCAGGATAACCATGACAGTGCTCCCCAAAGGCAATTGCTGCCGGCACGAAGTACCGGGCAGTGGGCTCTTGCGCTGTTTGCTCTAACGATCCCTCTTGTAAGCATAATTATACTAATAGTTTGGGCGTTTCGCAAGAAGCGCAATCCCGCGGAAAATGCTGAAAGCTGAGCTGAATTATTCCCCGTGTTTTGAACCAGTCCAGCCTGATAAATTGGGCTCTTTTTTGGATCGCCTCAGCGAGCTTGCGACACAGGGATTTCAGCCTCTGGCCTTTTGGGGCACAGACGAAAGGCTCATCTATGCGCTGATGGGCAAAACAGGCGAGCTTGAGCTGCTCTGCACTCCTTTCCCCGAAAACCTGCACTACCCCTCTCTTACTCCCTTATTCCCGGCTTTTCAGATCTTTGAGCGTGAGCTCTACGAAGAATACGGCATTGTTCCCATCAATCATCCCTGGCTCAAAAGCGTGCGCCATCCTCTGGGGGGCTCCGTTAAGATTGCGGACTATCCTTTTTTGAAAAGTGCTTCCAAACTGATCCACGAAGTGGGGGTGGGCCCTGTCCACGCCGGAGTAATCGAGCCCGGACACTTCCGTTTTTTGATGCAAGGGGAGATCGTGGAGCATCTTGAAATTCAATTGGGCTACCAGCACCGGAATCTGCTTAAGATGCTGACGACTGGGCCCTTGGCTGAGAAGATGCCCCTGGCCGAAAGCATTGCCGGAGATACCGTTATAGCTCACGGCACCGCTTATTGCCGCTTGGTGGAAAGTCTGGCGGAAAGCAGCCCTCAGGCCAGTGATATCCGGGCCTTGCTCCTGGAGATGGAGCGCGTAGCCATGCACCTTTCCACGCTCTCAGCCCTGGCCGGTGATGTGGCCTACATCATGGGTCAAAACCTTTATGCCGCCCTTCGGACCACGGTGATAAACTCCACTTTGAGCATTTGTGGCAGCAGATTTGGCAAACGAGCCCTGAGTCCTGGAGGCGTGAACTACCCTCTTAATAAGACTTTGATAGACACCCTCAAGGCTAAAATGCAAAAATGCGCTGGCCAGATTGAGTCCACTTCCGAGGCCATGTTTGCCTGCACCAGCCTCCTCTCCCGCTTTGACGATACCGGCAAGATCAGCCGCGAGGAAGCACTGCGCTTTGGTTTTACCGGAATCAGCGCTAAAGCCAGCGGAATAGCTGTGGATGCCCGCGCGGATTTCCCAATTTGGGACTATCCCGGATTCACAGTTCAAACCGAATCTTCAGGGGATGTGTATGCCAGAGCGTATCTTAGATATAAGGAGATCATGCAATCTCTGATAATTATTCAAAAGCTTTTGGACCAGATAGATCCCTCAGCCCCGATCCTGGCACCCGTGAAAGAGCTGACTCCGGATAAGATCGCTATTTCCATCGTGGAAGGAGCCCGCGGCAGAATAGTGCATATTGCCAGGAGCAAGGATGAACACAGTGCCTTGTGGTACAGAGTGATAGACCCATCCCTCGTAAATTGGCAGGCTCTGTCGATGGCGGTGGCTGGTGAGCAAGTCTCAGACTTTCCGCTCTGCAACAAGAGCTTCGATCTTTCCTACTGCGGGAGTGACCTTTAGATGTTACACCTACTGAAAGCCCGCTTAAAGCATGGCTACCAAGCCATCCCGGATCCCCTCACGGTAGGCATCGATCCCGCCTTCCCCGGCCTGCCTGAACTGGCCAGGGATGCAGACCTTACACTCCTAAACGAGCTTTGTCCCACCCAGGCTTTCACTCCCCAGGGGCTGGATCTGGGACGCTGCATTTTCTGCGGACTGTGCAGCCGTAAATACCCTGAAATGATTACTTTTACCCCTAACTACAAAATGGCTGCCGATAGCCGCGAAAAGTTGATTATGGCTCCGGGTCAGACCGCTTTGCCTAAGATAGATTTTATCCTGCCCCGCAAGTTCCGCTATTCCTTTGCCCTGCGCAGTGTTTCCGCTGCCGGTTGCAATGCCTGTGAGATGGAATTGGGGGCCTCAAATAATGTGAACTTTGATATCAGCCGTTATGGCGTGGAAACAGTGGCCTCACCGCGTCATGCGGATGGCCTGATCCTCACCGGACCCATCTCCCGCAATATGGCAGATGCCCTGGCCGAAACCTGGCAAGCCATTCCGGAGCCCAAATACCTCATTCTCTGCGGTGCTTGCGCCCTCAGCGGAGGTCTTTTTGCGGAGTCCGAAGCCAGCGATCGCGCCTTCTTAAAGCATTGGCAGGCCTGCCTGTATATCCCTGGCTGTCCAGCTCATCCGCTTAGCATCATCAGCGCCATAGTCTCAATAATGAAGGGCTCATGAGCATCGGAATTCTCATTCTTCTCATCGCCCTGATTCCTGCTTTGTGGAAGCGCTCAGACTTCTTTGTGATCCTCTGGATTCTCGGTTCTGCCTTTTTGGCTTACGAATATATGGAAGTGCTCTATTCCCGCTCTGTGCAAGACTTTATCTTGATGATGCCAGAGCCCGTGGGATCTGTGAGTATTGCGCTCAACAAACTCTCGGCTTTCTTTGGCGTGATCTTCTCTCTGGGACTGCCTTTGGGCATGTTTTATGGCCACTTTTACCTGAAAGAACACCCCAGCGAATCCATAGGCTCGCACCTCTTCTGGCTGGGTGTGATGGGCCTTACCATGCACTGTCTCCTGTGGGTCCGCCACAGCCTGATCTTCCTGATGTTTTGGGAGCTGATGAGC
>Ga0172377_10002161_pt1 | contig 20140 bp, 16 predicted proteins | sample Pumphouse3metaG_FD_119749 | JGI IMG/M metagenome (GOLD analysis project Ga0172377, IMG submission 119749) | Leachate microbial communities from a municipal landfill in Southern Ontario, Canada - Pumphouse #3 metaG | ecosystem: Engineered > Solid waste > Landfill > Unclassified | place: Canada...
ACACTAATTTAAAAATCAAATCAAAATGAAATTACTTTTTATACCGTCCATAATGAACAAAGACTGGAGCCATTTAAATGGACTCTTGGCCGTTTTAGCAGTCTTATATTCCTGCGTATTTGTATCTGTACTCATTGACCTATTTTTCGGAGTAAAGCGAGCTAAACAATTGAAAGTGGTCCGTACAAGTTTCGGCTATCGCCGTACTATTACAAAATTGACCAGTTACTTTGGTTTAATGATAATGCTAACTATTGGCGACATAGTCGCCAGCGTTGTGTTTGAAATGCCCTATTTTACGGTTGTCGGTGCGATTGGGATTGTCTTAATAGAGGCGAAATCCGTGTTTGAAAACCTCAGGCAGGAGAATAAAAACGTTGATGATATCCAAAAAGTGTTGCTGAAGATCTTTGAAAACAAAGAGGAAATACAAGCTCTCATTTCATTCTTAAACTCAAAAAAACAGGAGGAATAAATATGAAATCGAGAGGACTTCGGAACAATAATCCATTGAATATCCGGCACAATGCCGATAATTTTAAAGGAGAAATCAAAGGTAGAGATAAAAGTTTTAAAACTTTCTCGTCAATGCCTTACGGCTACAGAGCAGCCTTTGTAACGCTTGCAACCTATCTTTCGAGAGGATGGAACACAATTGAAACGATAATATCGAAGTGGGCACCACCTGCCGAAAATGATACAGAAGGCTACATTGCCAAAGTTGAAAAGTGGTCAGGTGTTCCAAGAAACAAAGTATTGACCGCTTTTGATGGCTCTGACTACATTCTAATTGTTGCGGCAATGAGTTTTGTGGAAAACGGACGAAACGCCGACATTTCAGCAGTACAGGCAGGATTTAATCTACAAACTAAAATCAAGATCCAATGAAAAAGATACTTTTTTTCTCAGTAATAGCAACGATGTTGTATTCCTGCAAATCGGTAAAACACATTCCAGTAGAAACAACAAAAATTGAATACCGGGATAATTTCGTCAAAGACTCAATTTTCCGTTACGATTCAGTTTTTGTCAAGGACAAAGGCGATACGCTAATTTTGGAACGGTACAGTTATCTTTACAAAAACAAGATTGTCAAAGATTCAATCTTTATCAATGATACAATTCGCGTTCCCTATCCGGTGGAAGTGATCAAACAGGTAAAAGCCCCATTGACAGGCTGGCAAAATTTCCAAATCTGGTGCGGTCGTATTTCTCTATTTGTTTTGTTGCTTATTGGCGTTTACTTACTGTGGCGATTAAAGCAGTTCTAAGGCTGTTTTCTACTAAATCAAATCTCACTCATTCGAGTGGGATTTTTTGTTCTAAAACAGTCCAATATGTCCAAATAAGTACTATATTTGCACGGTATTTATGTTATATATTTTTATCTATCAAAATACACTTAAATAACATATTATCAGCAATTTAATTTTTATTTATATCGATTTTTTATTTGTTTCATATTTGCAACATGCGTTTGTAAGTGCCTGATATAATGCACTAATCACTTTTGAAGAAGGAAGATAACGCTTTGAGAATAAGCGGGACATCTCCCCATTCCGTTACCAGATAATAGTAACCTAACGCTCTGACAAACCGAGCTTGAGCTTCGTAACTGTCTCGGGAGTCGGGATTGGAATACGTCACATCGTCAAGATGGGAAATCAATGTGTTGGCTCTGACGATGCTTTTGTAGATTTGAGTGTAGCGGTTGTAAACGTAGGCATTCTCCTCATTGAGAGAATAATTGTAGAATTGATAGGGGATTCCGCTGTTTGCTCCGGCATCAGTCACCGCTGTTTCGTGTGCTCTGACATCAGAGAAATAATAGCCGTTTGTGAAATAGAAGCTCTGTTTCAATGACGCATAGACACCGTTCATTGAAGTGTGGATGTCGTCCTCGTTTTCGTAGAAGTTGTCTTCCGTCACAGAATTGGGATCATACTCATTGAGGAAATCATTGCATGACCAAGCAAGAATCGCAGTTGCCAGAAGGCAGAATATATTATTAATGGATTTCATTTTCAACTCAATTAAAATGTGAGATTCAAGCCGGCTGAGAATATTCTGGAAAGAGGATAACATCCCCAGTCGAAACCAGGAGTCAAATTGCTTGATTTGTAGGAAACCTCAGGATTGTAACCTCTGTACTTGGTGAGCGTGAAAAGGTTGTCGCCGCTCAGATAGACTCTGGCTGACGCGATTCTTAAGGTTTTAAGGAATTTGTCAGGCAATTTGTATCCTAAAGTAATGTTAGCCAGCCTAACGAAGGAAGCGTCTTCCACATAATAACTTGGAAGCTTAAGGGACGTGTTTGTCGTGGCTATTCTGGAGGCGATAGGAACGCTTCCGTTGCCGGTAAGGTCGTTGGAAACATATCTGTCCTTTACCACGGCGTATTGATTGGATGAGCCTTCCAAGTTGTAGAGGTAGTAGTCTTGGAAATTGATGACCTCGCCGCCGTAAGAAAATGCCAGACTTAAATTGAAGTCGAATCCTTTCCATGCTAACGATGTGTTGAAACCGCCCGTGAAATCAGGGTAAGCATCTCCGAGTGTTGTTTTGTCAGAAGAATTGATCACTCCGTCCTCGTTAGTGTCCTTCCAGATTATGTTGCCGTAAGAAAGATCGGACAGACTGTAGGAGCCGACCGCAGGGCCTTTTAGCTCATAGCCCTTAGGAAAGGAATTACCGTTGTCGATGTAGACTTTTCTGTCAAGAAGCGTGTTGTTGTAGTCTTCCAATGACATAATGCCCTCAGCTTTATAGCCATAATAGGTACCGACGGGATAGCCTTCTTTCGTAATGTGAGTGCCTACTGAGCGCTCGGTGACAGAAATAATGTCATCAATGTCACCCATATCAAGTACCTTGTTGCGATTGACTGAGATGTTGCCGCTTACATTCCAAGCGACCTGTCCCTGAAGAAGTCTTGCGTCAATCTGAAAATCGAATCCCCTGTTTCTGATTTTAGCTCCTTCCAAATTTGTCAAGGTTGAGGTTGAGCCGGATATTGCTGAAATGGGCTGATTGTAAAGAATGTCTGAAGAAATGGAATTGTACCAGTTGCCGATCAGGTTGATTCTGCCGTTAAAGAAACCTAAGTCAAGACCAAGGTTTGTCTGTGTGGTTCTCTCCCATCCGAGAGCGCTGTCCGTGAATGAGCCTTCGTATGTTGATGTCTGAGCTGAGGCTCCATCGGCATAGCTTCCTGTGTCTATAGATGATATGCTGGAATAATTGCCGATGTCGTTGTTGCCGCTTTGTCCCCAGCTAACTCTCAATCTTGTCATTGAAACAACATCCTTCAGGTTCTTGAAAAATGCCTCGTTGGAAAGTGTCCATCCGGCTGACACTGAAGGAAAATAGCCCCATCTGTTGTCTGAGCCGAATCGTGAAGAGCCGTCTGCTCGGAATGAGCCGGTCAACGTGTAGAGTTCCTTATAGGCGTAGCTGACTCTGGACAGATAGGATAGCATTGACCAAGCTGCTTTTCTGGTTGAATAAAGCGAAATGTCCGAGGCGTCTGATCCGTGCGCCGTAACTTCGTGGATTCTGTCGTCCGAGAATCCGGTAGCCTCAACTCCTATCCGGTCGTAGGTCTTCTTCTGCATAGTGTAGCCGGCTAAAGCGTCAATGTGATGATCCCCAAACTGCTTTTTGTAGCTCAGTGTGGCTTCTCCAAGGTGATCCACGTCGTAGGTGGAAGTGGAACGGCAGATGTTGTAGGTCGCAAGGTCAGCGCTATAGGCTACACTGCTGTTTCTGCCGATGCTCATTGGACGATAATAATTGTACCTGTAGTTGTACCACTCCTGAGCATATCTTGCGGAAAACTTCAGATCATGAAGAATGTCATATTCGGCGTTGAGATTGAGATTGTGACGAGACATCTTCTCTTTAATGTCAAGCTCATTTGCTATGACCAAAGGATTCTCCGGAAAATTCATACCCCATTCGGTCTTCATCGCAATCATCTCACTTCTGGCGTAGTCTCCGTCAGAAGTGTAGACAGGCAAGTTTGGCAAATACATCAGCGCACTCTGGATTATGCCATCGTTAATCATTCTTCCTTCTGCTTGAACTACTTTGTTCTTGGCGTCATACATCGAATAACTGAACTTGACGTTTAGTTTGGGATTGATCTGAGCATCGAGGTTCAAGCGGGCTGTCAGCCGTTTGTGATTGGAAGGAGAAATAATTCCATCCTGATCAACAAGACCAACGCTTGCCATATACTTTACGGTCTTTGTCCCTCCGGTTACAGAGATGTTATGCCTCATTATCGCCGCATTGGAGTACAATGCGTCTTGCCAGTCAGTGTTGTACTTTGGCTCAACGGCCGATCTCGTCGTGAAATCGTAGAACATATCTGGGATTCCGACATTAGCAAGCGAGAATCCTTTTGCAGTTCGGATTGTGTTGTCGTCATAAGGACTCCACGAGACACCTGCAGCTGTTGCCAACAGTCGGTAGGAATTGTTTCTTGCGTCAATAATAAGATCTCTGTACTCGTAGGCATCAAGCAGGTCCACCTTATGATCAAGTTGTTGGATGCCATAGGAGAAATCATAAGAAACTTTGGCCTTTTCTCCTTCCTTGCCTCTCTTGGTTGTGATAAGCACTACGCCTGACGCTCCTCTGGAGCCGTAGATCGCACAGGCTGAGGCATCCTTCAAGATGTCAATGCTTTCAATGTCTCCCGGGTTGATGTACACGTCCTCTGATGCGGGGAACCCGTCAATGACGTAAAGAGGATCGGAATTGGCGGTGAGTGAGTTGACGCCCCTGACTCTGATCTGAACTCCGTCTCCCGGAGCGCCGCTGGTTTGTTTGACTTCCACTCCTGCCACCTTGCCGACAAGTGACTGTCCTGCGGTCGGTACCGTTGTCGTTATCTCGGATGATTTGACACTTGCGATTGAACCGGTGAAGTCACTCTTTCTCATCGGCGAGTAACCGACGACCAGAACTTCTGACAGCTGTTCAAGATTTTCTTTGAGGACGATGTTGATTACGGATTGATTGCCGACCTTGATTGTCTGTGAGTAAAAACCGAGAAAGTCAAAAATCAACACCTCGTCCTTAGTGGCCATTATTGAGTATTTTCCGTCTAAGTCTGTGATGACACCGCGATTGGAAGAGCCTTTGACTATGACGCTGGTTCCCGCAAGCGGATCTCCGCGATCAGTCTTGACAATTCCCGTGATCTTGGACATCTTCGGCGATTCATCTGAACTTGCCGACTTGGAAATGACTATTCTGCCTCCTTCCACCACCGCTTTCAGCCTTTGAGACGAGAGCGCTCTGTCCACCAAAGAGACTATGTCTTCGTCGACTGCGACTAAATCGATGACTTTTTCAAGGTCTATTTCAGAATTCTTGTAAGCAAATGAGAACCCGCTTTGAGATTCGAGTTTTTTTAAGAATTCTGACACGGGCAAGTTTTTGAAACTGCCCTTAACGGTTCTGTTCTGAGAAAAAGCGGGGAAGAAAAGCATTGATACCAATGCCGTTACAAGCGCTTTTCTGAATAGGACCGAAACTCCCGCAAGGGAATGATGGCTTTCAGATAACATCTTTTGGTTAATTTAAGTAATTATTAGTGTTTTTGATTTGTAATCAGGACATTGTGCTCATCCGTCACTTTACATTCAATCGGGACAAGAAGCTCCATAACTTTCAGAGTCTCCTGCAACGGTTCGGGAATCAATTTGAACGAAAGCCTATCCGACAGATTGACCCCGGCATCAACCGTGACGTTTATGTTGTACCAATGTTCGAGATTTAGGATTATGTTAGACAATGTTTCATTGTCGAAATAGATGTAGTTTTTTGTCCAGTTGCTATAGTTCTCGCTATTGACTTTTCTGACAGATAGGGTGTTTGCTTTTGTGTTGTAGACACAGTTCTCTCCCGGCGAGAGGATAACATCTGAGAAAGAAGCGCATGACACCTGTACTTTTCCGCTTTGCAACGTTACCTCGTCATTGTCTGAGAAGTAGGAATGTCTGACATTGAACTTTGTTCCGAGAACCTTTATGTCGAGATCACCTGCTTCTACTATGAATGGTCTTCCGTCTTTGGCCACATCAAAAAACGCCTCACCTTCCAGTTTGACTTTTCTGAAACGAGAAGTCGTGAAATCTCCGGAATACGCCAATTTCCCACCGGAATTCAGCCAGATGTGCGAACCGTCGGGAAGCTCAAAATCTCCTTTGGAATTGGAGGAAGCGACAAGGCAGGTAACTGACTCGCTCTTGTCAGTCCGCAGCACAACATACTCCACAGTCATCATCACGAACACGACAATAATCGCTGCGGCTATGGACAGCCATCTTGACAAGCCCCTCTTGTCATAATGAGATGCGGCCTCCTTGGCGAAGTTCGGTACTCCGATACGCCTGTGAATGTCCATAAGCATGGAAATACGAAAGTCATCTGACATTTCCGCTCCGCTTTTCATTACTTTCCCCCATTCGTTCTCAAGAGCCTTGGAGACGTCAGAAGTGTCTTTCTTGGACAAAAGCCAGAAAAAGAAATGCTCCCGTACCTTTTTCGGTACGGAATGACTCGAGTAAAGACTGATAATTCTGTTGATAAGATTCATTGCTTCTGTTTTTGGCACACCTGTGGGTGCTCTCCGACAATAAAGACGGACAGCATTCGTTCTACCCTAAGTGTTATTTGAAAATTAGATAAAAAACAAGACAATTGCTTGAATGACTTTTTTTAAGTCTTGCAAGGCCTGTGAAATGTGATATTCGACGGTCTTCTGACTTATGCCTAATTTCTTGGCTATCTCAGAATAGGTCATTCCTTCTTTTCTACTCAATAGAAACGCTTCTGAGCGGCGTTTTGGCATAATGGTCAGAGCAATTTCAATCATCATCATAAGGTCAGCGGCTTCGACTTCCTTACTCAAATCGCCTCCTATCAGTTCTCTGTAATTGTCTATGTTGCCGGGCATCTCAAACTTGACGCTTTTCTTTGACAGCCAGTCGTAGATAGCGTTTCTGGTGGAAATGAAGAGATAAGAGGAGAAGGATTTAATCGAATTGGATTCGGATCTGCGTTCCCACAGGCGTGTGAAGACGTTCTGAACGATGTCTTCAGCCACTGCCTTTTCCTTTAGTATGGAGACTGCGAATTTCTCGGCTTTTGGATAATAGTGTACGTACAATTCGTCAAAAGCTTGAACTGAGCCTTTCTGTAATTGTCTCAACGTCTCTTTTTCCGAATCTCTCATTTGCTGATTATTCATTTATGTCGCAAACTTACAAAAAAGTTACTTAGCAGCCGGAGCCGTCGATATTGCAGGCTGCCACTTCTGACGTCTTCTTAGCCTTTAGTCCGGCGTCTTCGGGAGAAAATGTAACGGATCCGTCTTCCAAAATGAAGCAAGGGATGCCGATTGATCCGTTGGCCTTGACAGCGTCAAACGCCGAATGACGGTCCCTCAACAGCAGGAACTCTTTCAAATCCCTGACATTCTTGCCGATGTCCACTAATTGATAATTCTTGTCGCCCTTCGCCTGCCGTTTAACAGAAACGCAGTCGGGGCAGGTCTCCATAACATAAATTTTCACCATAGACTTTTTTGCGGCAGTAGATTTTACCGCTTTTGCAAAGATATTAATTTCTCGGTGATATTCTCTTTATACCGTCCCTTCATTTCTTCCGGCAGAAAGGACAGGTCGATAAACTCAAACCACTTGTCGCAAACTCTTCCGAATTTGGCCAGCAGATTCTCAATAATTTTCGGCTCCAAATCGGTAATCCGCATTGCTGTCTCAAAATCCGAGCGTTTTATCCTGCGTTTTTTGCCATTGAGAGTTAATGCCAGTTCCTCTGTGTCTTCAGGCATTACAAGTGCTGTGGATACCAAATCGTATGCCGGTGTAAGTGAGTAGTCGCCTTTCCGTGAACTGTAGAGAGAAAAATTTTTCAAGTGCATATCAGCGTTTCCGGTAATCCACGAAAACAAGACCTGTTCCCAGAAGCTAACCACGTCAAGTTTTGGCGAGGAGGAGTGACGCATTATTATTTTTGCAATCTGTTCGTAAGACCCTTTATATTTGTATTCTGTCAGGCGTTCGGATAGCTGGCACATATCTTCCATCGCCAACTTATCCCCAGTAGAATCTCTATCAATGCGTTTAGTTATGTAGGCTAATTCCCCATCTTCAAAACGCACGAGCGAATGAGGTACCACCTTCATCTTCGCCAACTGTGCAAGGTGCATAGTCAAGTCTTCTACCTCAGGCAAATAGTCAAATCGCTCCGTTTGGGGTTTTAGGATGTAACGTCCCCACAATCCGACAATCGTGAAGCGTTGACGCTCTCCTTTTTTGCTCTCTACATCAAGAGACAGTTTCGGCTGTACGCCCGTAATGGTGACTTGTGAGCGTACTGTCTGTTCGGCTAATAAGGCAATCTCATTTTTTGCATAAGATAGCAGCGGTGGAACTGTATTTCCGAATATCTTCTTTGCACAACGAGAGTGAAAGTCTTTCTCACCTTCGGCCAATTCTTGATAACAATATAAACATCTTTTCATAGCAGCTCCTCGTTATTTGTAGGTACCACGCTCACCGAACCTATGCAATCTTTGCAGCAGGCAAGTAATAATGACATTCTGTCGCGGCGATTGATTTTCCAGTTTTTTTCGATGATGTCAAGAAGCCAGCCTTCTGGTATCAATCCATCAAAAAACGGAAACAGTATCTTTCCGTTGTACGTCTTGTCACTTAATGGCAGGGTCAGACTGATTGCCTCTGCATTCTCAGAATTAAGATATTCAGGGTCATACTTAAATGAGTAGCCATTCTCATCTTCTGTCAGAATGCCTGCGAATATGTCGTGATTGAGGATTCTGGCTTGTCTCATAGATTAATGTTTCTGTCGATGTGAATGACGCCCACCTTTGCGCCGAAGAGGCTCAGCACTTGATTCACCTTGTCGAGACGTAATGTCTCTTTGCCTTGCTCTAATTCTCGCACGAAACGTAACCCGACCCCGGATTTTTCCGAGAGGTCCACTTGGGTCAAACCGTGCTCTTTGCGCATCAGTTTTACGTATCCGGATAAAGATGTTGTGTCCATATTATACCCTTTTGGGTGCAAATATAGTCTTAATTTGTTAATTTGCAACCGTTCGGGTATAAATTGCCGATATTGTTGATGTTTACACCCGATAAGGTATATCACGCCGGAACTTCGTCTTAGGTGGCGCACAGCTCTTAGACAGAAGTTTTTTGGGAATTATGCAGAACAAACAGTATGTTTTGAGTTTGTCTTGTTGACAAAAGTTTCGTCTTTACTCGAAACTTTTGTGTGTTTTTGTGAATCTGTCGAGTATGGACGAAAGATTTTCAGATAGTTTCCGGCAACCTCTTTTTTACTTATATTTGTAGAATTATGAGACATTTTCTGACCACAATAGTTTTAGTGACACTCGTTCTTGCTTCCTGCTCCGTTCAGAGGGAGGCGTGGAACGTGAAGACCACCTTCCAGACCGGGGCACAATGGCGGCCGACAATTGACATCAGGGCCGACGCGGTGATGGTCTACGGCGTCAACGGCAATCCCACAAACAAACATTGGGACATCCCTTTTGAAGAGAGGTTGAAGTCCTGGAGAGACAAAGGCTATGCCACTCACTATATGACAGGCATCGCCTGGGGACAGTACAAGGACTATTTTACCGGAGAATGGGACGGTAAGTCTCATCTTGACGAAGGCCAGGTACAGGCGAGCGGAGACACAATCTGGCATGGGCATCTGGTCCCGTACATTGTGCCTACTGACAATTATCTGAACTATTTCAAGGAGAAGCACATCAAGAGAGTGATTGATGCCGGCGTCGACCATATCTTTCTTGAGGAACCGGAATTCTGGGCCCGTGCGGGCTACAGCGATGCTTTCAAGCGTGAGTGGGCGGCCTATTACGGCTTCCCGTGGAGACCACAGCACGAGTCCGCCGAGAATTTGTTCCTTTCCGGCAAACTCAAGTATCATCTCTATTACAAGGCTTTGGACGAGGCTTTCACTTATGCCAAGGATTACGGCAAGTCGAAGGGAATGGATGTGAAATGCTATGTTCCGACGCATTCGCTGCTGAATTATTCGCAGTGGAGCATTGTAAGTCCGGAGGCGAGTCTGGCTTCGCTGCCTTGCGTGGACGGTTACATCGCTCAGGTTTGGACCGGCACTTCGAGAGAGAAGAATTTCTTCAACGGAATCAAAAAGGAAAGAGTATTTGAAAATTCATATCTGGAATATGGATGTATGGCCTCAATGACGGCTCCGACCGGCAGAGATGTCTTTTTCCTCACTGATCCTATCGAGGATCGTCCTCGAGACTGGAAAGACTACAAGAAGAATTATCAAGCCACTTTCACCGCCCAGCTTCTGTACCCGGAGATTGACAGTTACGAGGTAATGCCATGGCCTGAAAGAATTTACGAAGGGTATTACAAAGAGAGTCCTGACGGGGACAAGAAGATACGCATTCCGAAGGACTATTCTGCGATGATGCAGATTATGATCAATTCGCTCAACGATATTCCTAAATCGGGGAACAAACTCTCAGGTTCTCAGGGAGTTAGCGTTCTTATGGCTAATTCGCTGATGTTTCAGAGAGGGGAAGTTGAGGGATATTCCGACCCTCAGTTGTCTGATTTTTACGGGCTTGCGATGCCTTTCGTGAAGAGAGGAGTGCCGGTAGGAATCGTGCATTTGGAAAACACCGGCTACAAAGCTGCTTTGGCAGACACCAAAGTGCTGCTGATGACCTACTCAAACATGAAGCCTATGGATGCTGAGTGCCATATTGATTTGTCTCGCTGGGTTAAGGAAGGCGGCAGTCTTATCTATTGCTCGACTGACGAGGATCCGTTCCAGAACGTGAAAGAATGGTGGAATGAGGGGGAATATTCATTCAGCAGGCCTTCCGATCATCTGTTTTCGCTTCTCGGAGTGCCTGCCGGTGCCGAGTCCGGTCTGTATCAATGCGGGGACGGCAAATTGTGGGTTATACGTCAGGATCCCAAGGATTTCGTGATGAACGCAGGAGGGGACAAAGTGCTGGTTGAGGCTGTGTCTTCTCTCTATGGCGATGCTCTGGAATTCAAGAATTCATTCAGACTTGAAAGAGGACCTTATCTTCTGGTTGCGGCTATTGACGAAAGCGTCTCTTCGGAGCCTGTCGAGGTCAGCGGAATGTTGATAGATTTGTTTGATCCTGACATTCCTGTCTACAGTAAGAAAGTTATCCCCGAGGGTGCTCAAGGCTATTTTTATGACATTAGCAAAGCGGACGGAGGCAAGGCGAAAGTACTTGCCGGCTCTTCGAGAGTGTACGGCGAGTCTCTCAAGAGATCGAGATATTCGTTCTTGTCCAAGAGTCCCGAGAACACTCTGAACGTATCCAGAATCCTGCTTCCAGCCGAGCCCGAGAGCGTGACCGTGGATGGAAGGGAGACTTTCTCGAAAGAAAATTGGGATGCAGGGAGCAAAACTTATCTTTTGAGATTTGACAACAGCCCCGATGGTGTGGGAGTGACTATAAAATGGTAATAATCATTAACAAAAACTGATATGACAAAAAAGTTCTTCGCCCCATTATTGTTTTTATTTATAGCTGTCACGACAATGGCCGGACAACGCTCAGAATTGAGAGCGTCAGCTTATCCGCTCGTGACCATAGACCCCTACACCAGCGCATGGTCGGGTTCGAACGCCCTTTACGAATCCCAAGTTTGCCATTGGACAGGCAGGGAAATGCCTCTTTACGGCGCATTGGAGGTAGACGGCGTAATCTACAGGTTTATGGGTGATCAGGCTTCCGACATTGAGGGACCTGCGATGCAGCAATATGCTGATGTTCAGGCCACTCAGACTCATTATCGCTTCACCTGCGGTTTCGTGGAACTCGACATCACATTCACGGCTCCCGCTCTGATGGACAATCTCAATCTTTTGAGCCGTCCGGTAAATTACATTACTTACGAAGTCCGCTCCACTGACGGGGACAAGCACGATGTCCGAATCTATTTCGAGGCATCGCCTTTGTGGGCGGCGGACAAGCCGGAACAGCCTACTTTCAGCGAGACCTTCCGCAAAAATGATATGGTGTTTCTGAAAGCCGGGACTAAGACTCAGAACGTTCTTGGCAAGAAAGGCGACGCTGTGCGCATCGACTGGGGTTATTTCTATATGGTAAGCGGTTCCAAGGACGTTAAATCCGCTGTCGGAGCCGGGGCTGATTTGAGGCACGCTTTCAGATTCAAAGAGCAGCTTTCGACTAAGAGCGGAGACAATGCGGATATGGCTTTGTCCCGTAATCTCGGGAGGGTGTCTAAGGGTGGCGGCCGCATTATGATCGGCTATGATGACATTTATTCCATTCAGTATTTCGGTACCAATCTCAGGCCTTACTGGAACAAGAACGGAAACAAAACCATTGAGAATGAGTTTCTTAGAGCTAAAATTGAGTACAAGGCCATCGTTAAGAAATGCGATGAGTTCGATGCCGGACTGATGGATGACGCGACGGCTTCGGGTGGCAGGAAGTATGCGGAGCTATGCGCTTTGGCTTACCGTCAGGTTATGGCGGCTCACAAATTGGTGGAGGCTCCTAACGGTGACCTTCTCTGGCTTTCCAAGGAAAACAACAGCAACGGTTCCATCGGTACCGTGGACATCACTTATCCTTCGGCTCCGATGTTCCTGCTCTACAATCCGAAACTTGCGGAGGGTATGATGAACCACATTTTCTATTACAGCGAAAGCGGAAAATGGACCAAACCTTTCCCTGCACATGATGTGGGCACCTATCCTCTTGCCAACGGTCAGACTTACGGAGGGGATATGCCTGTCGAGGAGGCCGGCAATATGCTCATAACCACTGCCGCCGTGTGCCATTATGAGAACAGCGTCGAATATGCCGCTAAGCATTGGGACACTCTAACCGAGTGGACGGAATATCTTCTGAAATTCGGTCTTGATCCTGAGAATCAGCTTTGTACCGACGATTTCGCAGGGCATTTCGCACATAATGCGAATTTGTCCATTAAGGCTATTCTGGGAATAGCTTCCTACGGTTATATGGCTAAGCTTCTCGGTCACGAGGAGGATGCTTCCAAATATACGGAATTGGCCAAAGGGATGGCTGCGGAGTGGATGAGGATGGCTGATGACGGGGATCATTACCGTCTGACTTTTGACAAGCCGGGCACATGGAGCCAGAAATACAATCTCGTTTGGGACAAGCTTCTTGGGCTGAACATATTCCCTTCTTCCGTGGCCGAGAAGGAGATTGCTTACTACAAGACGGTTACCAATGTCTACGGTCTTCCTCTTGACAACAGGAAAATGTACACGAAGACCGATTGGGAGGTCTGGACGGCTACTATGGCGAATTCCAAAGAGGATTTTGAGTTCTTCCTTGATCGCGTCTACAGATTCGAGAACGAGACTGTGGACAGGGTCCCTATGTCGGACTGGGTGTTCACGGACAAGCCTCAGAGGAAAGGATTCAAAGCCCGCTCGGTTGTGGGAGGTTATTTCATAAAAATGCTTGAGAACAATGAAAACTAAATTTCTTTTTTTAGCGGTTATATTCGCTTTTGCTTGCTCTTGCTCGGAATCCACTCAAAAGGGTCAGTCTTATCCAGTTGATTATGTTAGCACTTTGGTGGGCTCGCTGTCAAAGCATTCCCTATCTACCGGCAATACCTATCCGGCGGTCGCACTGCCTTGGGGCATGAACTTCTGGACTCCTCAGACAGGAAAGATGGGGGACGGCTGGGCTTATGTCTACACTTCCGACAAAATCCGCGGTCTGAAACAGACTCATCAGCCTTCTCCTTGGATCAATGATTACGGCCAGTTCTCGATTATGCCTGTCACTACCGGTCCTGTTTTCGACGAGGAAGCCCGCGCAAGCTGGTTCTCGCATAAGGCTGAGGAGGCGAGACCCTATTATTATAAGGTCTATCTTGCCGATCACGATGTTCTCGCGGAAGTCACTCCCACGGAGCGTGCGGCGGCATTTCGTCTGACATATCCTCAGAAGGACACTTCTTTTTTCGTGGTGGATGCCTTTGACAGAGGCTCTTACGTGAAAGTGATTCCGGAGTCCAACACAATAGTGGGTTACACTACTCGAAATTCAGGGGGCGTTTCAGATAATTTCAAAAACTGGTTTGTGGTGAAGTCGGACACTCCTTTTTCTTTTGTCGAGACTGTCGCTGACGGGGTAGCGGGCCCATCGTTTGAGACGGAGTCGGACCACTCCTTGGCTTTGGTAGGTTTCAAGACTTCAAAAGGCCAGGTGGTCAATTTGAAGGTGGCTTCTTCTTTCATCAGTCTTGATCAGGCTATGGTGAATCTCGCAGAAGTTGAGTCAAAGTCTTTCGACCAGATTGCCGCAAACGGTAGAGATGTGTGGAACAAGGTTTTGGGCAGAATCGAGGTTAAGGACATTCCTTCTGACGTCACCGAGGTTGATCATCTGCGCACTTTCTATTCTTGTCTTTATCGCTGTCTGCTTTTCCCGCGTGATCTTTCGGAGGTCACCGCTGACGGCAAGAGGATGCATTACAGTCCGTTCAACGGCGAGGTGCTTCCCGGCTATCTGTTCACGGACACCGGTTTCTGGGACACTTTCCGCGCGCTTTTCCCGCTTATGAATCTGGTGTATCCTGATCAGAGCGTCAAGGTTCAGGAAGGTCTGGTGAACACGTTCAAAGAGAGCGGTTTTCTGCCTGAGTGGGCGAGCCCGGGGCATAGGGGATGTATGGTCGGGAACAATTCGGCTTCTGTCGTCGCAGATGCTTTTCTTGACGGAATCAAAGGGTATGATGCCGAGACTCTATGGAAAGCGGTGACTCACGGCTCTTCTTCAGTTCATCCTTCCGTCCCTTCAACGGGCAGACGTGGTTGGCAGTATTATGACTCCCTGGGCTATGTCCCTTGTGACGTGGATATTAATGAGAGCGCTGCCAGAACTTTGGAATATGCCTACGATGATTGGTGCATCTACAAATTCGGACAGGCTCTCGGGAAAAGCGATGCCGAGTTGGCTAAATACAAGGCTCACGCTCTGAATTACAGGAATCTTTTCGACAAAAAGTACAATCTGATGGTCGGCAGACGTCTTGACGGCTCGTTCTCCGAGCCTTTCAATCCTCTTAAGTGGGGAGGCGATTTTACCGAGGGTAACAGTCTTCATTATTCTTGGTCGGTATTTCACGATCCCGCGGGACTTATTTCTCTGATGGGAGGTGATTCCGGATTCAATGCGATGATGGACACCGTGTTCACAATGCCTCCTCATTTCGATGAGAGCTATTACCGCACTGTGATTCACGAGATTCGCGAGATGCAGATTATGAACATGGGTAATTACGCGCACGGCAATCAGCCTATTCAGCATTTCGTCTATTTGTATGACTGGAGCGGTCAGCCTTGGAAGACTCAGGCACGTGTAAGAGAGATTATGGACAAGTTCTATTCCGCTTCTCCTGACGGCTATTGCGGTGATGAGGACAACGGGCAGACTTCGGCTTGGTACGTGTTCTCTGCTCTTGGTTTCTATCCTGTGTGCCCGGGGTCCGGAGAATACGCTTTGGGGACGCCTCTTTTCAAGGATGTCGTCATCAATCTTCCGGACGGCTCCAAGATAAAGCTGAATGCCCGTCACAATTCTTCCGAGAATTGCTACCTCGGCGGTGTCAAGCTCAATGGCAAGTCTTACTCGAAGAACTACCTCCGTCACGATGATTTGGTCAAAGGCGCCTCAGTGGCCTTCGATATGATCTCGGCTCCCGACACCGCACGCGGCACCTCTGCCTCAGACCGGCCTTACTCCTTCTCCACAGAAGGACAATAGTCATCGTCAGTCACGCTGCACCGCAGTCCCGACCTGCCTTACTCCTTCTCCACAGAAGGAGCCAGCAGGTCTCTGGAGTTTGGACGCGAGAACTATCTCTTCGGCGGCAATCATTACGCAGCCGTGCGAGCCGCCATCGTCTACTCTCTCTTCGCGTGCTGCAAGGCTGCCGACGTCGACACGAGGACTTGGCTGGAGGATATCCTCACGAGAATCCCAACCGAAAAGAACATCGAAGAGATATTGCCCTACAACTGGACAGCCGCTGCTGACTAGTTCCGGACAATGCCCAATAATAGCCGCCACAACCGCAAGTCACCTTGTGGTTGTGGCTATTACGTTATATGTACTTTGTCGGAGGCTTACCAATTAATCTTCTACACGCACATGCAATTTTAGAAATAAACAGGGATTGAGTCACCCCTGATTCAATAGCGACTCAAAATGCGTTCTTTGATATGTTGTGAGATGTTTGGTCATTGGAATAATTTATGTATATTTGCAGTGGCACTTCACATTTGCATAAACCATGAAAACTGAATTTATAGATAGAGAGTTAGCCACAGTAATAAAAGAGGCTGCAAAATACTTCTCCGTGATTACTATTACGGGACCAAGGCAGTCGGGCAAAACTACATTGTTGCAAAACATATTCAGTGAGCTGCCTTATTTCTCTTTGGAGAATTTGGATATTCAGAATTTTGCAATCAATGACTCCATTGCTTTTTTGAATCAGAATCCAGCCGGAATGATATTGGACGAGATTCACAATGCCCCGGGACTCCTATCCTATATTCAGGGCATTGTAGATGCCGATCCGCAAAGGCGATTTATACTATCGGGTAGTTCGCAGTTTGCTATGCTCAAGAAGGTAACACAATCGTTGACCGGCAGAACAGCTGTGTTTGAACTGTTACCGTTCTCATACTCAGAAACCAAAGAGTTATCGAAAGATAAATCGGTGGATGAGCTACTGTTTAATGGGTTCTATCCTGCTATATATGCCCAAAAGAATATTCCTAAATTCTTATATCATAATTACGTAAAAACCTACTTGGAAAAAGATGTGAGGGATCTGTTGCAGGTAAAAGATATGATGCAATTTCAGACATTTATTCGTTTGTGTGCAGGAAGAATCGGGTCGTTGTTTAATGCCTCTGAGTTGTCAAATGAAGTTGGTGTAAGTTCAAACACGATTACCTCGTGGCTATCCGTATTGCAAGCATCGTATATCGTTATGCTTCTGCCTCCATACTTTGAGAATTCACGTAAGCGGCTCGCTAAAACACCTAAACTCTATTTTATAGATACAGGGTTAGCGGCTTACTTGTTAGGAATTGAGTCGGCAGAGCAATTGTCAAGAGATAAAATGAGGGGTAATTTGTTTGAGAACTTTGTTGTTATGGAGGCTCTGAAGCATCGCTATAATCAAGGCAAAGAGAGTAATCTCTACTTCTATCGTGACAGCAATCAGAATGAAGTTGATCTGATTCTAAATAATAGAGACTCCTTTAGTGGTATTGAGGTTAAGTCGTCGATGACCTACAATTCTCAATTTGAGAAAGGACTGAAACAGATTGATTCTGGCGTAAAAGAGAAGGTAGAGCCTAAAGCAATTATCTATACGGGAGATTACGAAAACAGTGCCGGAGATATTCAGTTGCTTAATTATACTCATTTGGATCAGCTACTCTAAACCCTTTCGCTTGCCAATTTGCTGATAATATTTGCGCCACGTTCGCAGTGACGTATTTCCCACAGCGGCGTTATCCGACACGGGAGGTGGCCTTAATGCGGTTTTGAGAAGTGAGCCGGCTTTTTAGAGCTGGTCAATATTGCCGAAAAACAGGTCAAATTTGCTTTTTCTTAAAATAATTTTACTAAAATGATTTTGCGTAATGATTTTCAGGCAACAAGCTATTGTCTACTTCCGATCTGAAACAAATACCGCAAAAATTATATTAAAATTGAAATTGTTTTCCGAAACGGCTAACAGTCTTTCGGTATAAAGGCCTGTTGTGTTATTTTATTTTTTTTTAATATTTTGCGACAAGTTTAGTAGGAAGATAGTGTATTTTAATCTTTGTGTTAGAGTTTAAGCAAGTGTGATGCTTAAAGCTGGTGAAAGTGCTTTAGTAATCTCAGCGCCAGTGGCATAGCTTAAGTTAATTTCAGTTCCGGAGCTGGTGTGGCTGCTTGAGTTAGTGCCGGATTTCGAGTTAGTGTAATCTTAGTGGTGTATTAGTAATAGTTACGTACGAATCGAAAAAAACTATCAATTCTTAATATTTATGTGTTTAGACAAAATCTCAAAAATTTTTTGCCTGTCAGTCATCTTGCTGTCTTATGCCCTCTCGGCATCGGCCCAAAGCGCTGATTCCAAGTCCGCAGGAGCAGGCAATACGGCAGTCACCGTCACCGGGCGCATCTCGGATTCAGGCGGAGAACCACTCCCGGGAGCCAATGTGCTTCTTAGGGGCACTTCGCAAGGCGTATCAGCCGATGCCGACGGCAATTACCAATTCCGCTTCACCAAGATTCATGAGAAAGGCAAAAGCAACGTACTTGTTTTTTCTTTCATTGGAATGGAATCACAAGAAGTGACAATCAACACCTCCACCGTTCTCAATATCAGTCTGAAAACTGATTCCCAACTCGACGCAGTCATAGTCAACGGCTTTTACTCACAGTCAAAAGAAACCTTCACAGGAGCCGCCACGACAATCAGCGGCGAAGAACTGGTAGCCCTTTCCCCGACCAATCTCGTGGGAGGAATAGCCGCCTTGACCCCGGGAATGGTGATAGTGGAGAACAATGCGATGGGATCCAATCCTAACGCTATCCCTTCCGTCCTGATCCGAGGTGCCAACACTCTCATAACCAACGAAAGTGAGGAAGGAATCAACAACCCTCTCATAGTTCTCGACGGCGTGGAAATCTCAATGGAGGAATTGTATGACCTTGACATCTTCGACATCGAGAGGATTGATGTGTTGAAAGACGCCTCCGCCACCATACTTTACGGAGAGAAAGGAGCAAACGGTGTCATCGTAGTTGAAAGAAAGAGAATATCCGATGAAAAAGTAAAGCTCAGTTACAATTTCATCCCAAAATTCAGCGTGCCTGACCTCTCGTCATTCAATCTTACAGACGCGGAACAAAAGCTTGAATTGGAAAGACTTGCCGGATTGTACGACTCGGACAACGGCGCGCTTGACAAAGCCTATGCCCACAAACTTGAGAATGTCCGCAGGGGAGTCAACACAAATTGGCTAAAGGCACCTCTAAGAGTACCTTTCAGCCATTCGCACTCTCTTTCTCTGAGTTCCAGAGGCGAGTCCCTGGAATTCAGAGCCGGAGTCAACTACTCGGACACCTATGGAGTGATGAAGGGGGACAACAGACAGAACGCTGGCGTCACCTTCAACATCAACTATCATTTAAGAGACAAGATAACGCTCTCATACATAAACAGTTTCACAATGACATCATCAAAAGATTCCCCCTACGGCTCTTTTGCTCAATATGCCAAAATGAACCCTTACAATCCAGTCTACGATGAGGAAGGCGAGTACATCAAGACCTATTACTTCAACCCTTACAGCACATCCTCATCAAGCGACTCCAATCCGCTTTATGACGCCACTCTGTCGAGTTTCTCAAAATCGAAGACACAGTCATTCACCAATTCGCTTTCGGGAAGATGGAATGTCACCAAAGCCTTCTACGTCACCGGACAGGCATCCCTCAATCTCGGCTGGTCATCTTCCGACAAGTACGATTCTCCGGAAACGGCTTCCAATCTGCAGATCACGGACATAACCAAAAGAGGCAGCTACACCTTTTCCAACAGCAACAGAATGTCCACAAACGGCAAGATAGTCGCCAATTACGGCAAATCAATCGACACCAAAGGTTCAATGTTCAGACTAAGCGCCGGAAGCACTATAGACTACTCTTCCTCCAAATCATCCTCAGCTCTCGGAATCGGTTTCCTCAAGGACGAACTCTCCGACATATCCTTCGCCCTCTCATATCCCTCGACAGGAAGCCCTTCCGGTTCGGACAAGCTTTCAACCAGCGTTGGATTCTTCGGAAACGGTAATTTCAGTCTTTGGAACCGCTACTTCATTGACGCCTCCTACAAGGCCTCCGGATCCTCCAAATTCGGCTCAAGCAATAGTTTTGCGCCATTCTGGGCCTTGGGCGCGGGCTGGAATCTGCACAATGAGAAATTCGCCAA
>Ga0172377_10002162_pt1 | contig 20139 bp, 15 predicted proteins | sample Pumphouse3metaG_FD_119749 | JGI IMG/M metagenome (GOLD analysis project Ga0172377, IMG submission 119749) | Leachate microbial communities from a municipal landfill in Southern Ontario, Canada - Pumphouse #3 metaG | ecosystem: Engineered > Solid waste > Landfill > Unclassified | place: Canada...
GGAGATTCTGCCCTATCGGGATGAAATCATCAAAAAGGCTGGCGAGCTGGTGGGAGTCATAACTGCTTTTTTGATTAACTCCCTTTCCTCTGCCACCAAGATGACCATGAATGCCCTGTTTGGGTCTATCATCATGCTCTATGTCATGTTCTATTTTTTAACCATGGGCAAGCGACTTCTTGACCGCATCCTCTACCTTTTGCCCCTCAGGCATGAAGATGAACAGCTTTTATTGCGGCGGTTCACCTCGGTCACGCGCGCAACCATGAAGGGCAGCCTTATCATCGGCATTGTTCAGGGTTTTATCTGCGGGCTTGCTTTTGGGCTGGCCGGAATTAAGGGGCCGGTCTTCTGGGGCAGTATTATGGCGGTTGCTTCGATTATCCCCGCGTTTGGAACTGCTCTGGTGTGGGGGCCTGCCCTAGTGATCCTTCTGTTTATGGGAGATATGGTTGGGGTGGTAATTCTTGCCGTACTCTGCGGAGCAGTGGCGGGGAATATTGACAACCTGCTCAGGCCCCGCCTGGTAGGCAAAGACACAGAGATGCACGATCTCTTTGTTTTGTTTGGTACCCTTGGAGGTATCGCCATGTTCGGGCTGCTTGGAATCATCATCGGTCCCATTATTGCCGCGCTCTTCATAACTATCTGGGAGATTTACGCTACTGTTTTCAGCGAATACCTCCCTAAGGTGGGGAACGGTAGAGAATGAATTTAACCCTTTTTCTTTTTTGTCACGCCGCGAGAGTTAAGCCATAAAAAAGGGAACCATACAATACAATAAAGCCGATTCAGGTGTTTCTCTGAATCGGCTTTATTGCGTTTCATCGATAGGTTAAAAAACGACCGTCTTGGCTGTTTTCTACATAGCTGACCTATACAGCGCTATAACCTCTTCCAAGCTTGCTGTGCGCGGATTGGTCAGCATGGTGGCGTCTTTCTGGGCATTCTGTGCCATGGTGGTGAGATCTTCCTCTTTGATTTCAACGTCCAGCGCATCCAACCCCTCTGGAATGCCGACGTCGGCAGATAAGCGGCGAATGGCATCGATCGCCACCTCAGCGGCGTCAACATCACTTAGACCTTCAATATTCTCACCTAGCGCTATGGCGATATCGGCAAAACGCTTCAGGTTGGCAATGGCGTTGAATTCACACACCACAGGTAACAGGATGGCATTACACACACCGTGGGGCAGATTGTATAAACCGCCAAGTTGGTGCGACATGGCATGGACATAGCCAAGACTGGCGTTGTTGAATGCCATTCCGGCCAGGTACTGCGCGTAAGCCATCTTGTCACGCGCTTCGAGGTTTTTGCCGTTCGCAACTGCTGGGCGCAGGTATTCAGCGATCAGCTCCATGGCCTTGATGGCGCACGCATCGGTGACCGGCGTTGCTTCGGTAGAAACGTACGCTTCAACCGCATGGGTTAAAGCGTCCATGCCGGTCGCAGCCGTCAGGGAGTCTGGCTTGCCCACCATAAGAACTGGATCATTAATGGCAATATTCGGCGTACAGCGCCAGTCAACAATCGCCATCTTGACCTGTGTGTCGGTGTTGGTAATGATGCAGAAACGGGTCATTTCAGCTGCAGTGCCCGCAGTGGTGTTGATTGCCAAGAATGGAGGCATCGGCTTGGTTGACTTATCCAAGCCTTCGAAATCACGAATGTTGCCGCCGTTGCCTATGACCAGGCCAATCCCTTTGCCGCAGTCATGAGAGCTGCCCCCACCTAAGGTGATGATGGCGTCGCAGTTATTGCTGGTGTACGCTTTAACTCCAGCTTCTACGTTTTTATCCGTGGGGTTTGGTTCTGCACCATCAAAGATAACCGCGCTCAGACCTGCTGCTTCCACATAGCCTTTGATCGTATCGGCAATGCCTAAAGCTGAAAGTCCGGCATCGGTAACGATGAGCACTTTAGATGCGCCCAGTGATTTTGCTTGCGCGCCAGCTTCTTTAGAAGAACCTACTCCCATCAGGGAAACGGTCGGGATGAAAAATCCATAAGTTTTTTCTGCTAATGCCATGTTTTTTCTCCTTAATTTATTGGTGTTGAGCCTGACAGCGGCTGCAACACCAGGGTGATTGTTTTTTTTGGGCTTTAGTCTGTGGTGGGGAAACGCCTTGATTGTCTGTCGAATTGACAGCCCATGTGCTTTGGTGAATTACAGCATTTAACCCTGCGATAAATCCAGCTACATCGTCTACGCCACAGGCCGTGAGCATCTCGCCGAGGGGTTTGGGGTAAGCCCCGGCGCAGGAAAACGGACTCACGTTATTGAGGATGAAATAGCGCACTGTTTCAGGGTGCTGCTCCAGTAACGCCTCAACCTGTGTGTCTGGAGTGGTTGTCATGCTCAACCTCTTTGCTGGGTTGGTGGAAGTCTTTTGTCCGCAACATAATTTGGAATAGAAATCTTACGGGCTGAAAACTGGTAGGCTTCGGCCCGTAAGATGGTTGTGGTCGTCCTTAATACAATCCAGCTTTGTTTTCACTCATGCCGATAAAAATGTTTTTAACCTGGGAATAGTGCTCCAGCATCATTTTGTGGTTTTCGCGCCCGATGCCCGATTTTTTGTAACCCCCAAAGGGTGCATGGGCCGGAAGCTGGTTGTAGGTGTTGACCCACATGCGCCCAGTTTCAACGCCACGGGCTACACGGAGCGCGCGATTTATGTCCCGTGTCCACACTGCACCGGCAAGACCAAACTCACTGTCGTTGGCCATGGCAATCACTTCCTGCTCATCCTTGAATTTGATGACACAGACCACCGGACCAAAGATCTCTTCTTGCGCAATGCGCATGCTGTTGTCGACATCGGCAAACAGGGTTGGCATCATGAACGATCCCTTGCCTAATTCACCACTGGTGATGCGTTTGCCACCGGTAACCAGCCTTGCTCCCTCTTTTTGCCCGAGCTCAACATAGGCGAGAATTTTGTTGAGCTGAACTTCGTCAACTTGACAGCCCATCATGGTCTCTTTTTCCCAAGGGAGACCAACCTTGACTTGCTCAAAAGCTGTGGTCATATCGGCGACAAACTTAGCGTAAATCGATTCTTGCACGAAAATTCGTGAACCAGCACAGCAGACCTGCCCCTGATTGAACAGAATCCCGATTTGGGTCCCTTCAATGGCCTTATCCCACTGGCAATCCTCAAAAAAGATATTGGCAGACTTGCCGCCGAGCTCCAATGTGGCCGGAATGAGTTTTTTAGCCGCAGCATCGGCGATGGTGTAGCCCACATCGGTGGAGCCGGTGAAGGCCAGTTTAGAAAAGTCTGGATGCTCTAGGATGTAGTTGCCCGTAGTTGATCCCTTGCCGGTGAGTATATTGACCACACCCGGGGGGAGTACCTGATTGAGTAGTTTGGCGAATTCCAACAGACTCAGAGACGTGGTTGACGAGGGCTTAATAACGATGCAATTGCCTGCAGCAAGGGCGGGCGCTATTTTCCATGCTGCCATCAAAAATGGGAAATTCCACGGGATAATCTGCCCAACTACACCAATTGGTTCGCGTAGAATGATGCTCATGGTCTCTTTGTCGAGCATGGTTGCCTGCCCCTCTTCGGTGCGGACAGCCGCGGCAAAATAGCGGAAATGGTCACTGGCCAAGGGGATATCGATGCCGCTTGTTTCGCGGATCGGTTTGCCGTTGTCGAGGGTTTCTACCATGGCAAGCTTATCTGCATGCTGATCGATCAGATCAGCGATTTTTAGCAGATATTCGGCACGCTCTTGCGGACTAATATCTTTCCATGCTGGAAATGCTGCCCACGCAGCTTTGACTGCTGCGTCGACATCCTCTTTTGTGGCGCACGCACAGGTTGCCAAAAGTTCACCCGTTGCTGGGCAATAGGCGTTGAAGGTTTCACCATCGCTGGCATCGGTCCACTGACCGTTTATGTACAGTTGGTATTTCTGATCAATTTCTTTTCTCATGGATACCCTCCTTGAATAGAATTGAACACGCAGTGTCAATAAAGTCTGCGTACATAGACAAATCTCTATATACTAATAGCAAAGAGTATACCAGTTTAGCGTGAGCTATCAATGGGAAGGGAGGGATGTGGTGTAAGTAGCTGATTAGCAAGAAGATATTGCGTGGGTAGTGATGTCGGCAGCTAAAATGCGTGGAGGACGATAAGTGTTGCACAGGTAGAGCATTTGTTGCTAAGGCAGAACATGTGTTGCGAAAATGGAGCAGTGTGAATTGTGCTTTTGCAGTGTTAGGAGAAGCACGCTGTGTTGGCTAGGAGTCGAGTTGTGGGTGCGGTTGCACGGCGCATGCGCACAAGATGGGTTGATCAATTGAAATGGAGATCTCTTGCGATCCCATGGGTTTGCATTTTGCGATACACGGTGTTACGCGAAACAGCCATTTCCCGAGCAATGCGGCTAACATTGCCGTCGTAACGTTGCAGCAACTCGAGCATAAGTTGGCGCTCTTGCTCGCCGAGTGCCTGCTTGAAGGTTCTGCTGCGCTGTGCTTGGCCGCCTCCCTGTGGCTGCGGCTTGGACTCAGGTGCGGCGATGATTTCTGCAGGCAGGTGGTCTATGCTCAAGGTGGTACCATCGGCAGCATGGATCATTTTTTCCACCACATTTTCCAGTTCCCGCACATTACCCGGCCAGTGGTAGCGCCGCAGCGTATCAAGAACCTCTGGATCGACCTGCGGTTGGGCGACCAGCAACCTGCGGCTGATTTTTTGCAGCAGATGGTTGAATAGGACAATGACATCGTCGCCGCGTTCACGCAGCGGTGGCACCACTATTTGAGCGACATTGATGCGGTAAAAAAGATCCTGGCGGAAATGCCCCCTATGCACCGCATCAAGAAGATCTCTGTGGGTGGCGCAGATCACCCGCACATCAACGGAGATCACCCGTTCGCTCCCCAGGCGATTGACCTGTTTATCTTGTAAAACACGTAACAGTGTCGCCTGTTGATCTAACGGCATATCACCAATTTCATCCAGGAGCAGGGTGCCCCCTGATGCCATCTCAAACTTACCGGGCCGCCCCTTGGGGCTGGCTCCGGTAAAGGCGCCTGAGATGTAGCCGAACAGTTCACTGGCAATCAGGTCGCGCGGTAAAGCGGCACAATTCAGGGCTAGGAATGGGCCGTTGCGGCGTGAACTTGCATTGTGAATCGCTTGCGCCAACAGATCTTTCCCGGTTCCACTTTCGCCTTGAATGAGAACATGGCTGAGGTTTTTTGCGGCTTTCTGACCGACATTAATGGCCTCTTGTAAACTTGCGTGCTCTCCCAAGATATCGCTGAAGTGGAACGTAGCCTGGGCGCCGCCGAAACGGTTGGCTATTTTTTTCATCTTATGGATCGGGTTGAAAAAAACCACCACTTCTGATTGTCCGCTGGATTCATTGCGAATAGATTTTGCGGTCAACATAGCCTCTACTGCACCAGTCGTGGTGAGGAGGACAACATCGATATCTTTGCAGCTGTGCGGTTTGTGGAGGAGGTTGAGTTCGTCAAAATGGGCGATGATGGTGTTGATAGGGACCCCGACTAGGTCTTTACCGAACACCTCCTTGGCGACAGGGTTCGTTTGCAGCACGATACCGTCAGCGTCAACAATTAGCGCCCCATCCGACATGGTTTGAAACAGAAGGTTAAGCTGAACGTTTGCCACCGTTAGTTCTTGGTTGCTATGCCACAGGCTGAGGTGTTTGTTGATCGCCTCTGCAGCAGCAACTACCATCCCAAGGGTGTGTGGATGTGATTCATAACTGGGGCCAGACATCTGTAATACGCCGGAAATTTCGCCCGCTTCGGTAAACAGGGGCGCTGCCGAACAGGTCCATTGATGAAGTTTCTGGCAGTAGTGTTCGTAACCTGAAACCTGGATAGGACGCCCCAGCGCGAGAGCGGTGCCGATGCCGTTTGTGCCCCCGGCTTCTTCACACCAACTGGCGCCCTGAATCATGTTGACCTGCGCTGCGCTCTTTAAGGTTTCTGGATCACCCATCGCTTCCAGAATGCAGCCATCCTGGTTGGCTAAAAAAACGATAAACCCTGAGCCCTGCACAAATTCGTAAAGCTGTTTCATAAAATGGCGTACCAGGGTGACATAGGTTCTTTTTGCCTCCAGCAGGGTGCTGATTTCATCCGCGTTCAGCAGTTGATGGCTGACGCCGTCATAGGGGTCAACATCCATCTCACGGCAGCGCAGCCAAGAGTCTATGATCTCCGGTCTGTGCAAATCACGCTGCAATTCTCCTGTACTAATGAATTGTTGCCATGCCGTAGCGAGACTGATTTTCTGCTGTTCTGGTTGCGCGCTCATATCAAATAGTGGCCTCTGGAGGTGTTTGTCCTGTTTTTGCTCCCAGCTAACAATATACATTAATCAGTTTTCGTGCAAATAACTCCCTGCGGATTGTATCTATGGAAGAGGTTGGTTCTAAAGATCTTGGCGCTACGCTGTCGGAGTGGATATCTAAAGATGATCCCACCCCAAACCCAGAAGCTTCTTGGAAGGGTGGGTGCAGGAGCATTACGCTTTAGAGGGCAAATGGAGCAGGTGGTGGATTGTCTGACAGGGGAAGAGCTTGCTGTGGGGATTGCCATGGGGATTGTTGTGACCAGAGGGTCGCTAGACCTGAGCGCTTCCTGCCGCACAGAGATAAGAGACCCGGATGCCCTTATCCTTGAACAGCGCCAATGGAAATAGCAGGAACACTCTAGGGGACAGAATTACCTCGGTGAGGGGATTCTGTCCCCTGGCTGCTTATCCGGTACGGCTTAAGGGCACCCGCAGTTTTAATCGCGTGGAACAGCGAGCATACGATCGAGGGCGAGTCTGGCTTTCTCCGCAGTCAGTGGATCTACGGTGACTCTTGGGCTCATGGTTTCAAGGCACTCGAGCAGATCCTTAAGCGAGGTCAGCTTCATATTTGGGCAAATCAGGCCATCGCTTGGGAGGATGAAGTTTTTATCGGGGTTCTCCTTGCGCAGGCGATACAGGATCCCCAGCTCGGTGCCGACGATGAAGGTCTTGGCGCTGCTCTGGGCGGCGTAGGCGTACATGCCGCTGGTAGAACAGATGTGATCGGCCAGCTCTAGAACCTCGGGAGTGCATTCGGGATGAGCCATGAAAATCGCATCTGGATGGGCGGCGCGCGCCTGCTCAACTTGGGCAACACTCAGGCGTTCGTGGGTCGGACAGAACCCATCCCAAATGTGACAGGTCTTGTCGACCTGGCTTGCGATGTAGCGCCCGAGATTGCGGTCAGGCACCAGTATAACTTCGTCACTATCGAGAGAGCGCACTACGTTGACTGCGTTTGAGCTGGTGCAGCAGATGTCACTTTCGGCTTTAACCGCCGCACTTGAGTTGACGTAGGTGACCACTGTTGCCTTAGGGTATTGCTGTTTCATGGCGCGCAACCCCGCAGCAGTGACCATGTCGGCCATCGGGCAGCCGGCATCATGGCGCGGAAGCAGGACAGTTTTGTCTGGTGCGAGTAACGCTGCGCTCTCAGCCATGAAGTGTACGCCACAGAAAACGATCACCTCTTTGTCGGTGCGCGCCGCTTCAATCGACAGAGCGAGGGAGTCGCCGGTGATATGGGCGATCTCCTGAATCTCATCGCGTTGGTAGTTATGAGCCATCAGCAGGGCGTTTTTTTCCTCGGCCAGCTGAAGAATTCGTGCCTTGATCTGATCCTGATTCATTTGCGCTATTTTCCTGTCAGTTAAAGTGTGGAATATGGGGAGCAAATGCTAGACTAAACCCCTTGATAAGTCAATCTTTTCACCCCTTCCCCTGAGGTTGGTTCAGTCTTTAACATAAAACGCTACTTAGTCCGGTGCACATAGCCATTGTCCACTAATTTAAGGCTTCGCCGAAGCGGAAAACGGCGTCACCCGCACTGTGTGAGACCGTTGATCGCTAGCTGCAGTGATACCAGGCGCGACTTAATCCTTTCTTGCTGCTTGGTTTTATGCGGCACAGGCGTAAAGCAGAGTCCATTCCGATTGCTCCTGCTGGGGAGGGAGAATATACTCTATGGGCTTTGTTTTATTACCCATCTCATATAATCTGGCACAGTGAGATAGACCGCCGAATTAAGTTAATCCTGCTCTTGCTAGGGAGCACGCTGTAAAAAGGCCTGAGGCAGTATGGCTAAACGTAAACGGAAAAAATTGAATAAAAAGCTTGTTTTCCTCTTTTTAATTTTGGCAGGAGTACTGGCGGCGCTCGTTTTCACCCTCCATCTTGATTCTGTCGTGCGTGAGCGTTTTGAGGGCAAACGCTGGAAACTGCCCGCCAGGGTTTATGCCAGGCCGTTGGAACTCTATCCGGGGTTGAAGCTGACTCCATCGCAAATGGTCTCTGAGCTTTCGCTGCTTGGTTACCGAGAAACGCCCGAAGCGCAAGAACCTGGCACCTTCCGCTTGCGTGAGCAGGTGCTTGAGCTGGTGTCCCGCCCGTTTGTGTTTGGCGACGGTCCGCAGGCTTCGATAGCCTTGCGGGTTGGTTTTGTCAATGGGCAGGTGCAGGAACTGGTTGATCGTTCCAAGAAGAGTGCTCTGGGCCTTGTACGCCTCGAGCCGATTCTGATCGGGGGGATTTATCCCGGCAAGAACGAGGATCGTGTGCTGGTCAAACTCGACGAAGTCCCACAGCATCTCGTCGACGCTCTGATTGCAGTGGAGGACAGACGGTTTTATTCCCACCATGGGATCGATCCAAAAGGGATTGCGCGCGCGTTTTTTGCCACGGCAAGCGGAACCGTTCAGGGCGGGAGTACCCTCACGCAGCAGCTGGCTAAAAATTTCTTCCTGACGCCAGAGCGCACCCTCCGCCGCAAATTGACTGAGATGCTGATGGCGCTTCTGATTGAGTTCCATTACAGCAAAGATGAAATCCTTGAAGCCTATATCAACGAAGTTTACCTGGGGCAGGATGGAAATCGCGCTATCCACGGGTTTGGTCTTGCCAGTAGTCATTTTTTCGATAAACCGCTGACCTATCTCGATCTGGCCGATACCGCTTTGCTCACAGGGATGCTCAAGGGGCCATCTTTTTACAACCCGCGCCGCCAACCGCAACGCTCTTTGGAACGGCGCAATCTGGTGTTATCGATCATGGAGCGAGAAGGGTTTATCAGCGCGGAGCAGTTTATTTCAGGCAGGAATGCACCGTTAGGCGTTATCGATAGACCGCCGCGCGGTACTTCGCCTCACCCGGCATTTTTGAGTCTTGTTCATCGCCAGCTCCAGCGTGATTACCGTGACGAAGACCTGCGCTCCGAGGGTTTGCAGGTTTTCACCACCCTTGATCCCCAGGTTCAACTCGCGGCGGAAAATGCCCTGACCAACAGGTTGTCACAGTTGGAACAGAGATATAGGCAGCCGGGCGGCTCACTTCAGGCTGCGATCCTTATTACCAGCACCCAGAACGCCGAAGTTCAGGCCGTGGTAGGAGACCGAGACCCGCGCAGTAAAGGGTTTAACCGAGCTCTCGACGCTCAGCGTCCCATCGGCTCGTTGGTCAAGCCTGTGGTCTATCTCACCGCTTTGCAGCAACCGCACAAGTATACATTAGCTACAAGGGTAGCTGACACTCCTTTGGTCCACCAACAGGCCGGCACTGAGGATTGGATGCCTGAAAATTATGATCTCCAATATCGTGGCGAGGTTCTGCTGCGCGACGGTTTGATCCATTCGTATAATGTTCCGACCGCGCGCCTAGGTCTGGAAGTGGGGGTCTCCGAAGTGTTGGCAAATCTGCGCCGCCTGGGAGTTGATAGAAGGGTTCCGGAGTACGCGTCCAGCCTGCTGGGGGTTAATGAATTCAGTCCGCTGGAGGTGACCCAAGTGTATCAAACTCTGGCAGGGGGCGGTTTTCGCACGCCGCTGCGGGCGATTCGGGAAGTGCTGACCGCAGATGGTGTGTCACTGCAGCGCTATCCACTTAACATTGACCAGGTGGTTGATCCCGCGCCACTTTTTCTGTTGACGCGGACGATGCAAGACGTGGTGCGTGAAGGAACTGCGCGCCGCTTGGGAAATTATCTTTCTGCTGAGCTACAAGTTGCGGGCAAAACAGGCACCTCGGACGGTTTTCGTGACAGTTGGTTCGCCGGTTTCAGCGGAGATCGCTTAGGGGTGGTGTGGATTGGACGGGATGATAACGAACCGTCTGGGCTCACCGGTGCCAGTGGTGCCATGACAATCTGGGGCCAGGTGATGGCCAGCCTCGATCTTGCCCCTTTGGTGCTACCGGAAGGGGAAGGGATCGAGCATGTCTGGATCGATCAGGCCTCCGGTTTGCGCAGCGCAGCAGACTGCCAAGGAGCAATTATCCTCCCGTTTATTGCTGGTTCAGCCCCGGAACAGGCGGTGCCGTGCGCACAAGATGCAGAAAAGAAGTCGCTTAAAACCTGGTTTGAAAGGATGTTTGGTCGATGAAAAAGCTAGAGCGTTGGTTAGCATGTGTCATGATACTTCTGCTAGCGGGGTGCGCCTCACTCGCGCCGGTGGCTACGGAGCCGCAACCTCCACCCCGCAACGAAGCTGTTGCCGCCTTGTTTGATCTATCGCGGAGCCAATCCGCTGCGGGAAAGCTTGATATGGCTGGTGCATCATTGGAGCGCGCTCTGCGCATTGAACCGCAAAATCCTGAATTGTGGCAGGAGCTGGCGCGCGTGCGTCTCAATCAGAGACAGCACCGCGAGGCGGAAAACTTCGCGGCAAAGGCGAATATCCTTGCCGGCACCGACACGCAGCTCAGAGCGGAGAACTGGCGCATCATAGGGCAGGCGCGTACTAGCCTTGGCGACTATCAGGGTGCGCAGGCAGCATTTGAAAAAGCCGAAGGGAAATAGCTTCTAAGTAGCACAGTCGGGATGATATCGATCTCTGCCAATGTCTTGCCGGGTATTATTATCTTATGTGCTCAAAATATGTTGATATATTAATGGCGTATATCGCTCAAATAGAATTCAGGATATATAAAAAAGGGACAGCAGATGCCAGAATTCAATAAGAAAAAAACCTTATCCATTGAGGAGGTTGCAACCTCCAGAGGAAATCGTGCCCACCGCATCCTTGTGGGTGTACTTCTGCTGCTGATGGTGGTGGAGTGGGTTGCCCTTTTGCTTGAGCAGCGCTGGCTTTCGACTTTTCTGGTAACCCTCATTATTGTGACTTTAGTTTCGCCACTTATTTTTCGGCATCGCTTGGCAGTGGAGATACCAGCTGAATTTCATTTCGCGGCCGTTATTTTTATATTTGCGTCGTTGTATCTGGGCGAAATTCAAAGTTTTTACCAACGGTTTTGGTGGTGGGACATTGTGCTTCATGGATCGGCGGGCTTGCTGATGGGGATAGTTGGGTTTTTTCTGGTCTATCTCCTAAATGAAAGCAAACGGGTAGAGCTGCATCTGACTCCGGTTTTCATCTCCGTGTTTGCAGGCTTATTTGCCGTTGCTATTGGAACGTTCTGGGAAATCTTTGAATTTTCCATGGATCAGTTGTTTGGCTTTAATATGCAAAAACCTATGTTGGATGATCCCTCGGGTTTAACCGACACCATGTGGGATATGATTGTAAATGCACTTGGCGCACTGATTATCAGTTCTATGGGGTGGTGGTACCTGAAACATAAGCAGATGTTTTTTGTGCGAAAATGGATTCGAGCATTCATAAGAAAGAATCCACACATGTTCGATAACACCTGACCAGTTGTTTACGTCCCCAGTGTTTAGTGTTTAGCAAAACAGGTGAACAAATATATGAGCGCTAGTTTGAGTTATACATAACATAATCGGAGAGGAATGGTTGCCATGCTGAAATATTTTTACATTTCATTGTTCCTGCTGGTCCCAGCATTTGCCTTTGGCTATGCGGCCGATTCCACCTGTGTAAAATGCCACGGTAATTTGGGCATTATGAGTGCCTACGGAGCTGCCGCGTTGCACCTTGACCCCGAGCAGGTGGATAAAGAAGTCAACATGGGGGGGATTCCAACTTGTGTTGATTGCCACCAGGGAGACAACTCCACTATGGTAAAAGCTGACGCGCACCAGGGGGTGCTGAAACCATTTATGCTGGCCATCGGGGGCAGCTACAAAGGGGAAGCGCTGGAACGGAGTAACGCGCAAATTCAACCGTTGGTGCCACAGGGGGAAAGTGCCTTTGGTGCCATGCTGCCGAAGTTGGAGCAGAGCGAGTTGCAGCGCCTTAACACCGCGAAGATCTCAGGGCTGCACTTCCACGACCGTGATCCGCAGACGTTTGCATTCTCACCTGCAGTTGCGCGCGCGACCTGTGGTAAGTGCCATCCTGGCGAGGTAGAGGCCTACGGTAGCTCTTCCAAGGGGTTGCTTAAGCACCAACGCTCCTTCCGCACCTTCAGTGAAGAGCTGCCCGGGCCGCAGAATTGTGGGCCCTGGTTTGGAGATAATCATGCCCTCTTGGCGCAGGAGACCGCAGTACCGTTTAGTGCAGCGCAAAATGCCGCCTCAGCGCGTCAGTGCAACACCTGCCACGCCGGATGCAATGATTGCCATTATCAGGCGTACAAAGGGGAGGGGCGCCACCGCTTTGGTCCCCCAGATTCCCCTTCCTGCTACGGCGGCGGGCGCGCGAGCCTGTGCCACGCCGGACCTATGGACCGCCGCCGTGGGGCCGGATATATGCGCGGCGAATATGCCTTTCCGGCAGATTTGCCCCGTGGTGTGCATGTGGAGAATGGGGTGGGATGTCTTGATTGTCACCAAGTGGACAATCACCAGTTTGGACATCTGGCAAGTGATGCGGCGCGCACTTCGTGTCAGCAGTGCCATCCCCAGATTGTAAGCGCAGTGAGCCAGTCTACCCACGCCAACGTGGACTGTAGCGCGTGCCATATCCAGACGGTAGGGGCGTATCAGTTCACCTTCTGGGGCCCGGGTGTTGTTGCCGGGGTGGAAACGCCCTATGCCAAGCACAAAAATTACTACGGTACCCGCACCCTGCCGACCCTGATTAAAAATGGGGCCGGACGCTGGATTCCGGTGAAGCCCTATCCCATGGCGGCCCTCAATCAAAGTAAAGCGGTAGAGCCCACAGGGCTTAAATTCAGAGCGATCCCAGAACGTACTATTCAGGGACATACGCGCATCGGAGAGCCAGAAGCCTTCACCATTGCGCGTGAGCAAACCGATGTTAATGATGCGTTTATCGTTATGGGTACTCGCACCGATCTGCCCAAAAACAACAACGCCCTGTTGTGGATTCAGATGGATAAAATGAGTCACGCTCTAGGGGAGGCGCGTAGCTGTGCCAGCTGCCACACCAGTAGCGCACAGGTTGCCGAATCTACCTTTACCTATGCCAACTCCAACGATGTGATGCAGCCTTTTAGCGGCAGCTACACCATCGTGGCCGACGCTGATGGGATGCGCTTTGAGAACATCCGCACTAGCGAGATTGTCCCGCATGAAAAGCGCCACATAGCCGATTTCGCACCGTTTACGTTTTTCCCCGAGGGGTGGAATGTCAGAGGTATCGACTTCTCTATCCCATTCCGACCGCAGCAGGTTGCCAGCGCAACAACAGAACTTGAGGAGTTCCTCGCCGAACTCGAAACCATGCCTGCGTTGAACACCCAGCAGCTTCGTGCCGTGGCCTACCACAATTTGGAGATGGCCAAACAGATGTTGCAACAACAGCGCAAGGAAAAGGCAGAATTGTAAAGAGGTGGGTAATTGGTTGGAGACCCGGGCAGTGCCAGACGCGCTGCCCGGGTGTGGTGTTATGGAAGCATGGTGGAGAACTGTTTTTCTACCGCTTTGGCATCTTTGGCCAGCATGCCGCTTACCTCTGCCGACATGGGGTCCGGGAAGATATCCTCCACATCATTTTCTATCCCATCACAGATGGCAGTGACAATATCGGTGGGGGCGGCTTTGGGCATCTTTTGCCCTGCGGTCATGCGGGTTTCGACCGGCCCCGGATAGATGCCAATAACGCGAATGTTTTGCGGTGCCAGCTCAGCGCGTGTGCCCTGAATCATCGAGTGCATGGCAGCCTTTGACGCACAGTACGTGCCGTTGGTGGGTAAGTTGACCATGCCGATGATTGAGCACACATTGGCAATCAGCCCTCCACCTTGGGCTTTAATTACCGGGGCAAATGCCTGGCATACACCCAGGGTGCCGAAGTAGTTGATTTCCATTTCAATGCGCGCCGCTTCTAAAGCTGTTGAGTCCATCAAAGGGGTGATGCGGTTACACCCGGCATTGTTAAACAGCATATCAACATCTGTGCACGCAACTGCTGCGGCAGCGATACTTGCAGGCGCGGTAATGTCAAGCTCAACCAGAGTCACTTTTTCTTGCGTAAGCACCGGAAGTGCTTGCGCGGCTTCCACATTCCGCACTCCGGCATACACCTTGCGCGCCCCGCGATTCAGCAACTCCTGCACTAAGGCAGACCCAATCCCGCCGTTGGCTCCGGTTACTAAAGCAGTTTTCCCCTCTATTTGCATGTTGTTTAATCCTTTCTGTGAAGTGTAAATGAAAATCCCTGCCTTGTTTGCCAGCATATCCCCTTTAATATAGCAGAGTTGTGTCAAGTTGCGTAAAGCGCTTTCCCCTCCACCACCTGTTGCATTGCACATTCTTTTTGCGCAGGTTAATATCGCTCATTTCTGAAGGTTTTAGTATTGAAAAGCTATGCCGTAGTTATTGGGCGGGGTGACCACTTTGAAGGAAGTATAGGATGGGTACAGGTAGAAACGCGGCGCTGTTAGCGCATCAGATAAGTTTACTCAGTTCACGCCCGATAGTGGTGTTGGACGTAGAAACCACTGGGATCTCCGTAGCAAAGGGGGAGCGTGTTATCGAGATTGGCGCAGTGCGCGTGGTGGAGGGGAAGTTGGGGGAGCGTTTCAGCTCGTTGGTTGCCACCTCGAGGCCAATCTCACCAGGAGCGCTGGCGATACATAAAATCACCCCTGCAATGCTTGCGGGGCAGCCGACGCCGGAGGAGGTGTTTCGTGATTTTGCCAGTTTTATTGGGGGCGATATTCTAGTCGGGCACAATGTAGGATTTGATATGCGCTTTTTAGCGGCGGAGTTTGCCCGCCTGGGACAGCGCCTTACCAATTCGAGCTACTGCACCTTGAAGCTCAGTCGCCTGTGCTACCCCCAGTTGCGCAGCCATAAACTTGAAATACTCGGTCGCTATTTGTTTGGGGCGCTACCTGAGGTGCGCCACCACCGCGCCCTGGATGATGCAGAGCTGGCGGCGCGGGTTATGTTGCGCATCGCAGAGGAGCACGGTGCCCTTTGTTAGCGCCGCCGTTCGGCGCAAAGGAGAAATGGCGCCTGTGCTGCATTTGGGCAGTCAAGGCGAATTACATCCCATTCTTGTTTCGCTAAAGAGGTGAAAAACTCGGATAGATGTTTGGCCTCGTGCTGGCCGGCCGGGTGCCCCGGATACACCACCAGAATCAGACGCCCTTTCGGTAACAGTGCAGCTAGGCCCTGCTTTACCGCACTGAGGGTGGTGGCTGCAGTGGTGGAGACGCGGTGATCACCGCCAGGAAGATAGCCCAGGTTGCCGAGGATCACTTTGGGGGCGCGCCGGAGATGGCACTGCAGATCTTGATGCCCGGAATGGAACAGGTGCACCCCTGTGGTGGCGTCTAGGCACGGTTCGGTGCGGGCGGCAAAACCGTCTGGCGCCGCATCGGTGTGGATACAAAAGGGGAAGTTGTGTGTTGCCAGGAGGGTGGCACTGCGCTTCAATGCCGCATGCTGAATGTCAAAGCCGAGCACTCCACCCGTGGTTCTAGCCTCAACACAGCGAACCAGATGGAGACAGTCATTGCCGTTGCCCAAGGTGAGATCGACGGCCATATCTCCAGGGTTGAGGACCTCTGCACTCAAGTGGTGGCTCCAGCCGATGATGTCGGCTAGATTAGTGGTGTATTTATGCATCTCGCCCATGGATGGCACGCTCCTTTGTTCCTGCCTTTTAAGATATTTTACACTTTTTACCGCACTGATCTGATCCTGTGTGTGATCAGACTGCAAACTAACCCAGTCAGCAATTGCGGAGTTGCCAATTGTTGTGGATGGCGGTAAAGTTGCGCGCATGAAAACTACACACGAAACCCAACGTACAGATGCCCCTCTGAGCGAGGAGCTGGTGGAGAAGTACTCCTGCGCTGTGACCTTGTCCGACCTGGAGATTTTTGTCTATCCAGAGTTACTCTACAGCCTGGTGCTGGCTAACATTATGTCACCCATTGTGTGGGAATGGCGCGAGGATCCTTGGTTTGCCAAGCTGGATAAACTCAACACCTACCGTAAAATTCTGCGTCTCAAACAATTTATCATGGATAGGTACGACTTCAATCTCGATCTCGATTCGTGGGGGCTGACGCGTAAGGACGTTGAACTTGAACGCTTTCGGGATGTTATGGACCCCGAGGTTATCGAGCGTAGCAACGCCCTGTTTGGCTATACCGGAGACAAATACTACTTCGATATGAACATCCGGCGCCACTTCGGGCTGGAGAAGTATGACAGCGACATAATCCCCTACTGGAAAACTGAGACCGCTGAAGCGATGGAGGCATTCTGCTATCGTGACGGCTACTCCAAAGGTGCGGGGGAGTGCGTGTCTCTCTCCACCCTGTATGCAGCGGCGCTGTATGTAGTGTGTGGCATTCCGCTGGAACAGATATATCTGATGGCGACGCCACTCCATTCGCAGAACTTTGTTGACGTGCGTGACGGAATTATCACCAATAACAGACGCATTGTCACGCGCAATATGTGGTTTAACGGTACCGCCCTTACGGCTCGTGCCCAGCGTGCTCTGCGGAATGAGCAGGTCACCATGGTATTGCATAATAGTGGATATATACATGTGGTGTATCCTGATGCCACTATTGAGCCTGCAGCTTATACGCGCTTTAGTGAAGCACTGCTCGGGTTTATGCGCACGGAACTAGATGAAGAGATTCTGTGTAATTTTCTGCGCCAGCATTCCGAACTGCAAACATGCTTCCAGCTTCAGCATCAACGCCATGGTAAAGCCTACTGGGTTGCACTGGAGAAGGTGTACCGTTGCGAGCAAGGCAGCTCGTTTCGCGTGGGAGATCGCACTACGCGGGATAAACTTCTCGACGAAGTGGATGAGTACGATTTTTTCCCCACCCCGCTGGAAGGGCGTATCGATCTGGAGCGTTTTGAGAAGTTTTTTAAACGTTTCCCGAATGTGGATCTGGATAAGGAGGAGGTGCAGGAAGCCTTGTTGCAGGAGTTTGACTGCTGTAGCGATGGCACCCGTACTTTGATTGAGGATCTACGCAACTTCATCGAGGTGAAACCCCGTTTGCCCGATCTGACAAGCAAAAACCTGGATGTTGCTAGGCCTGCCGTTGAACTCGCCCCCGGCATGGAACGCGCCGAAGTTATCGAAACGTTGCGTTCTCAGCGCGAACACAGTTCGATGGTGGATCTGGCCTTCTACACCTACCGCGATATGCAAAGTTGTGATTGGACGCCGTTTGTGCGCGCAGCGCTGGAGCGCAATCCCGTTTGTGTTGAGGGATGCGCCAACTTAGATGATGCCGGCGTAGTAGCCGTACTACAACAGATGACGCCAGAATCTATTTACACCGAGCAGCGTCTGGCGCAACCAGATGAGGTGTGGAATTTTCAACGCGGAGATGGTGTGGAGCTTGCTGTGTGTCTGGCTACAGTACTGAAACAACGTCATCCGGAGCAGCAGATGGAGCTAATAGTGGAGCCTGAACGCGCTGTGCTGCGCATCGATAGTGATGAGGTGGTGTTTGAATCGCACAAAGGGCTGAAGTACCGTATTATGTTGACCAATTAAAGCGTACCTTTTTTGTCAAGTATGTTGACTTGTGTCGATTTCGTGCGGCATACTGCAGTTTAAGTGTATGTTTAGCCGTGTGACTTACGCTACCTAAAACGATGCCTGTAATATCCGCCGGAACTACAGAGTAGGTTCCGCATGCGGGAGTAAGGATTTTGTATGGAACGAATTTTTCTGGATAATAATGCCACCACTCTGGTTGATCCATCGGTGCGTGACGCCATGGAGCCTTTTTACTGTCAGATGTACGGTAACCCCAATTCACTGCATTCTTTCGGTATAGAGGTGCGTCCCTACCTGCACCGCGCCATGGAACTACTCTATGCTGGGATTGGCGCAGATGACGAGGATGATATTATCATCAACTCTTGCGCTACCGAGGGCAACAACACGGTGATTATGGGGATGTATTTCAGCCTTCTGAAGGAGACACGGAAGAAAAGTATCGTCACCACAAAACTGGAACATCCCAGCATTCGCGAAGCGTGCCGTTTTCTGGAAAAACAGGGGGTAAAGGTTACGTGGCTTTCCCCTAATGCGGATGGGCTGATAACCGCCCAGATGGTTAGAGAGGTGATCTCTGATACCACGGCGCTGGTTTCGGTAATGTGGGCAAACAACGAAACTGGGCAGATCCTTCCCATCGAGGAGATTGGGCATGTCTGTCGCGAACGTGGCGTATATTTTCATACCGATGCAGTGCAGGTTATTGGCAAGATCCCGGTGGATGTCAGTGCGTTCCCGGTAGATTTTCTCACCTTTAGTGCGCACAAGTTCCACGGGCCTAAGGGCGTTGGTGGTTTATATATGCGGAAAGGGGTTTCCCTGCCGCCGTTGCTACACGGTGGTGAGCAGATGGGGGGGCATCGTGCCGGTACCGTGGATGTCCCTGGATTTATAGGGATGGCACGCGCGATGGAGCTAGCGGTAGAAAATCTTGATCATGAACAAAATCATGTACGGAAGTTGCGCGATAAATTGGAAGATGCCCTGCTGGAAATAAAGGATGTTCTGGTTGTTGGAGATCGCGCGATGCGTACACCGAATACGGTATATGTAAGTATCCGGGGCGTAGAAGGGGAAGCGCTGATCTGGGATCTGAACCAAGCTGGGATTGCGGCCTCCACCGGGAGTGCATGCGCCTCAGAATCGCTGGAGGCAAGTCCAATCCTTACCGCCATTGGTGCGGATAAGGACCTGGCTCATACCGGGGTGCGTTTTAGCTTGTCACGCTTTACCACCGCTGAGGAGATCAACTACACTATCGATGTGGTTAAAAAGGCGGTTATCCGTCTACGCAGTATGTCTACCTCGTACTGATGTGGGGAACTTGACATCTCTGAATATAGACTAGAGCTGAATTGATGCTTAGCTTAAGATAATAGACGGGAGTAGTAAATATGGCAAAAAATGATCTTATCGGCGGTTCGCTGTGGGAACAATATTCACAGAAGGTAGCCGAACGGATGAATAATCCGCGTTATTTTGGCGAGCTTACCGAGGAAGACGCTAAGCGCCTGAACGGTAAGTTGGTTATCGCCAACGAAGGCGCGGAGTCGTGCGGGGATACCGTGCGCCTCTACTGGATTGTTGGCAACGATGATGAGGTGATTAAGGCTGCGGCGTTCAAGTCGTTCGGTTGTGGTACCGCAATCGCTTCCACCGATATGATGGCAGAGATGTGTATCGGCAAAACGGTCGCAGAAGCTACTAAAATAACCAACCTTGACGTGGAACGTGCTCTGCGGGATACCGAAGACATTGCGGCAGTTCCGCCACAGAAAATGCACTGCAGTGTCATGGCGTATGAGGTAATTAAGCGGGCGGCCGCGATCTATCGCAATGTGGATATCTCCACCCTGGAAGAAAAAGACATTGTGTGCGAATGTGCCCGTGTCACCTTGCAGACGGTTGAAGACGCCATTCGCATCAATGATCTGACCACAGTGGAGGAGATCACTGACTACACCAAGGCTGGCGCATTTTGCAAGTCGTGCATTGAGCCCGGCGGACACGAAAAGCGCAAATACTATCTAGTTGATATCCTTGCACGCGTGCGCGCAGAGATGCTGCGAGAGCAGAACCCAGACCAAGAAGAGGGAGATGATTTTGCGTCCTTGTCGGTGGTGAAGAAAATCCGCGCTATTGAAAAAGTGCTTGATGACAATGTACGTCCGGTTCTCGCGCGCGATGGCGGAGGCATTGAACTCGATGATCTCGAATGTGAAGATGCCGGCATCTGCGTAGTTTCAGTA